>JAEEGL010939308.1_pt1 | contig 14235 bp, 8 predicted proteins | sample 9134231 | NCBI WGS metagenome assembly JAEEGL01 (sample SAMN16246548, study PRJNA631951) | gut metagenome | biome: gut microbiome; feature: rumen; material: fiber-attached | host: Bos | place: Iran: Karaj | collected 2018-10 | reverse complement strand
TGTCTGGCGGCATCGTCTGCTGCCCCTTGGCCCGCTGCAAACCGTGGACGGGCAGGACGTGGAGGTCATCGACCCCGGGTTGCACAACCGCAACGCGGGTCCAGACTTCTTCAACGCCAAGGTGCGCATTGGCGGCACGCTATGGGTGGGTAATGTAGAGATTCATCTGCACGCCAGTGACTGGATGCGGCATGGGCACCAGGCAGACGCCGCCTACAACAGTGTCATCCTGCATGTGGTGGAGGTGAACGATGCCGAAGTCACCACAGCCGACGGCAAGGAACTGCCCCAGCTCGTGGTGCCGATTCCCGAACAAGTGCGCCAGCACTACGCCGAACTGTGTACCACCGAGGATTATCCCCGCTGCTGGCGCATCATCCCACAACTCTCAAGTTTGATGGTTCATTCGTGGATGTCTGCCTTGCTATGTGAGCGCCTGCAACAGCGTGCCGACCGTTGCATGGGGTGGCTGAAGGCCGTGGATGGTGACTGGGAGCGGACGCTCTTCATAGCCCTGGCCCGCAACTTCGGCTTCGGCCTCAACGGTGATGCCTTCGAGACGTGGGCGCGTCATCTGCCGCTGTATGCTGCTGCCAAGCACCGCGACAACCCTTTCCAGCTACAAGCTCTCTTCCTCGGAACAGCAGGACTGCTCTCGCTGGAGGCTGTGCCACCCACGGCCCGTGAGGCCGCAAGCACAGACCGCGAATTCCTGCGCCTGCAGCAGGAATGGGCCTACCTGCAACACAAATTCCAGCTGCCTTCCTCCATGCACCATACCCTTTGGCGCTACCTGCGTCTGCGCCCACAGAACTTCCCCCATCTGCGCATCATACAGCTGGCACACCTCTACGGACGCGGCACCGCCAGCTTCTCCACCCTGATGGAAGCGCAGACCCGCGAGGAACTGCACGCCGCCTTGGCCACCGAGGCAACAGGCTACTGGCGAGACCATTATCTCTTCGGCCTCCCCTCCAAGCCATCGGCCAAGTCACTCTCTGCCTCCAGCCGCGACCTCATCATCATCAACACCGTCTGTCCCATGCTCTTTGCACGCGGCACTGCGCTGGACAATGAGATGTTGATGGAGCGCGCCACCACGCTGTTAGAGACATTGCGACCCGAAGAAAACTACATCATTCGCCAGTGGCGACAGTGTGGCGTGAGCGTATCCTCTGCGGCCGACAGCCAGGCACTCATTCAGCTCAAACGCGAATACTGCGACCGCCGCGACTGCCTCCGTTGCCGCTTCGGATATGAATACTTAAAAGCCCCCTCCCCAACCCACCCCCTGTTAGGAGAGCGAGAGCAAAGACCTGTCAATAATGAAGAATAAACACAATATGGATCATCAACAGTCTCAAGGAGCCACTCCCATCCCTCACAGGAAGGGGGCAGCCTACCGCTACTCCCTTCGCATGAAAGTGCGCGATTATGAATGTGATTTGCAGGGCATTGTCAACAATGCCAACTATCAGCACTACATCGAGCACACCCGCCACGAGTTCATCTTGGAGCAAGGCATCAGCTTCGCGGATTTGCATCAACGCGGAATTGACGCGGTGGTAGCACGCATCAACATGTCATTCAAGACCCCCCTGCGCAGTCGCGATGAGTTCCTCTCGTGCCTCAACGTCACCAAAGAGGGTCCCCGCTACGTTTTCCACCAAGACATCTACCGACTGCCCGACCACCAATTGTCTCTTCGCGCTACCGTGGACAGCGTCTGTGTGGTTAACGGCAAACTGGTTATGGGCGTGCCGGAACTGGATGCCTTATTATCAACGGAGCAATCGGAAATATGACCGATCAAGAACTCATCTATACGATGGCGCTTACGCGCCTGCAGGCGTTCACCCCTGCCAACCAGCGCACGTTGCTGGATGAGGTAGGCAGTGCCACGGCTGTCTATGAGAACCGGAGCGATCTGGGCCGTATGATGGAGCACTTCTCGCCACGGGCTGCAGAGATATTGGCCACCATGAACGCACAGCTGCCTCGTTGCGAGGAAGAACTGCGTTATGCACGCGACCATCGCATTCACATCCTGACCATCCAAGACGAGGCTTATCCACGCAGACTCAAACAGTGTGCCGATGCGCCAATCGTGCTCTTTCAGCTTGGACATGCAGACCTGAACGCCCGTCACGTCATCAGCATCGTGGGAACAAGGCGCTGCTCGGAACGAGGCCGGGACTTGTGTCAACGTCTGGCTGCAGACTTGGCGCGCTTGCGCCCCGATGCACTCATTGTCAGCGGCCTGGCCTACGGCATAGACATCGCCGCCCACCGTGCCGCACTGGCCAACAACCTGAAGACGGTGGCCGTACTGGCCCACGGGTTGGATGAGATCTATCCTCGTCTGCACCGTGACACTGCCATACAGATGCTACAACAGGGCGGACTGCTCACCGAGTACATGCACGGCGCACACATCGACAAAGTGAACTTCGTGCAGCGCAACCGCATCGTGGCCGGATTGGCCGATGCCGTGGTGGTGGTGGAGAGCGCGATCCACGGTGGATCACTCATCACTGCTGAGATGGCCACAGGATACAGCCGCGAAGTCATGGCCTACCCCGGGCGCACTACCGACCCGGCATCAATGGGCTGTAACCAGCTCATTCGCCACAACGCCGCACATCTCATCACCTGCGCACAGGATATCCTCGACGACCTCGGATGGGAATCGCTGCAACAGCCCGACGGACAAGGAACGCTGGACCTCGGCGTCACCCCTGCAGCACAGCAGAACCCGGGCCTCAACGCTCCCGAATCTGCGGTCATCATGGCCCTCCGCTCCTGCGGCGGCGAGCTTTCCCTCTCTGACCTAATAGCAAAAACCGCCATGCCCGTGGCACAGCTCACTCCGCTTCTCCTCACCATGGAGATGCAAGGAACCATCAAGAAACTGGCAGGTAATAAATATCACTTGGTAAATTGAAAATTGAAAGTTGAAAATTGGAAGTTGACGAGTTGACAAGTTGACAAGTTGACAAGTTGACAAGTTGACGAGTTGAAAATTGAACTTTTGGAGCAGCGAGCGCCATCAAGCTTGCTTGTTTGGCCGAGTCGTGAAAGGCTACGGGTAGGCGAGCTTGCTCGGGAATCAAAAGTCAGCGAAGCTAAAATTGAAAATTGAAAGTTAACGTGTTAACGTGTTAACGGCGCAGCCGTGTTAACGTGATAAAACCTCATAATAAATAATGAAACAGAACCTCGAGACTCTTTGCATTCACGGTGGGTGGCATCCCACCAAGGGCCAGCCACAGCAGCTGCCCATCTACCAGAGCACAACCTTCAAGTATGACACCAGCGAGCAGATGGCACGCCTCTTCGACCTCGAAGAAGAGGGGTATTTCTATACTCGTCTGGCCAATCCTACCAACGACGCCGTGGCCGCCAAGATTAACGCCCTCGAAGGGGGCGTGGGATGTGTGCTCACCTCCTCCGGACAGGCCGCCTCGTTCTACGCCGTCTTCAACATTTGCCAGGCCGGCGATCATTTCGTCACCTCTAATAATATCTATGGTGGCACGTTCAACCTCTTCGGCGTGACGATGAAGAAGCTCGGCATTGAATGTACCTTTGTGGATCCTGACTGGGACGATGAGCGCATCCATGCAGCCTTCCGTCCCAACACCAAATGCTTTTTCGGCGAGACGATTTCCAACCCTGGCGGCTGCGTCTTCGACATCGAGCGCTTTGCCCGCTTTGCCCATGAGCATGGCGTGCCCCTCATCGTGGACAACACTTTTGCTACGCCCATCAACTGCCGACCCTTCGAGTGGGGAGCCGACATCGTCACTCACTCCACCACCAAGTACATGGACGGCCACGCCACACAGGTGGGCGGTGCCATCATCGACAGCGGCCATTTCGACTGGGAGGCGCACGCCGACAAGTTCCCAGGACTGTGTACGCCCGATGAGAGTTACCACGGCCTCACCTATACCAAGGCATTCGGCAATAAGGCGTATATCACCAAGATCGTCTCGCAGCTCATGCGTGACCTCGGCAGCATCCCCTCACCCCAGAACTGCTTCCTCCTCAACCTCGGTCTGGAGACCCTGCACCTGCGTGTGCCACGCCACTGCGAGAACGCACAGAAAGTGGCTGAGTGGTTGGAGAAGAACCCCAAGGTGGCATGGATCAACTATTGCGGGCTGACCTCCAACAAATACTACGCGCTTGCACAGAAATACCTGCCCGATGGTTCCTGCGGCGTCATTGCTTTCGGGCTCAAGGGAACCCGCGAGGAAGCCATCCGCTTCATGGACAAGCTGCAGTTCGTCTCCATCGCTACGCATGTGGCCGATGCCCGTACTTGTGTCCTACACCCGGCCAGTCACACACACCGCCAGCTCTCAGACGAACAGTTGCGGGAAGCCGGCATTGCCCCCGACCTCATCCGCCTCAGCGTGGGCATAGAGAATGTGCAGGACATCATCGCTGATCTCGAACAAGCCATGAAATAAGAAAAACGGGTTCTCATCATACACAATAAACCCAGTGGATTCCAAGCAAAGGAACGTTCGCTGATATTCAGATTGTAATCGCGCTTATAATATAAACACCAGATGGTGCCTGCGTTTCGCTGAGCGAAATGCAGACACCATCTGTGGGCAAAAAGCAACCTTGCTTTCTGCTTTATTGGCTCCAGTCGTCGTCCCAGACGTTATAGGAGCTATAGCTCTTGACTGCATCGCTGCCGTCGCCATCGCCCATTGTGGACGGATTGAGGACTACGCTGCTGCCATTAGATGAGAGCTGGTTGGACAGATTGAGGACGGATTCAGCAAGTGCCGTCACCACGATGTACATTGCGGGATTGATATATGATTTTTTCATAATGGTAATCTATTGTGTGAATGGTCTTTTATTTTACGAGCACTTTCTTTCCATTGATGATATACACGCCTCGCTGGGGCTTGCTCATCTGCTGACCTACGATATTGTAGATAGGACCATCAATGAGGTTGCCCTCAGCATCCACGGTAGCGATGGCATCGGTGCTATCCGCGAACTGGATGACGAGCGCCTTGGCATTGGCTGTTGTCGGGATTTGGAAGACCGAGCGCAGACCCTTGATGTTACCGGACATCAGCTTCTTGATGCTGCTGTCGGTGGTGGACACGTAGGCGATGCTGCCGTCAGTGGCCAGTGAGGTGTTGTAGAGGTGAGGAGCAAAGGTGTAGTCACCCGTACCCTTCACGTGCTCTGCCTCGTTGATGGCTACAACCGCAACTCCGATGAATTCGGGATTCACGACATTGGCTGCAGGCTTGATGAGGTAAGGATCGCCAGCCACTATCTCCGTGGCATCTTCCAACGTGATGGTGTTTTCATCCACACTGCTGAACTGCTTGATCTCTGCACCATTGAGGTCCGATGCTGCAATCTGGTCTGCCGAGAGGCTGAAGGGCAGGCTGAAGCCGTTCCACTGGCCACCAGTGAGCGTGCGTGTCAACGTGACAGTCACGGGAACGTTGAGTTCGGAAGGAGCTGTAGCGTCAGTCTCGGCGATGGTAATGGCCGGCATGCCCAAATAGGTGAGGCGGAAGTTGTCCAGCACCATCCAGTCACCGCCATGTGCTTGCGTTGTCTTGCGTGCACCGATGGTCATCGTTCCGTCCTGACCTACGACAATCTCGTCGAGCGTAGCCCAGTAGAGACCGCTCTGGAAGTAGAGACAGGCGTCATCGATGCCATTGGGCATGTAACCAGCCAAAGAAGAACTGCCCATGCCAGGAGCCTTGTCGGCACCGGCAGAAACATTCTGGATGAGAGCGCTCTTGGTGCCTGCATACAAGGTAGCCAGCTGAATGGCATCACCGCCGTTGGCAAGGATACTGGCCTGAGTATTGAAATTACCATCACGATAGAAAGCCTGCACCTTCAGCTCGTAGGTTCCGGCGGGCAGGCCCGTCACGGTCTGCTCTACGCCTGCTGAGGTCTTGTCAAATGCTTCAGCGGCAAAGTCGGGATGGTTGCCACCGCGATCCCAAATAGCTGCGTCAGACAAGGTCCAGGCGCTGACGTCCTCACGCTGGCTGAAGTTCGGAGACTTGATGAGGTAGGAAGCATCCTGCGGAGCATCTGCGGTGGCTGTGGCCAGGAGAGCGTCGCGGTCAGCCCTGGTCACTAACTTCCACTGGTTGGTAGGACCTGTTGCCGTAATACAGTTCGTGATGACATTATTGTATGTTCCACCTTCGTAACCAAGCAGGTTGGCTTCGTTGGCACTGCGGACAATGTTGTACTTGCCGTCGCCCTGCGAGACGAACTTCCATGCATCGGACGTCCACGTGTCGCAATAGCCATTGTAGTTCAGATATTCTTTATTATTGTCACCGTCTTTGCCGTTGGTGAGATGAGTGTTCAACTTATACACTCCCTCTCCGGCTGCTTCCAGCGTCACGAGGATACCGGGGAAGCCGAGGGCTGCATGAGCACCCCAGTCTGCGCCACCGCAGAAGAAACGGCCTGTGCCTACATTATATAAATAGAAGTCGCCGGCGGCAGGCTCGTTGCCCGTGAACACGTCTGCCTGCGTCTCGGCATTAGCGATACGGCGGTTCAGACGCAGTGCTGACAGGGCGTTGTTGACGTCTGCAGCGGTGGTGCCGTTGGCCAGGACGTTGTTGGCCTCGGTGACATCAGCACCGTCTGCCTGTGCAAAAGGAAGGGTAGCTGCCAGGAAGGTCACATCGACTGCCTCGGCATTCGCACGTGCGGTATTCAGGGCATTCGTCTTGGCTGTCAACTCGTCTGTGTCAAGGGACTCGCGGACAGCGATGGCTTCGGCGAGCGCCGTGTTGAGGGCGGTCTGCAACGCTGTCGTTGTGTGTCCGCTGTAAGCTTGTGCTGCAGTGATGGCAGCTTCGAGGGCGTCGGTAAACTGGCTGATATCGGGCAGACCAAGGTAGTAGAGGCGGAAGTTGTCGAAGCAGTTCCAGTCCTCACCATTCTTGTTGTCCAGCTTCATGCCAATCGTCAGATTACCATCTGTGACAATAGTCTGAATGGGCTCGTTCTCATAGTATCCTTCGCGGAAAGCAATGGATGCCTTGCCCTTGCCGTTGGGATAGCGATAGGTCGTACCGTTGATATCTACGCTTTTGTCGGCATACGCTTCAGGCAGGGTAGCAGAGAGCTGAGGCAGCAAGTAGGCTTCTGTGTTGTTGATGTAGTACTTTGTACGTTGAATGTCAGTGTTGCCGGCTGTCATTTGACTGATGAGATAATCGCTGTTGTTGCCTGCACTGATACGATAGTAGCCTTGCACGCGCAGCTCATAGACGCCGTTTTTCATGCCAGTGAACGATTGATGGATATTGAAGTTGTCGTTCCACACTTCAGCGCAGTTGTTTGAGGCATCTGCATTGCGGCACCAGCCATCTCCAGGACGCCAGTTGCCATTGTCGGCATTCTTCCAGGAGTTCTGTTCACCATTATAACGGTCGAAACCTTGGTTTTCGATGAGATAGGTGACATCAACGGGATTGGAGGAAGAGGCCACGGACAGGTCTTCGCGCACGTTCCTGGGAATGAACTGCCACTGAGCACTCTTGTTCGAAGGCAGCGAGCCAACTTCCAGACGGGTCTGGCCGTCCTTCGCCTGCAGGTAGCTACTTCCGTTCTTCAGGGTGTATATCTTCTTGGCGTTGTCAATACATTCGAAGGTCCAGGCCGTGGGAGTGTTGTCCACATAAACCGTCTCGCCGTTTCCGTCAGCGATGAAAATACCCTTGCCGTCGCCATTGACATTCGTAACCAACGTGAGTGTGCCGTCGCCGGCATTGTTCACGGCAATCACCATGCCAGCCTTGTCGAAACCGCCACGGGTGGCATAGTTGTTACTGCGGGTAATGTACATCTCCCGCTCCACATTGTACACGTAGTACTGACCCGTCACAGGTTCGCTGGGAGCCGAAACCGAGATGTTGCTGTTCTGAGCGATAATCTTGTTGCAGAGGGTTGCACCATTATAGCTGCTGGAACCTGCATAGTCCATCATGATGATACCGGTGGGACCGGGATTGGCATTGATGGTATTGAGGGCAAGCGTGTTGCAGGTGCTGGCATTTCCGGTAATGTCATCGCTCAAACCAGGAATCAACCCGGGCACATAACCAGAAGTATGGTTGATGAACATACGATTGGAACTCGTGTTCTTGCGCGCCTCTGCGAGGAGATCAGTGATAGCAGTTGACTTAGCACTTGTGTCTTCTACTTTATAGTAGTCCTGAACCACGAAATCAATGCCGTTGGCAGACTTGACATCACGGGAGGTGTTGTCACCCCAATAACCAATGGTATATCCAGAAGCAAACTCATCGCGGCTGAGGACAAGGACCTTCCCACGGACATCACCCAAACGGAGGTTCGTTCTGAAGGGGATGATGTTGGAGAATTGGTTGATAACGGCTGCTACCTTTGTTGCCCAATTAGTGCCGCCATTCTCATTGCGCATAAGGACGATGGCAAACTCACTGGGATTTGAGGTTATCCTACCGCTGATAGTCGTGAGTGCCTCCTTCAATGTAACACCCGTAGATAAAATACCATGATTGATGGTACAATCATTTCCGTTATCCGTCGGGCGAAGGTCGAATACACGGACACCTGCATCCCATAATCCTGCAATGTCTTTGTCCTGGCATACACCAGATAGAATTCCTTTCGCTGCAGCGTCGTGTGCTCCGGGGAGCGACATCTGCGAGATGTAGATGTAGTCGTTAAGGCCAGTCATCCATTGCTTTGGATCGGCCTCGGCCATTGCACTGCCGATACAACAGAGCAGGCCAAAAAGAGTAAGAGAGATTTGTTTCATATAGTTTATGGATAAATAGGTTTAAATCTGTGCAAAAATAGACGTTTTTTCTTCAAATAATGAATATATTCGTATCAATAAAGCGAAAAAACTAGTCATTCCATCAAAACATCTTGATCTGCGGACAATTTTTCACAGTAATTCGTGAAATCCGTGCTATCTGTGACGAATAGAGCATGCAAAACTTGAGTTATGAGACCACTTAAAAAGTCTATTTTTATGCTTTTGCCCTTACAGGGCGAAATATAACCTGTTGATTATCACCCAGGACGATGCCCTGGGCTAGGGGCTTACAGTCCTTTCAGGACTTTTTCAAGTGGATTCAGTTATGAGTCCACTTGAGAAGTCCTGAAGGGACTGTTAGCCCTGCCCCTCCGTCTCCTTAGGAGTTACGGCTCCCCTCATCAGGCACGGATGGACTAAGGTCAATCCTCTAAAGGATTATATTTCATTATTATTGTCCGCTAAACTTTGATTCCTCACGTACGGGTACACTCACTTGGTTACTATGCTCTTCGCCGTAATCATGCGATTCGACTCTCCACGCCCTCCTACCCTATACATTATTATTTATTCGTATCTCTCAAGTACTTTGAATTTTTCTATAAAAAATCAGTCACTCCATCACTAATACATCTTTACTTATTGATTTTATGTCGGTTAATATAGTGATATTTTACTCATAAAATGTATCACTAAGTGAACGAATTAACATAACTTAACTCTATCACAGCATTATCGTAACTGCTCAGTCATAGTGGTAATTGTGGTCACTTCGTTCAAAAGTATAAGAAAATTGAATCAAAAAATTATAAGAAACGATCCAGAGCGTAATCATATATAGAGATGATGATAATTTTCAAATCAATTTTTTTATAACATTCTTGAAGGGTCAAGCGTCTCTTTCTTGAAGGGTCAAGCGTCGCAGAGCGCCGAGCGGAGCCGAGCGGAGGCCAAAGGCCGACCAACTAATGATGACTGAGTCGTTACGCATCATCTGACCTATCTTTTCAGCAGAAATATTTGGAATAGCGTTGAAAATGTTGTATATTTGCAACCATTACGTCCCAACAGCAGCAAAGCATCAAAGCGCTCTTCCGTCGCCGCGACATCAATCGCATGCCGAACTACGACAGCATCACCGAGGAATTCTTTTTCCCTAAGCCGTAAGAGTCGAACAGTACATTTCAGTTTTCCAACCAGTTGGAAAACCGAAAGCAGTTGCCTCTGACCGGTTTTCCAGCCAGTTGGAAAACTCTCCTCGCCTAAGTGTTCTGTCTGTCTCGACTACACGCCCAACACACGTTCAGCCCCAGCCCTGCTCGCTGAGCGCAACAATAAAGCATTAGCTCATAAACTCCTAAGCACCCTCTGCAGCATCGAAGGACTGCTAAGCAAGCGCCTCAGCACCGGCCGTTTTTTGTATCCGCCCCCGTTTCTGACCCATCATCATTCACTAAATCACCCATCTATCACCCCATCAATCACTCCTAATCACTTGGTACTCAGTATCGAGTGAACGAGTGACTGATATTTTTTGAAAATAATCGTAAAATAATGCGTGTTTATTGGCTTTCACCACTCTTTGAAATGACTTATTGCCGCAGTGAAAGTAATACTTTTATTGGTTACTACTCAACTTTCGCAAGTTCTGTTTCGTTAGGTTTTCAGGTTATTAGGTCGCTTCGCTTACAGGTTTTAAGGTGAGAACAACCTTAAAACCTCACAACCTCATAACCCTACCTCACAACCTTTCAAGCCGCTCTCCCATAAATAATAAAGGTTCGCGCGTGCGTGCGAACCTTTATTATTTATGGGAGAGCGGCATCCGACAATCATGCCGCAAAGTCCAAGTCGATGTTACTTCTCCAGATGCTGTGAGCGGTCACCGTAGTTACCATAGGTGCCATAGTGACCATAACGGCCATAGTAAGTACCGTACTTGCTGTAGGAGCTGTACTTGCCGTAGCCATAGTAGAAGCCATACTTGCGCTTGGTCAGGTCAACACCGTTCAGCACAAGATTGACCTTCGGCAGTTTGCCCTCAGCGGCAATGCGGTTGATGCCTTCGATATCGGCTTTCGTAGTCTTCTCGGAGCGGACGACGAAGAAGGTGACATCCACGAGACGACCCAGTTCAAAGGTGTCACTGACCAGTCCCACAGGAGGTGTGTCGATGATGATATAATCATAAATGGTCTTGAGATGCTCGACGCCCTTGTCCAGGAGGTCACGCGTGATGAGTTCACCCGGGTTGGGCGGAATGACACCAGCGGGCAGCACATCCAGATTCTGGTTGACAACACCGTGGATGATCTGCGCTTCAAGCAGATTGAAGTCGGCTGTAGAACCTGCCAGATAGTTGGTCATGCCGTTCTTGCTCTGCGGCAGTCCGAAAAGCTGTACCAGACGCGGCTTACGAATATCCAGACCCATAATCAGCACACGCTTGCCCAGCAAAGCCAGAGACATGGCCAGGTTAGTGGCCACGAAGGTCTTTCCTTCACCAGGCATGGCAGAGGTGGTACAAATGACCTTCTCGCCCGCACCCAGGACAAAGCGCATGTTGGTGCGCAGGCCACGGAAGGATTCTTCCATCATATCGTTGGTATTCTCTTTTACCACAATGGCTCGCTCACCCTTGGCCAATTCATCCGTGAGAGGTATGTCTGCCAGAATACTGAGCTTGGTCAGAGACTCCAGATCGCTGCGGCCTTCGATGCGGAAGCGCAACATGTCACGCAGATAGAACCATGCCAGAGGAGCAAAGAGGCCGAACATCAAAGCTGCCAACATGATAATGCTCTTCTTCGGGCTGACGGGACGGGGGTCTGCCTGAGGCATATCAATCACACGGGCTTTGTTGGCCGTTGATGCCAGAGAGATATAGTTCTCTTCACGCTTCTGCAACAACATCAGGTAGAGACCTGCCTTGATTTCCTGCTGACGGCCCATGTTGTTCATGTCACGCTCTTGGGTAGGTGTGCTGCTGACACGGCCGGCAAAACGGTTATACTGCTGGTCGGCGCTGTTCTTCTGAATCTGCAGATCGTTGTAAATACTGTTCAGGTGTTTGCCAACGGCATCCCACATGGTCTGCAACTCGTCGGTCACCTGAATGACACGCGGGTTGTTCTCCGATGCACTGCGAACCAAGCGGTTGCGCTGAAGTACCAAGTCATTATACTGCTTTACCATCTCATTGGTAGCCTGATTGGTAATACCGATGTTGGCAGGAATCAGCGACATATAGTTGCCTGGATTCTGGACATAGTCTATCAGAGACTTCACCAGACTCATCTGGGTCTGAATATCCACCTGCTTCTTCTGGAATTCCGTTGTCTGGGTGAGAGCCTGACTGGCATCGGTTGGCAGGTTGACCAGCGCATTGCCACGCTTGTAGGCCTCAATATCACTCTCCGTTGCGTTCAGTTCACTCTGAATCACATCGATACGTCCTTTGATGAACTCTTCGGTCTTGTTGGCCACCTCGTTCTTGTCTTCATTGGCATCCTCGTTATAGGATTCCACGAGCTGTGTGAGGTAGTCCAACGCACGCTCCACCTGCGTATCTTGAAGGGTGAGCACAGCAACGGTCGTCATTTTCGACGTGGGCTGAGCCTGCAGGTTCTTGGCGTATGAACGTCCCATCAGCACAGGGGGAACAATCGTGACTTCCAGCTTGCGATCGGACATCTCAAAGCCAGGATTGCGGGAGAACATTATCTTACCGACACGGGTGCTGACGTTGCAAGGGAACTCATTGAGGTCACGACGGATAATTTCTTTCTCTTCCCCTTTTGTATCCAGTTCAATCTCCACATGGATGCCATCCTCACCCTTCTTGGTGATGTCAATGAACACAGGACGCTTGAGCAAGTCCAGACGGCTGTCTTCCAAGTCCACCAGAATAGGCGAGGTCTTGTAGAGTTCGGCTTTTCCTACGCGACCCTGCATAGTGTAAAGCACATAGAGTTTCAAGGCCTTGACGGCACGGGTTGCCACAGCGGTGGAACTCAGGATTTCCAGCTCATTATCGAAACCATTGGAGTTGGAAATCAGACCCAGCTGATCCAGGGTCAGCTCTTGAGAACTGCGGCCTCTGTTGGTGCCCTTGTCATCCTTGACAAGGATTTTGGTCGACGTCCTGTAAACAGGATGCTGATAACGCAGGTAAACGTATGCCAACGCCACACAGAACAGTGTGGAGAAGACAAGCCAATACCAGTTCAGGACGATAATGGACCAGAGTTTGCGGAAATCAAAGCCCGAAGCTTCCTCGGCCTCGTGCCTTTCATTGTCAATGTAATCTGCCATAAAATATAAATAAGGTGTTAAGTTATCGCAATTCGGCTGCAAAGATAGACATAGTTTTTCAAAAACGGGTCATAAAGACCACATTTTTTCTTCTTCAAGACAATAAAAGCGTATTTTTTTTGGTTTTACTATGATATTGCCGTACCTTTGCAGTCGTAAACCGACAATAATTTATGAAAGGAATAGTTTTAGCGGGCGGATCCGGCACACGCTTGTATCCTATCACAAAAGGTGTCTCCAAACAACTTTTGCCCATCTTTGACAAACCGATGATCTATTATCCCATCTCGGTTCTGATGATTGCCGGCATCCGTGAGATACTGATCATTTCCACGCCACATGACCTGCCTGCCTTCAAACGGCTCTTGGGCGACGGGTCTGATTACGGCGTCACTTTCGAATATGCAGAACAGCCTTCGCCGGATGGATTGGCACAGGCTTTCATCATTGGGCGCGACTTCATTGGAGAGGACTGCGCCTGCCTGGTACTGGGTGACAACATTTTTCAGGGCGCGGGCTTTATGCCGTTGCTGACAGAAGCTGTGCGCACAGCCGAGCAGGAACAGAAAGCCACCGTCTTCGGATACTGGGTCAACGACCCTGAGCGCTATGGCGTGGCCGAGTTTGACGGCGAGGGCAACTGCCTCAGTATTGAAGAGAAACCGGCTCAGCCCAAATCCAACTATGCCGTCGTTGGTTTGTATTTCTACCCCAACAAAGTGGTTCAAGTAGCTTCGGAAATAGAGCCTTCAGCTCGAGGAGAGCTGGAAATCACCACCGTCAATCAGCGGTTCCTCCAAGATGGACAGCTAAAGGTTCAGACTCTGGGGCGCGGCTTTGCCTGGTTGGACACGGGCACTCACGACAGCCTTTCCGAAGCATCCACATTCATAGAAGCCATAGAGAAGCGTCAGGGGCTGAAGGTGGCTTGTCTCGAAGCCATCGCTTACCGACGCGGATGGATAGATGCCGACAAGATGCGCCAACTGGCACAACCCATGATCAAGAATCAATATGGGCAGTACCTGCTCAAGATGATTGATGATGTCCGCGCAGGCCGCTACAGCGACGACCTGAGCTGA
>JAEEGL010599385.1_pt1 | contig 14235 bp, 10 predicted proteins | sample 9134231 | NCBI WGS metagenome assembly JAEEGL01 (sample SAMN16246548, study PRJNA631951) | gut metagenome | biome: gut microbiome; feature: rumen; material: fiber-attached | host: Bos | place: Iran: Karaj | collected 2018-10 | reverse complement strand
CTGAAGAACAACGGTCTGCTGAGTTACCGCTGGCAGGAATCGAAGGACGGACCACCGCGCAAGTATTTTGCGCTGACCGAAGAAGGAAAAGAATTGCTCGGTTCGCTGGACAAAGAGTGGGCCACTATTAGTGAATCAATCGAAAAAATAACCCGTTAAAATGAAACTAACACGTAATATCAATCTGCATGGTGTAGTACTCACCATCGATGAGGATGCGTACCAGGCGCTCAAAGACTATCTGAACGACATAGAAGGTCGTCTGCCGGCGGACGAGCAGAAGGACGTGATGGAAGATCTGGAGAGCCGCATAGCGGAGCTGCTGCAATCGGCTCTGTTCGCGCAATCGGCGCAGGCAGTTACCATAGGCATGGTTCGCAATATTCAGCAGCGCATAGGCGATCCGTCGGAGTTCGGCGAGAACAAACGTCCGGTGATCAAACGCGAGCGCATCAACCGTCAGGGTATAGGCCGTGTGATGAACATTCTGCTCAAGGCGGTATTGATCCTCATTGCCATACAATTACTCTTCCCTGTGCTGGCAACCATATTTGGCATATTGATGGGATTCTTCGGTCTCAGTATCGGCGGAATAGCATTGATTCCGGCTTTGGGCTTCGAGCTGGCTACACTCAGTACCGGTTGGACATGGACACTGGCTCTGTCTCTATTTGTGGCAGGCGCAGTACCTGTGTTTATCGTTGTATACTGGATAGTGCGCTGGCTGCGTGAGCACAAGCACCCGAGTTTGGCTTTCTGGCTTATAACACTCTTGATATGGATGATTTCCATAGCAGGAATGATTGTGGCAGGCATACATATCTTCGCAGCCAACAGCGCGGACTTGTTTAACATGATCTCCGCGTGGTAAGAGCGAAGTAAAAAAGAATCTTCTTCATTGCATTAAAAAGAATCAGGCACGGGCGAAAGCTCGTGCCTGATTGGTATTGTCTAACAATCTCTGTTTCGATTAGTTACCGAAGTAGAAAGAAACGTAGAGGTTAGCGCCGATGTTGTCAGTTGTGAAGCTGAAACCATCAGACATAGCCTGGTCGTGGATGGTGATCTCCTCGCGCTTTTGGTCGATAAGATTCCAACCCTCCCATACCTCAGCACGGTAAGGATTCCACTGGTAGTCGAGCAGGAGGTTTACGTTAGCGCCAAGAGCGATCTTAGGAGCAACGAACCACTCAACACCTACAGAACCGTAGATACCTACGATGTGGGTACCACCACCGGTGTATTGCGACAAGCAACGTGCACCTGCGAGGTAAGCATAGCTGGAAGCCAGTTTCGGGTTAGGACCACCGGTGTAAAGACCTGCGTTAGAAGGATCTTGGTTAGCCTCAGTGATTGCGTTGAAGTAGGTGTAGTCGCTCTTCTGAACAGCCCAGCAACCATAGGTGAGGCCTGCGCCGAATACACCCTGTACAGGGCGAGTTTTGCCTACACGATACTCGATGCCGAGAGAAACCGAAGCACCGATTTGTTTCTGCTTGTTCTGATCCAAACCGTCAGCAGTGCTGTACGGGTTGAGGAACTTAGCAGCGTCGTCTTGAACATAACCACGTTGGGTCCAAGTATTGATACCGAAACCGATGTTAGCCTTAGCAGCCAAGTTGTCGCTCAGCATGTAGCTACCCATGATAGAAATCAGGTTAGGCGAACCGGCAGGGTTTACATTGAAGATGTTGTTACCCTGGAGAGCCTGGCCATTCCATGGAGCCATAGCGTTACCAGCGGTACCGTTGAAGAGTTGTCCAACATAAGTAGCCAGCGGGTTGAGGTTGAATCCGATAGAGAACTCACCTGCCTGTGGCAGCCATGTCGAGTAGTCAGCAGTAGCGCGCTCTTCCGGCGTCTGCTTCTCTGCGAACATTGGTGTAGCCAACGCAGCGACGAGCAATATACTAAATAACTTTTTCATTGTAATTTCAATTTAATCAGTTTAATTTAATTGCTCGATAAATTAATAGGTCAAACCACCCATGTAGAGAGTGTGAGTTCCGTCCGGTTTATCGATATTAGCCTTACCAACACCGCGGAGAGCTGCCTTGGAATCAGCTGACATAGTGAAGCTTGCGGTACCGTCAACAGTTACGTCGAAGAAACCATCAGGAGTATTACCACCGGCTTTCAACTCGTAAGTACCTGCGCAGTTTTGGCTGCTTGACCAATCCTTCTTGATACCTTCAGTAGATGTCCACTCGCACCAACCGTAGGTGTTGGTCTTCCAGATTTCATCCTCCTCATATTGGTATGTGTAATAGTAGTGCTTGTAGTTGTCAACAGCGAACTTGTCAATGATGATGTAAACCTTAACATCGCTATATTTCCAAGTATCGTAGATAGCTACTTCCTTCTCATATTTACCCTTATCACCGATAGTCATATCGTAGATGATAGAACTCTCATCGGTTTTACCCTCTTTGTGAACGAGTTTGATCTGGAACTTACCACCATTGATGTTTGTGTTGTAAGCCTTGCTTGATTTCTCAACACCAGTAATTTTCGAGTAGTTGCCGTCAGCATCTTTGTCTGTCTTGGAGTAGGTGTAGCTTTCGCAAGCAACCTTGATCTCACCTTTCACTTTGAACTTGGTGTTCTTGGTGGTAGGATCCTCGCTCGAGAGCTTAGCAGCGGTGATATCAACAACCTGCTGTGTACCGTCTTTCAGAGTTGCGCTCTTAGCGGTAGCCAAGTAGTAGATAGCCTTAACGGTGAGATACTTGTTGTTAACAAGTTCGGTGAAGGTACCCTCGAACTGAGCGATGTTAACGGTAGCGTTCAGGGTCTTGCTAGCATAGCAAGGAATAGCGATTTCGTAGCTACCATCAGCCTTGGTCTCGGTGGTGAAAGTACGAGTGTTGTTGTCATCGAATTTAGCCGCGATAGTAACAATAACACCAGCAGGAGCAGCAACCAAACCGTCCTCCTTAACGCCACCCTTCTCAACAACACCTGCGTTGTAAGAGATCTTACCCTTAACGGTGCAAGAACCCTGGCAGTCTGTCAGAACGTTGTCGATAGCAGCAATGATCTTCTCTGCACGATTCTCGTCAGCAACAACAGTGATTGCCTTAGTAGTGTTCTTCAGATAGATAGCCTTGCCGTCCTTGTCCAATTTGATTTGGTCGGTCTTCAAGTTACCTGCGATAGACTTAGCACCTACAGGAACGCTGATGGTGTAAGCACCGTTAGCGTCAGTAGTAGCAGCAAAATAGAGGTTACCCGAAGCTGCGGTTCCGCTGTACGTCGTTCCAGCAACCTCGAAATAAACGCGCTGGTTAGCAACAGCGATTTCTTCGGTAGCAGCACCAGCGTGATCCTGCAGGTAAACCAATTGACCACTAATAGTGGCTTTCTTAACATTGCCTTCCAAATTCAATTCGGATTGCTGTTTTTCGCATGCTGTGAAAGCAAAAATTGCTGCAGCAGCGAGGAAGAATAACTTTTTCATAGAATTTTAGTTAAAAAAATTAAAGATAGTAAATAAAATCTTAAAATATGATACATTTTATATCAATTTGCGCTCAAAACGGCGACAAAGGTATAACATTTATTTAACATTACCAAATTTTTTCGTCTTTTTTTTGCCATAATAAGCCGTTTTTGTGCTTATTGTTTGATATTTGCGTCTTAAATGTTTAAAATAGCGCCATAAAAGCTTCTTTGTCAAGTGCAAATTGCAGTAGAAAGGCATTTTAGGCACTAGTTCGTCATTTGGGGAGGTTCCAGCGCGCGCGCGTATTATATAAAAAGGAGAAAAAGAAACCCCACTCTAGGGGTGCAGGGTGCGGAGTATAGAATTTGTGTGACAGGTAGAAAAAATGGTATAGTATTTGCGTATATGAAAAAAAAGTTGTAATTTTGCGGGCAAAATTGACACGAACAGCTATGGACAAACAAACGAAACGCGATTATCTCTACATGCGCATGGCTCGTACATGGTCGGAGAACAGTTATTGCGTGCGCCGCAAAGTAGGCGCGCTGATTGTTAAAAATCAGATGATTATATCTGACGGCTATAACGGTACACCGTCGGGGTTTGAAAATATATGTGAGGACGAAAACAATATAAGCAAACCCTATGTGCTGCACGCCGAGGCCAACGCGATAACCAAAGTAGCGCGTTCGAACAACTCGGCCGACGGCGCAACGCTATACGTGACAGCCAGTCCGTGCTTGGAATGCTCGAAACTGATTATTCAGTCGGGCATCAAGCGTGTGGTCTATGGTGAAGAATATAGAATCATGGACGGTGTGGAGTTGCTGAAACGCGCAGGAATAGAAGTAGTGTTTTTGAATGACAAAGAATAGATAGGCTGCGTCTAATGGACAATGAAGAACCGGATAACATCCGGCACAACAACATAGAAAAAGAACGGAAAAAATGAAGAAATATATTTATCCGACCTTGACGGTCATAGGGCTGGCGCTGGGAATATTTATCGGATCGGCGCTGACGCAGAAAGCCGCTGCACAACGGCTGGTTTATCAGAACGGACACTGGAGTATAGAGCAGTCGAAAGTGGACAAACTGCTGCAACTGATGGAACAAGCCTATGTGGACAGTCTCAACATAGACAGCATAACCGACGAGGTGATGAGCGAGATGGTTCAGAAACTGGACCCGCACTCGGCATATATCCCCAAGAAAGACCTGGAGATGGTCAATTCTGAGTTGGCCGCTTCGTTTTCGGGCATAGGTGTGCAATTTACCATTCAGCAAGACACCGTGCGCATTGTGGCAGTCATAGCAGGCGGTCCGAGCGAAGGTGTGGGTGTGCTGGCCGGAGACAAGATCATATCGGTGGACGACAGTCTCTTTGTAGGAAAGAAAATCAACAACGAGAAAGTGATGCGTACGTTGCGTGGCCAGAAAGGCACCAAAGTGAAGATAGGCGTGCAACGCGCAGGCGCAGGCGAGATACTGTATTACACCATCACGCGCGGAGATATACCGGTTAATTCGGTGGATGCGAAGTTCATAGTAGAGCATTCTGCCGCGAGCCGTCAGAAATCAGGCAAAATAGGCTTTGTGCGTGTCAACAAGTTCGGCGAGACCACGTATCGCGAATTTATATCCGCCTTGGCAGAACTGAAATCGCAAGGCGCAACGAGTTACATAGTTGACCTGCGTGAGAACAGCGGCGGTTATATGGATCAGTCCATCCGTATGGCCAATGAGTTTCTCAGCCGCGGCGAGATGATCGTATATTCTGAAGGTCGTGCTTATCCGCGTTATGAAGCCAAGGCCGACGGCGGCGGACGATTCAAGAACGTGCCGCTGGTGGTATTGATAGACGATTTTTCGGCTTCGGCCAGTGAGATCTTTGCCGGCGCGATGCAGGACAATGACCGCGCGCAGATAATAGGTCGCCGCAGTTTCGGTAAGGGTCTGGTGCAGCAGCAGATAGCATTCTCGGACGGAAGTGCCGTACGCTTGACTGTAGCACGCTATCACACGCCGTCGGGTCGTTGTATCCAGAAACCGTACGAATTAGGTGATCAAGCGGATTATCAGAAAGAGTTGTACGAGCGCTATGAGCGCGGTGAGTTCTATTCGGCTGACAGCGTACATTTTGCAGACACAACCATCTATCGCACGAAGGGCGGACGAATAGTGCATGGCGGCGGCGGTATCATGCCGGATGTGTTTGTAGGTCGTGACACTTCGCTCTATACACCATGGTTCAACCGTTGTGTGAACATGGCCTATACATATCAATTTGCATACAAATATACCGACGAGCACCGCAAACAACTGAATCAGTACAAGGACTGGCAGTCGCTGGAGAAGTATCTGCTGAAACAAGACTTGACAACCGAGTTTGTGGCTTTTGCCAAGGGCAAAGGTATTGAGCCCAATCAAGCGGAGATTCAGAAATCGAAGCCTATGCTGATACGTCTGCTGAACGCCTACATTGTGCGCAATATACTTGGCGACGAAGGATTCTTCCCGCTATTCGAACGCGACGACGAAATCACCAAGAAAGCAGTGGAAGTTTTGAGTAAGTAAAGGCGAAAGGTTAGAGGATAAAGAAAATAGGCGGCCGTGTGGCTGCCTATTTTCTTGTTTATTCTAATATCGTTATCAGAGAGCCTTGAGGACAGACTGAATATAGCGGTAGAATCTCTTAACTGTAGCAATATTGACACGCTCGTCCGGCGAGTGCGGGTGCTCGATGGTAGGACCAAACGAGATCATCTCCATTCCGTCATACTTGCCTCCGATGATACCACATTCCAGTCCGGCGTGAATAGTAACGATACGCGGTTCGCTACCGAACTCATGCTTATAGACGGTCTTCATCGTTACCAACAGTTTGCTCTTGAAGTTAGGTTCCCATCCCGGATAATCGCCGCTGAACTTAACTTCTGCGCCGGCGAGAGCGAAGGCCGAGTGGATAATAGAAGCCAACTCTTCTTTGCGGCTCTCGACACTGGAGCGCGTCAAGCAGGAAACTTCGATACGTCCTTCTTCATCGGATTTCTCCTCGGCGCGTATCATAGCGAGGTTATTGCTGGTTTCAACGATGTCCGGCATCTCAGGAATCATACGATAAACACCGTGCGGGCAGAGAGTGACAGCGTGAATCAGGAAGTCCTGCACATCTTCCGGCAGTTCCTTCTTCGGACAGTCTACCTCTTTGGCAGTCAGCGTAATACCACCGTCGACACCTTCATACTCGCGCAAGAAGAGATCTTCGTAGCGGTCAACCAAGTCTTGAACATCCTGGTAGCTATCCTGCGGGATAGTGATGATAGCGGAAGCCTCACGCGGGATAGCGTTGCGGAGCGAGCCTCCCTCTACGTGTGCCAGACGTGCTTCGTAGTTAGCCACAGCATCCTTGAGGAAACGGAAGAGCAACTTGATGGCGTTAGCACGTTGCAGGTGGATATCGCAGCCTGAGTGGCCACCTTTGCAGCCCTTCAGTTCAACCTTCAGAGCGATATCGCCTTCTTCTGTTTCAGCCGAATGATAGTCAAAGGTAGCGGTAGTATCGATACCTCCGGCGCAGCCTACGTACAACTCGCCTTCGGTCTCTGAATCCAGATTGAGCAGGTATTTGCCTTGCAGCCATCCGCCTTTCAGATCGTTAGCACCGTACATACCGGTCTCTTCGTCCACGGTAAAGAAAGCCTCCAGCGGCGGATGAACGGCATTTTTGTCAGCCAAGATAGCCATGGCAGCCGCAACACCGATACCGTTGTCGGCACCCAGAGTGGTACCATCGGCTGTTACCCATTCGCCGTTGTCCTCTACATAGGCTTGGATAGCATCTTTCTCGAAATCAAATTGCTTGTCGCCATTCTTCTGCGGCACCATGTCCATGTGTCCTTGCAGAATAACTCCCGGGTGATTCTCCATACCCGGGCTGGCGGGTTTACGAATCAGCACGTTGCCTATTTCATCTTGCAGCGTCTCCAAACCGAGACTCTTACCATAATTAATTAGAAAGTCCGCAATTTCTTTGCGTTTTCCACTTGGACGGGGGATTTGAGTAAGACTGTAGAAACTATTCCACAGCCCTTTGGGGTCTAAATTTTTCATAAGAGTTTTGTTTAGTATTATATCAATGTGTTTTCAAGTTTGCGGTATTATCGGTCGTTGATAGTAACCTCTCCACAGAGGTTTTTCTGCAGCAGTCGTTTAACGTGCTCAGGATCGCCCGGGAACTCACCGAGCAGGTACATCATTTTGGTGAGCAGCGCTTCGGTGGTGATATCGTATCCGGAAACGACGCCTGCCTTCATCAGTCCGAGCGAAACGGCGTATCGTCCCATCTCAACAGAACCGGTATTACATTGGGTCTTATTGACGATGATGATACCTTTGTCGATAGCAGCCCGCAGTTCGTTGAAGAGCCATTTGTTGCTCGGAGCGTTACCGGCACCGAAGGTTTCCAAAACAACGGCTTTGAGTCCCTTGATACGCAAAATCGAATGGACATAGGCACGCTGCATTCCCGGGTACATTTTGATAACCGCTACGTTGGTATCGTAGTCTGTGTGCAGCAAGAGCGGCAATTGCGGATCGGTGTAGAGCATCAGTTGGCGTTGGAAAGTGATGTGTACACCGGCCTTGGCAAGCGCGGGATAATTGTAACTATTGAAAGCAGAGAAATGCTCTGCGTTTCGCTTGGTAGTACGGTTACCACGGAAGAGACGATCCTCAAAATAGATGGCGACCTCTTGCACAATAGGATTACCATCCTCGTCCTTAGAAGCAGCAATCTCGATAGCAGTCAGCAGATTCTCTCGCGCGTCGCTTCGGAGCACACCCACAGGTAGTTGCGCACCAGTAAGGATTACCGGCTTGTGGATATTTTCCAGCATGAAGGACAACGCGGATCCGGAGAAGGACATGGTGTCAGTACCATGCAAGATGACAAATCCGTCATAGTTGTCATAGTTGTCGTAGACCATCTTAGCCATCATGGCCCAACTTCTCGGTCCGACGTCAGACGAGTCCAAAAGAGGGTCAAAAGCCTGGATGTCCACCTTGATGTCGCCGGTGAAGAGCTCGGGCATATAAGCCTTAAACGTCTTCATGTCAGCTGGTTTAAGCGCGCCAGTTTTCTTGTCACGAACCATCGTGATAGTGCCACCGGTGGAAATCAAAAGTACCTTACTCATAAGTCGATTGTTGTTTTGGCTGCAAAATTACATAAAAATTTTGATATATGCAAAAAAAATAGTAATTTTGCAGCCAAATATGCAAAAGACACGTGTAATAGTATGTGACGGAGACCTCAGTTTGGCTACCGTTCTGTCCGATTATTTGTCGAGCAGAGGTTATGAGGCGGAGTTGTTGGAAGCAGGTTTGCAGTTGATGGACCGGCTGCAGACAGCGCACTACGATCTGGTATTATTAGAGGTGCAACAGGAAGGAATAAACGGTTTTCAACTGTTGCGCGAGGTGCATCGTGTCTTTCCGTTATTGCCTGTGATAGTGCTGACAACCCGCACAGACAGAGAGTCGCAACTGCGTGCATTCCAGTTAGGATGTGACGACTATCAGACCAAACCGTTTTCGATGGATATACTCATATGCCGTATAGAAGCTATCTTGAGGCGTTTGCGCACGGCGGAGGAGAACAGACAACGCGTGTTTACCTTAGGCGACAAGGTTTTCGATTCGGTTCATCAAACATTTGACAACCAGCATCTTTCCGGCCGCATGAACGATGTGCTGCTTCTGTTGTGCCGCAGGCAGGATACCGTGGTGGAACGCCATTTTATATTATCGGAAGTGTGGCAAGCGGACAATGCCTTTGCGTCACGTTCGCTCAGCGTCTATATCAACCATCTGCGCAATATGCTCATTCCGTGCGGCTACAAGATCATGGCTGTGCGCGGCAGAGGATATAAGTTGGTCAAAGGTGAAAGGTGAAAGGACGAAGGGTGATTGACGATTGGACGATTGACGAGGTACGATTGATTGTTCGATTGAAAGGTAGTTGACGATTGGCATATCTGAGGTGGCGTGAGAGTGGCGCGAGAGTGGCTGAATAACCTAGGTATAACCTAGGAATCACCTAGGTCTAACTCGGAATTTACGGCAGATTGCCCGCTAATTGTCTGCTAACTATCCGCTGTATAGTCTAGGATTAACTCGGAATGAACAACTATTGCCTCCGAGAAGAGTCCGCCCCAAAGTACGGCAATCATAGAGAAAATCAGAACATATTCTATCAGCAAATAAGTAATCTTTAGTTAACAATCGCAAATAAAATACGTTTTCCTCTTGCACATGTAAAAAAAATGTAGTACCTTTGCAGCCACTTTTTTTAAAGAAAACAAAAAAATAGGAAACCATATAAACCTAAAAATATATGCAAGTTAAAGTAAGTAATGTCAACCAGACTTTCTGGAAAGAGTGTTACATTCATGCCACTCTTCCAGCTGACCTGAGCAAATTGCAAGAGATTGCCTACAACCTGTGGTGGACTTGGAATACAGAAGCCAAGGATTTGTTCCGCCAGATTGATCGCGAGGCGTGGCACCGCGCCGGTTCCAACCCTGTTGTGCTGTTGAATACCATCAGCTATGACCGCATGGTGGAACTCTCGAAGGACGAAGATTTCCTGAAAAAAATGAACGATGTGTACGCTGCGTTCCGCAAGTACATGGACACTCCTAAAGACAAGAATAAACCGACAATTGCCTATTTCTCGATGGAGTACGGACTGACTCACGTACTGAAGATCTACTCGGGAGGTCTGGGTATATTGGCCGGTGACTATATCAAGGAAGCCAGTGATTGCAACGTCGATATGACGGCTATCGGTTTCCTCTATCGCTATGGTTATTTCACACAGACACTGAGTCCGGAAGGCCAACAAATTGCCAAATACGAAGCACAGAACTTCTCTAATCTGCCGATCACGCAGATGAAGGAGAAAGACGGCTCGAATATGGTAGTCGAGGTTCCTTATCCGGGTCGTACCGTTAAGGCCTATCTGTGGAAAGTGGCAGTAGGTCGTATGGACCTCTATCTGCTGGATACAGACAACGAGATGAACAGCGAATGGGACCGTCAGATCACGCACCAACTCTATGGCGGCGACTGGGAGAACCGTATCAAGCAGGAGGTGATGCTGGGTATAGGCGGTATGCTGGCACTCAAGAAGCTGGGTATCAAGAAGGATGTATATCACTGTAATGAGGGTCACGCAGCTCTGATGGGTCTGCAACGCCTCGTGGACCTGGTACAGGAAGAAGGATTGACCTTCAACCAAGCCAAAGAAGTGGTTCGCGCCAGCGGTCTGTACACCTGTCACACTCCGGTTCCGGCAGGACACGACTATTTTGAAGAAGGACTGTTCCAAAAGTATATGAACGAATATGCCGACAAACTCGGCATTGAGTGGCATGACCTGATCGGTCTGGGTCGTACCAACCCGGATGACAACAACGAGAAATTCTCGATGTCCGTCTTTGCACTCAACACCTGCCAGGAGGCAAACGGTGTATCGTGGCTGCATGGCGAAGTCAGCAAGAAGATGTTCTCGCCGGTATGGCCGGGCTATTTCCCTGAAGAACTGCACGTTGACTATGTGACCAATGGTGTTCACATGCCGACATGGGCTGCCAGTGAGTGGAAGAAAGTATATCAGAAATACTTGCCGAAGGGATGGATGAACGATCAGTCCAACCTGGATATGTGGAAGCCTTACAACGACATACCTGACCAAGAAATCTGGGCAACCCGTATGGAGTTGAAACGCCGACTGATTGATTACATCAAAGAGCAGTTCCGCGAGGACTGGATGCAGAGCCAGGGCGATCCTGCGCGTATCGTACGCGCCCTGAACGAGATGAATGCCGACAACCTGATTATCGGTTTCGGTCGTCGTTTCGCCACCTACAAGCGTGCGCACCTGTTGTTTACAGACCTGGAGCGTCTCGACAAGTTGGTTAACAACCCGAATTATCCGGTTCAGTTCCTCTTTACCGGTAAGGCTCACCCTGCTGACGGCGGTGGTCAGGGTCTGATTAAGCGTATCATCGAGATCAGCCGTATGCCGCAGTTCCTCGGTAAGATCATCTTCCTCGAGAACTACGATATGCGTTTGGCTAAGCGCCTTATCTCGGGTGTAGATATATGGCTCAACACGCCGACACGTCCGTTGGAGGCATCGGGTACATCAGGCGAGAAAGCACAGATGAACGGTGTGCTCAACTTCTCCGTCAAGGATGGTTGGTGGTACGAGGGTTACGTAGAGAAAGCCGGTTGGTATCTGACCGAGAAACGCACCTACGAGAACCAAGCTCACCAGGATCAATTGGATGCTGCAACAATCTATCAGTTGCTTGAGAATGAGATCATTCCGCTCTATTATGCAAAGAACTCGAAGGGCTACAGCCCAGAGTGGGTTCAGTATATCAAGAATTCGGTAACCAAGATCACGCCGCGCTTCACCATGAAGCGAATGATGGACGACTATTTCGCTAAGTTCTACAACAAGTTGGCTAAACGTCACGCTCTCCTGGAGGCAGACAACTACAAGGTAGCCAAGGAGATAGCTGCATGGAAAGAGAATATGGTGGCTCACTGGGACGAGATTGAAGTAGTTAAGGTTGAATCACCGGATCTGAATCATCAGAACGTGGGTGACAAGATTCGTTTGGCCGTAGAGGTTGATACCAAGAGTCTGAATGACAAGGGCTTAGGTATTGATCTGGTGGCTATCCGTACATCGACTCACAACAACGATAAACTCTATGAGGTAGAGCCTCTCAAACTGGTTAAAGTAGAAGGCAACCATTTGTTCTTCGAGCTGACCTACCAGCTTGACTACGCCGGCGGCATGAAGTTCGGTCTGCGCATGTACCCGCACAACGATTTGCTGCCTCACCGCATGGACTTCTGCTACGTTCGCTGGATTCACTAATCGAACTGATAGTAATAAAAAAACGATGCATCTTTTCAGGTGCATCGTTTTTTGTCGGTATAAGAGAAATTACTTCGCCTATTGGCCGGTGATGGTGTGCGGATTATCGGCGGTGTGGATATATAGACTATTGACAATCAGTGCTTTGCTGGTTTTGGTTGATTGTCTGTTGTTGCGTCTGAATATAGAAAAGAGTTGTAGGTATATATGCGGCGCATAAATGCTAAACGAAGCGAAGGAATGAAATAATTGCCGATTGCTTATCGCCTCCGAAATGAGTTCGACAAAACCTCGACAAAACCTCGACAAAACCTCGATGAAACCCCGACAGGAAATTATAGGTTACGAGAGGCAGTTTATGGGGTACTGAGGATAGTAGAGTAGGCGGGGATAAGAGGCAAAAAAAAAGCGTTACTGCATACAAACGAATAAAAAATCAGTTAAGATTTGCTCATGTCATTTTTTTTTACTAATTTTGCACCGCATTTTGTGAGTGCGTGCTCAAGCGTATATGTTGCGCACATGTGTTATGTGCTTAGATGGAAGAAAAGCAAACGAACAGAAAACAAATCATAACAAAATTATTAATTATTCATTATTCACTATCATTATGTGGTTAAAAGATTCATCAATCGGCCGTAAATTTGTAATGGCCCTCAGTGGAGCTGCGCTGGTATTCTTCCTGCTGTTCCACGGATGTATGAACCTTGCGCTGGTATTCAGCGAAGAGGCCTACAACACGATTTGCAGTTTGCTCGGTGCAAACTGGTATGCTGTAATCGGTTCACTGGGCATTGCGTTCTTAGTATTAGTACATTTCTGCTACGGTCTGTATCTGACCGCACAGAACCGTGCAGCTCGCGGCAACAGTCGCTACGCGGTAACTGACAAGAAGAAGGGTGTAACATGGGAGTCGGAGAACATGCTCGTGTTGGGCTTCACCATTCTCGGTTTCCTCTGCCTGCACTTGTACAACTTCTGGTTCAAGATGCAATTTGCAGAACTCACCGGAATCGAGACCGGAGCATTCGATCCTCAGAACGGAGCCGCTTACGTTAAGGAGTTGTTCACTACTCCTATTTGGGGCCAAGTTTACTGCGGACTCTACCTGCTGTGGTTCGTAGTACTGTGGTTGCACCTCAATCATGGTGTAGGTTCTGCTATGACTTCTATGGGACTGAACAACCTGAAATGGCAGAAACGCGTTGAGGTGATCAGCACTGTGGTTGCTACTTTGGTAGTTCTGCCGTTCGCTGCTGTTGTTCTCTACTACTTAGGCGTAGGCATCGGCATGCTTTGCTAAAAAATGTAAATGATTAAATAGAAATTGACATCATGGCTACAAAGAATGAACAAAATATCATCACTCCGGAAATGGCAAAAATTCCTGCCGGCCCACTGGAGTTGAAATGGACAAACTATAAGAACCACCAGAAACTGGTTAACCCGGCCAACAAGCGTCGTTTGGACGTGATCGTTGTAGGTACAGGTTTGGCCGGTGCATCGGCAGCTGCATCGTTGGCTGAGATGGGATTCAACGTACTGAACTTCTGTATTCAGGACTCGCCGCGTCGTGCTCACTCGATTGCAGCACAGGGCGGTATCAACGCAGCCAAGAACTACCAGAACGACGGTGATAGCGTTTATCGCCTGTTCTACGATACCATCAAGGGTGGTGACTATCGTGCACGCGAAGCTAACGTATATCGTTTGGCTGAGGTAAGTAACAATATTATCGACCAGTGTGTAGCACAAGGCGTTCCTTTCGCTCGCGAATACGGCGGATTGCTGGACAACCGTTCGTTCGGTGGCGCACAGGTAAGCCGTACCT
>JAEEGL015674019.1_pt1 | contig 14236 bp, 13 predicted proteins | sample 9134231 | NCBI WGS metagenome assembly JAEEGL01 (sample SAMN16246548, study PRJNA631951) | gut metagenome | biome: gut microbiome; feature: rumen; material: fiber-attached | host: Bos | place: Iran: Karaj | collected 2018-10 | reverse complement strand
CAAATCAAAGATCCATGTCTTTGGAAGAGTTGATAATGTAAGGGTTTCTCGATTTGTAATCATTGAGATTGTCTCCTTGTGTAACTTAAACTGTTTTTATTGCCACAAAGTATTATATGTTAGTTGAGTGGGTTTTACAACCACAAGTTCAATGCTAAGCAGTCTTTGCTATATTGCTTGGTCATTTTACAAGTTAATCATACTCAGGCTCAAAATCAGTTATTTGTAAATAACGTCTATCTTCCGCCATACGTCCACTTGTTTTTCTGACAATTAGCAAGGAATCATAAAAATCAAGATGTAAGTCACGAAGTATTTCTTTCAATCGATCTCTGGTACGTGGCATACACCTGTCTTCTAAAAAAAACATGAAGTCTTCCCAATTTGGTTTTTTTATAACACCAAAAGCTCTTTTCATGGGATTATCATAATAATCATATGTCAGCACGCGTTCACGTTTCATATCAGCAAGAATTGAAGTTAATACTTTATCATCAAGCATATAGTCGATTCGCAAATTATAAAGTTTTAATTCATCTTCTGAAAGATTGAAAACACTATTCATTTGCTTCCAGCAAGGCAATGAACGAACCACCATTCCTTCTTCATCATCAAAATCGTTCTTAATCAACGCAAGAGTATTATCTATTTTTGTTTCCAGTTTGTTCATAGTCATTGCCTCCTGAAAACAGAATCTCAATTATTACACCAGCATCCTGCAATTAGTATGTACAATATTTAATTTATTCGCATTATACATAAAGTACAATGTCTCCAATGTTTCGCCCATATAACCTATATACCTGTCAGCCCTGTCTGCCCCTTTAGGCACTGACAGTTCTTCGGTTCTCTCCAGAATTGGAAAAAGCCACGCACAGTAATCTCTCAGAACCTTCTTCTTCGCAAGAATAACATTGTAGTTAAACAGATACCTCTGATCAAGAATATCTTCAAAAGCATCTGCATACTCCGGTTGCAATTCCCTCAAAGCCTGATTAAGCGCTTTCCAGTCTACATCTTTAATATATCTGTCATGATGAGCATGAATATTCGGCTCATACGGCAATGGATATGGTAATACAGCATCCACATCATTATCCGGCAATCTCAAAAGATCATCATCCGAAAATACCATCATCCGCCTATACTGAGCCAGTCCATAATACTGTCCATCTTCACCTTCAGGGATTCCGGTCTTACAAAGCTTATTCTTCCATATCCAATACAACGCTGAAAGTTCAGAATAGTTTACATTCTTATCTGAGATGTTTTCACCTTTATTATCTGTAATATCTGCAATTCTTATATCCGTCATAGATGCACCTGCCTGTATCGGATATACATAATCGGGCAGTACAGAAGGAATCTTAAGCGGTCTGTCAACATGGGACTTAGCCATATATATCCGTGTAAAAGGTTTGTTATATCCCACCGGTAATGCAGATAAAGGGAGGAAACGATCCAACTTAATATGAAACATCTTCATCAACTCGCCCCATCGTTCGGAATCAAGGCGGCTATAATGTTTAAAGCCATAGTTCTCCAATATTTCCTCAATATCCGGCTGAACATTCTCAGGCGTGGCAATGATCACCTCAAGGTTATCCTTCTGATTCTGAGATAATTCCGAAGATACATCAGCCACCTCTCGAACCGGGATGTTTCCAAGCATAGAAGCATTGTTTCCCATAGTACTAACCATAAAACACAGAATTACTCGCTTCGAATATAAAGTTTTTACTGCTTCATAAGCTCCAAGAGCATAGCCTTGAGCACCAAAAATTGCAAGGTTCATCATAAGCGCATTTCCTAAATTATTATTCTGAAGTAGTTAAGATACTTACCATTACCTAAATGCATATAACATTCCAATGTCACTTCCAACTACCCCTGGCATAAGTAGCTTAAATCCCTCTTCTTTTAACTGTTTCACCAAAACGTCGAATCCCTTATGATACTCCATTAGAATACTGTCTATCCTTTTGAAAGAATCATTTCTTTTTAAAGAGTCAAATATATCATATTCAGATCCTTCAGTATCAACCTTGAGTATTATTTTATATCCTTTATTATCTGATGCTATTTCATTTACAATTGTTCCCGCATCTTTACATACTATGTGCACACTGTTGTCATTTGATGCAGGTGAGAAAATATCTCTGTATCCACTTTCGTCTGCACTAATGGCTATGTCCAGTTCTTCATCTTTATTTGATAATCCAATATTATGTGGAATGATCTTTTGACTTATTATCACTTCATTCAATCCAAAATTTGCTATAGCCTGGTCGAAAGTATCTGGAAATGGTTCGTATCCATATACTTTCTTGACGTTTGACTTTGACGCAAAGAATAAACTAGCTATACCAATATTCATTCCAACGTCTATAACTACACAATCCTCATCCCCTAAATCAATATTATAAGTATTGTAATAGAATACTTCTGGGACAAAATCATAATCGGTATGGAACCTTTGTAGAATCTTTATACCATCAATATCAGAAATAAAACCGTCTTCTACCGGATAATCAATCCATTTTACCCCCTTAATCATGCGCTTCCATAAAAACTCTATTTTTGATGATGGTATATTGTTGGTTCTTAACAACTCATATATCGGATTTGCATTATATGCTTCCGTACATATATAAACACTATCAAACTCAATGTTAGCAATTTCAGATACTGTCAGTACCTTTTTCCCCTCAAAAAGGTTCCCTGTTTGGGACGTCGATAAGGCTTCATTGGTATTAGCATATGCAACAATTTCAGCTTCTTTCTCTATCTCATTCTTAATCTTTTTATAAAAACCACCCATACCATATACAACAACTTTTTTCATATATTAACCACCCTCAATTATCATTTGATAAACACGCCAAAAATGAACTAATGTCATTCTCACTTGATTCTTTCATAATAAGTCCGCTGTTAATGTCCGCTTTCATATCTTTACACTTCAATTCCATTAGTCTGTCTAATGGAAAATCATCTGAATATGTTTTCATAAATGAATAGTTCTCTTTCGGATCTATTTTTACTATTCCATTTCCAGAAGCGGGAAATAAATAGAGTTCTTTGTCTATTACTTTACTTCCCGACAAAAAAGCCCATTCCGTTACTCTTTTATACTCTTTTGGAAAATTATTAACTACTTCCACCCAACAGCCATCAACAAATTTCAGTAGTGAATCCTTAACACATCCTAGAAGGTATAACTCTCTGTTATGTGTAATAAATAACTGATACCCTCTCTTACTTGATCCACACAAATCATATTCACAAAGAACGCTCCCGTCATTTGATATATTTTGGCATTTTCCTCCCCCATCAGAAACATTCCAAATTGTATTATTATAAAAAATCAAATTGCCCACAGTGATTCCATCTATCCTCAAAACATCACCATCACCACTTTCTATATTTATCTTAAGTATTTTAGATTTTCCAAATAATCCAATTATTAAATCACTACCATGAATCGCACACCCAGCTAAATCACATACCGCCTCTGGTTCTGACTTAATAAGGTCATGTATTGTTTCAGTTAATCGTCTATCCACAAAAAACATCTCACTCGCATCATCCAATTTGTATACTTCTCTGGATAAATCAGAGGGAATAATAATCACCTGATCTTTATATATCAAAGGGAACACAAATGCATTATTAGAATCTTTATCACATAGTTGCTCGAACTCAAATGTTTCCCTTTTCAAATCAAATGAGCTTATACCACATCCCATATAAGGAATAAAAAAAACTTTGTTATTTTGTTTTATCACTCCGCTATGTAGGTATTTTTTTGACATTTTTTCATGTGGAAAATGAGAAACGAATAACAATTCCTCAGTTTTAAGGTTATACCTAAATAACCCATTGAAGTTACAAGCAGAAAGCAACAAGCTATCTCCCGTTTTACATGCATCATAAAACTGAATATACATTATTCTCCTCCATAACTTTTAGGTACTCTGAAACTTTTTCTGTTTTTTGTATAGTAACTCTCCATGGCCCTATGCTGTGGGCCGTATGACAAATGACCAACGATGCATTTTTCTGCCACAACCATAGCCCTGCCTTCCATCATGCAATACTTACAAATCGCCTTCTCATCGGCCCCCATATTCTCATAATCCTTTACAGGAAACATCTCCATCCTCAACCAATTATCTCGTCTAAACAGTATTAAGCCTATGCTATATCTAACTGGACAGATTGAATACGTATGATTACTATTCAGTAATTGCTTTTGAATAGTATCTATGCTTTGCATCTTAGGATTATCCCTCCCCCACAAGAACTCCGCCGCATCAGGACTGTCATGAATAATCATATGATGCTGGTAGCAGTCTGTAATCTTAATTTCACCAAATCTTTTTTTCCACTCATCTCGCAATCCCAGGATATCTAAAATGCGAACATATCCATACCCATTTATAGGAATTAAAGGTGTAACAAACCCCACCTCAAAATCTGAATTCGATTCAACATACCTATATGTGTCCAAAAGAATTTCGAATGTTTTTTCAGTGAGAAATATATCCTCATCCATCTTAAAAATATAATCTGCCTCAGGGTGAAGAGAAATTGCCAAATTAGTAACCAATGAAACATTATTTATCTCGGTTGACAAATATGACCAATCATTTTTTTCGCATAAATCACGTATATATGCATCTTTTTTACCACTTGTAACCAAACATACATCCGTGTTTTCCGGTTTGAAAGCAATCAACCTGCCAAACACATCTTCCCATACAAGAGATTTATATCCGGTCAGAATAATAATCAATCTACTTTTTCCCTTTGACCGATCATCAAAACAATAATTACAATTTATGTTTCTGGTTAATTTAAACACAGCCATAAATGTGTCTAATTGAATAAACTCGAGTCCTGGAATAAACCCAGCTTCAATCAAAAGCTGATATATTTCCTTGTAGTAAATACTAGACACGATTATTTTTGTCTTACCCTTCAAATTTTTTAATTCCTCTAATGATATAACCGGCTTTCCATCAAAACTATCATGCTGTTTTTCTGTAACCGCAAAACGCTCTATTCTAATACTTAAATCCATTAGTTCTTTTTTCCAAAACAAATAAGTATTGCCCGCACCGTAGATTGTTATATCTGCATTACAAAATTCATCATATATTTCCTTGTTTGCCAATAACTCTTCTGCTAAGACATAATCCGACTTATTATAGCCAGACATTTCGAGCTTTCTGGCGGCATAATCTTTATCTTTCGTACATATGATGAATAAAACATTTTCATAATGCATTTCCGATACTGATTCGGAACTTTTTATCTCTTCCCGTTCAACATTTATAAGGTTTTTCTCCTCAATCAAATCATCAACATAGCCAACAACATTGTCCAAATGGTATATTGCCTCTATATCAACCTGAAGAAAACCAACTCCCCAAATAACAATTTGCTTATTGGATAAATCTCTCATATTGTCACCTCACAAGCTATTAATTCTGACCCTATGTCCTTTTTTTACTAAAGTTTTATAATATTCTTCCATACATGTTTCTTCATCTTTATCGGGGCTATACATCATTTCGCGCCCCAAACTATCGTATTTGCTTTTTCCCAAATCGTGTAAGTTGAATAACTCAATATCAATATCTTTATAATCATCAATTAAAGCAGTGATCAAATTCTTATTGTCTTCAATCAATGTATATTGCTTTGCGCAAGGTATTCTGAATAATATATTCCTATGATTGATTGCTTCACATACAGTTTTAAGATTCTTTACATATAACTCAGCATTTCCTCCAAGTACTCCATCACAAAGTTCAGGATCAATAATCTTTATATCAACAATGAAATAATCGACAAGTTCTATAGCCTCTTGTATATTCTTTTCATTAACAAATAATGCTGTTTCAACAGCAATATTGATTTCTTCTTTTTTTAGCAGTTTTATAATCTTCCTAAGATAATTTGTGTGTGCAAGAGCTTCGCCTCCAGAGAAGGTCACTCCACCCCCATTATTCCAATACTCCCTGTCTTTTAACAGCTCATCAACCAATACTTCCGGCTCCCAGTATTTCCCCCATGTACCTTCATCGAATTTCGTGGTATATTTTTCCGATTCAAAACTCATACATTCAGGGTTAGCACACCATGGACAATGAATTGTGCATCCCTTCATAAATACAGTTGTTCTTATACCGGGGCCATCGTGCAGGCAAAACCGTTGGATATTCGCAATTAAACTCGTCATCTATGCAACACTTCTTCTTTCGTTTCGCAATGCTCGTTCAATTAGATTTTTCTTATAGGAATCTGGTAAATCATTAAAATATGCACTAAATCCCCATACACGTACTATCAATCCCTGATGTTTTTCAGGATGAGCCATCGCATCAATTAGTACACTACTGCTGACAACATTCATTTGGAGTTGGAAAAAACCTTTTTGAATAGCCCCCCATATCAAATTTTTAAGTTTATCTGTATTTTGACTAATAAACCCAGGATTCGACATAATATCAACAACATTGCCGTTAAACCTGTTTTCTCCATAATCAAGTGATGCCGAAAAATTCAATAATTGAGTATAGGATTTAATGGAATCATTCGATATGTGCACTAAATACGGGTCCCCTGATTGTCGTCCATCAAAAGACGCCAACGAACCTACCGCAGCATCAATATATGTCGGTGCACTTAATCCAAACTTCAATCTTCCCCCATACGGTGTCTTATAATCCTTTGTATACTTAGTTACCATCTGGGTTATTCTTTTTGAAAGAGCTATTACTTCGTCATCATCATCCCCATATTTTCTGTCAGCGCTTTTCAATACCTGCAATAATTTCTCTTGTTCCGAAAAGTCCAATGCAATCATTCTCTTAATATCTAACAGAGTATACTTACTCTCATCAAAAACATACTTCTTTATATTCAGCAATGAATCTATAACATTGCCAAGAGCTACCGTTGTTATACCGGCGTTAAAATACTTAGCACCCCCTTGTGATGCATCTTGTTCCTTACAACCATCAGTAAAAACAGACATAACTGTGTCGTATTGGAAAATTGCTCCATCAATAACTCTTTTCACAGCCCTTATGTTTTTTTCCAAATAGAATTCATACCTATCTACTAGCATTTCGTATGAAATAATCTTGGAAAGTTTGTCGCGCTTAAACAAGTTTTCCATAGGCCTCATAAAATTGAGCGTTGTCATATTATTTAAGGAAACACTCTTCCCACCGATCAACGGTTCCCAACAAGCAGAAACCGTATAATTCAAAGCATCTTCTTTATCAACACCAAACTCCAACAATCTGGGAATTATTTCATCATCATTTGAAAGAAGTGGACTCCCTATACCTGTTGCAATACATTTGAAAGCCATTTCCAAAATATCTCCTGGTATGTTTTTATTCACTCGAAGTAAGATTTTTGGATCAGGAATTGAGAGTTTTGTTATTGTATTTATAATAATTTTTGTTAAATCGTTATAAATATATGTGCCATCATCGGATGATCCACCTAATACAATTATTTGTCCTGTGTCTCCCATCAGCATATTGCTTTTTAGCCAGTAATACTGATGTAATGTCAAGATAAAATCTTCTACCATATCCTGAGCATCATCTTGTGATATATAACCGCTATTTATATCGTTGAGATAGTATTCGTAAAGGTACGAATCCAATCTACCAATACCTATTAATCTATGATCTGTTTGCCACATAATCTGATTTACAAATAATATTCTCTGCAGTGCCTCCTCAAAATGTACAGTTGGCGACTCTATCATTTTCTCAAACCAACCACGCTTTATTTCCTTGTTATTTGTATTTTGTTCATTAATGAATTCGATTGTACGTTTTATCAAAGTTTTAATAGAGTCTATGGTTGCATTGTATTCTTGAGCATACAAGGAATCTTCCTTGTTGATTCTCAATCCATCAAGGCCTTTCTTTACAAATGTTATGTAGTCAGGTGTCAGATTTCCAAACTGATGCCCTCTCACTTCATCTAGTAGATATAAATAATCCAAGGAATAAACAAATCTTTCGTTCTTTTCAATCTCTATATGCATATTTGAACATATATGATCGAACACTTGATATAGTGGGCGTTCTTTTGACATAGCATAGTATTCAGGCAAGTCATCCTTTTTGTATTGTTCTTTCCATTTATACAATTCTCCACTTTGCTTTTTTTCATGTAAGAACTTATCGTTTTTGTTATCCTTACTTCTTATAATCTCCACTGTCATTTCAAAATCCTCTTTATAATTCATAAACCATATCCCTCAAATTAAGCACGGGCAAATCAACACCCTTTTCAACAATCCTGTTGAACACATCATTATATGCACTTATAGCTGTAACAATGATTGCGTCAACATCAGTGATTTGGGTTAAAAAATCCTCTATTGTGTATACCTTATACGATTCAAATATTCTAAGTTCAGATGCTCTTCGATCAATAACACACTCTATCTCGATTTTGCTATTTTTCAATTCCCAAATCAGATATTTCCCCAAATCTCCTGCCCCATATATTGCAATTTTGTGATATCCGTATGTTTCTATATACGAATCCCATTTTTTTCCTTTAACTTCATTTTCCAGCCACTTTATTATAGTCTTTGTTTTTTCATCCATGATTGTTTTTCTCCAATGCAAAACGATCTTTTCGCATCATGTAGTACTTCTTCATTTCTTCTGTTTGCCTACCGAAACCAAAATGCCCTACAACAGACCTTAGCGATATAGCTACTATTTTCGATTCATTAATACAAAACCCATTAAGATCCTCTTCATCCACTCCGAGATCCATACTTCCCTGCACAAGAAATCCCTGCATTCTTCTCCATAAATCTTTCCGAAATAGCACAAATCCAATGCTCAAACGTGTAGCACAAGCATAATACCCTGATTCACCACTCATATCCGAAGCCAATAGATCGAGCATAGGCAAACTATTACATCCCCACATGTATTTAGCAGTTTCAGGATTCTTTTCTATTTCACGTTGTGGATGCCCACCAATTAAAGCTCTCCCAAATTTGTCCTCAAAATCAGTTAATAAGCCATATCTTTCCAACACTATTCTATATCCGATTGCATTGACCGGAATCAGAGAACTTACAATCCCCACCTCATACTTCTCAGAATTATCAATTTCTTGTGCGGTGTCCATCAACGAATCAAATGAGTTTTTTGTAACAAATATATCTTCATCCATTTTGTATATCCACTTAGCATCCTCAAACAATGAAATGCATATATTCTCTATAAGTGATACGCTATTTAGTTCTGTACTCAAATATGACCAGTCATTTTTAAGAGCTATTTGGCTGAGCCGATCAACATATTTCCCTGCTGAGCATAAACACACATCAATATCTTCAGAGACAAATAGATTCAAACGCTTAAATACCTCGTCCCACAAATAGTCCTTATATCCGCACAGAACCAGACACATTTTTTCTTTATTTCTATTTCTGTTTTCAAATCTATATGGATGTTTCTTCCAAAACTCGCTAAGCGCTGCAAGATCCCAAACCATATGATTAATATTCCTGCTAATCAGATTATTTACTATATCTTTTTTTGCCATACCATCAGCCGAAACAATTACCAAGTCGTCTTTTTTAGGTAAATATTCATCAATTTCAAATACTGGTATCCCCATATACCTTTCAATAATTCCACGCTTATTAGAGACTAATATACCTGTAACTGTTACGCCAATTCCCTTGAAAACCAAGCATATTCTCTTCCCAATTACACCAATACCATATATCCATATATTCTTAGTCTTAAGATTATCGAACAATTCCATATATCACCTGATCATCTCACAAAGTTAGCTTATTAGCGTATAAGTACCAAACTACAATCATCACCTACAGGGACTTTTGTTATTTTCTCACCTAATTGTTTTCAAAATCACTTACTGCCTGCTTTACTCTTTTAAATTCAGTCAAAAAATAATCATGAAGAAGAATACAACAGCCAGTTGACATTTTTCCAAAAAAGTATTTTAAGCCCTCCAATGTTGGTATATACAAATCCGTTTCCTCAGCCCAAACACCCAAGTACTATATACTTAAATTCTCATATCTTTCATCTAAATAATTTTCCATCGTTTTAAACTCGTCGATATATTCGCTAAGTATCTTCTCAACAAGTCTGTCTGCTGCATCTTTATCATATATATGAGCCGTATCATTACGGTCGCTTAACATTGCAAGCCATTTTTCTTCGTTGACAAATCCGTAAAACTTATATGCCGCCTTTATGATTTCTCTTGGAGAGCCCGTTTTTGATTCCGATATCCCTTCATATTTCAAAAAATCTTTCATGGATTTCCATGCAAGTTCAAACTGTATATAGAATTTATCAATAATGCCACTTTTTATGAATTCATTGGAAAGATCCTCTTTCCCTGCATTCTCAAGAATGCGAAGATTGGATTTAAAATTGTCAAATTTCTGCATGAATTACAATCCCTTCCTTGTCTATTATTTCTTTCAAACTTTTTGAAGTGCTTTTTTCCATATCTACAACATCAAACATTAAAAGAGTGGGAACTTTTTCCTCAATATCCAATTTGAACTTTTCCACCATTCCGCCATAAACAGCCAAATCAATATCGCTTTTCTCATCGTAATCGCCTCTTGCGCGGGACCCGAATAATCGAATTTCCCTTATATCATTTTCTTTTGCTACAGATACAATGCTTTCAATTGTTTCTTCCGACAGCCCGGTCGACAGCGATATTTGTGATTTCATATTATTACCCATACACTCCCACTTCAGTGCAAAATTTATCTAATAACTATTATTCCGCTTTCTTAATGCATATTATACCAATAACAGTATAAAAAATCTCCCCTAATACCACATTTTACCAAAAAGTATCGTTTATAAGACAGAAACGTCATAAAACCCTCTTTCATCAAATATCTGTCTATATAACTCCACCATTTGTTACCTATATCAACTCAATCTTCTCCAACACCGGCATCTTTACATCATCCTCAATAAACGAACACATATATACCGGCATATAAACTATTTTACCTTCAACCGACACATCACAATTAGCAAACACATACGCTTTTTCTATTTCATATTCACTATTTGCCAAAACATTATTAATGGCCGAATGAACATAGTAATCTTTACCACTTTTTACTTCTATCGGAACAACATGCAAATTATATTCAATTACAAAATCAAGTTCACCGAGTTTATGGCTGTTATAGAAAAATGTGTTAAACCCGTGTGCATCCAGTTGCTGAGCAACTGCATTCTCGAAGACACCTCCGAGATTAATCTTGTCATTCTGTGATAAGATTTGCAATCTTGTAGAGTTACCATACTGATATGTCAAAAGGCCAACATCTGATGAATATAACTTAAGCAAACTGCTCTTCTTGTTTTGACTAAGCGAAAGACGTGGTTCAGTAGCATTATATGTTGGTATTACCACACCAGCAGATGTCAGCCACAGAAAACTGTTTTCGGTCTTATCATAATGCAGACCTTTTTTTATATCATTATAATTGAATCTTTTGTTCTGTTTTAACAGGTTCGCAGGAAACGTATTATAAATATCCTGCAAGAATAGTTTCTTATTATCGTCTTCGTATTTTGTAAAATCTTTTTTATATTGGTCTATAATGTTTTTCTGTATGGTAGAAACAGCATTCATATCACCATTTTCCACATACACACTTACTGCCTCAGGCATTCCGCCTACTACCAGATATCTGTAGAAATGTTTTATCATGACCTGATGAACTGCCGCGCCAACAGGCTCACATTCTTTAAATTTTGTTTTTAAATAATCAATGGTTTCATCCTGGACTCCGGATGCGATTAGGAATTCTTCAAAATCCATAGGATACATCTCAATTTCCTGAATATATCCAACAGGCACTGAACGAAGATTACGCATTTCCACACCTAACAGTGAACCACTAAGAATAAATCTGAACCTTCCATCATCTACCCAGAATTTTATTCTTGTAACTAAATCAATTAATTTCTGAACTTCGTCTATAAAAATTATTGTATGCCCAGGAATTAATTTATGGTTCATTGATGCAGTAATGGTAACCATTAAGTCATCAACTGATTTAGCACTGTCTATTGCTGATACTAACTCTTCATTTTCTATAAGGTTAATTTCAACATAGTCACAATTTGCATCTTGAAGAATTTTACGAATAATATATGTTTTTCCAACCTGCCTTGCTCCAGAAATAAGCAAAGCTGATTTGGAATTATTAAGCCAGTCTTTTATTTTTGGTTCTATACTTCTTTTCATGAAAACCCCTCCGTTACAACAATTATAGAGGTTGTTGTAAATTTTTTCAATGAAATTTCAGTCAAAAAATAAATTTTTTCAATGATTTTTTGCCCATTTTGTAAATTTTTTCAATGATTTTTTGCTCAAAAATGAAATTTTTTCAATAAATCCAGACTAAATTCCCTAAATTTTCAATATTTCATTCCCTAATTTTTCAATTTTCCCATAAATATATATCGGCATTTTGCCTTCGATAATGAACAAAACCACGGTTTTTACCATATTTTTCGGTTTTAAACACTACTTAAGAACTTCATAAAAATCTCTTTATTCTCTAAAGCACTTGTAGTAGGCCTTCCCAAATCTTCACGAGCCCCTATTGAACTCTTTATCTCGATAAAACTTAACTCATTTCTTTCTTTCGCCATTTTAAGTTCACTGTCTAAAGCATCGAAATCATCAACACTTACAGCATATTTATACCCACATGCTTTAGCAATGGCAACCAAATCTATTGATGAGGCAACAGTAGGCATTCCTCCAACTGTTTCGTGGGCCCCATTATTGATTACAATATGAACCAGGTTATCAGGATTATTAGCACCGATTACAGGCATGGCTCCCATATGCATCAAAAGTGCTCCATCTCCGTCAATACACCATATCTTTTTCTCAGGCTTATTTATTGCAACACCAAGGGCTATTGATGAAGAATGCCCCATGGAACCAACTGTAAGGAAGTCATATTGGTGGCTCTGTCCATTAGCTTCTCTTATTTCAAATAACTCCCTGCTTGCTTTTCCCGTGGTCGAAATAATCGGATCATCACCGGACACCGCAACAATATGTTTAATGATATCCTCTCTTTTCATTGTGTTATCATTCTTATATTCAACTTTGGGCGCATCAGTTAAGGCGCCTTTCCGAATTACGAATGCAACATCCTTGCCTGCAGAAAGCAATTCCTTAAAATCGCACATAGCATTAGCAACTTCATCATCTGTAGTTTCCGGTCCTATAACAAAAGAACTAATTCCCATATCATCAAGAAGTTTAATGGTTACTTCACCCTGATAGATATGCTGAGGTTCATCATGTATCCCCGGCTCTCCTCTCCAGCCAATGACAAATATTACAGGAATAGCATAAACCTTATCATTAAGTAGCGAAGCTACCGGATTGATAATATTTCCCTCGCCGCTATTTTGCATATATACAACCGGCACCTTCCCTGTTGCCAGATGATATCCTGCGGCAATAGCAGTACAGTTTCCCTCATTAGCTGCAATAATATGATGCTTTGAATCAATACCATATTTATCAATCAAAAAATTACATAATGATTTTAATTGTGAATCTGGAACGCCTGAGTAAAAATCAGCGCCAATAATGTCAAAAAACTTATCTACTCTCATATCAGTTATATTCTTTCTACTTTTAAAATTTGTTTATATAACTCTCTTAAGTCGTCTTCATCTAATTTTAACGGATGATTCTTGAGTCTCTCCGCATTAACTGAACAAGCCAGCTCATTTAGTTCCCCATCTGAAGCGACCGGAATATCTAACTCAAGTTTTTCAAAAATTTCATCAAACTTTCTAACCGCATCCTCGATTTTTTTCACACCAAATGCATTTGAAATTTCATCAAATAAAGTCTTTAAATAATCTTCTCCTCTTACATCTATGCACTTGTCAGTATTTTTTAACATTTCAGGGAACAGTACTCTGTCACAAAGCATGGCCGCATGCCCATGAGCCACTCCGAAAAGACTTGTTATCTTATAACACATCGCATGTCCGGCAGTTGTCTGTGCTATATTGATTGCCTTTCCTGCCATATTTGATGCTTTAAGCATCCCTTCGTTTCCCTCGTCAGTATTATTTAGATATCCATCCATATTCTTTAGGATTTCTTTAAT
>JAEEGL014915643.1_pt1 | contig 14236 bp, 4 predicted proteins | sample 9134231 | NCBI WGS metagenome assembly JAEEGL01 (sample SAMN16246548, study PRJNA631951) | gut metagenome | biome: gut microbiome; feature: rumen; material: fiber-attached | host: Bos | place: Iran: Karaj | collected 2018-10 | reverse complement strand
TATTCTGAATTAAATAATGAACCTTTTATTAAAGTTGATTGACAAAAGAAAGATAAAGAAATTTGGAGTTTTTGAGGAGGATCTCCAAGAGATATATTTGTTATTATATCAATATTAAATACACTTTCAATAACATTTTTTGAAGGTCTTTTTGAAAATGGGATATTTATAAATTTAATTGTTAAAATGTAATGAAAAATTCCAAAAAATATTAAATAAAATAACATATATTTTTTCATTAAATTAAATTATTTTTTAATATTAAAAAAAATAAATAATAATATAATAATTTATTGAAAATTTACTAATTTTCAATTATTTGTAATTAAAATAATATATTTCAATTAATAAAAAAAAATAATGTTTTTTTCTTGAATTAAATATATATTCAAATTTTAATTTATATAAAATGACATCTTAAAAAATAAAAAAAAAATTAATGGTTAAGAAAAGTGAATTAGATTTAATAGGAATAACTTTATTTGAATTGTCAAATATATTTGAGTCAAACTTAACATTAAAAATAATAGATTCTCTAGAAAAAAATTATCAAAAAAATGCAAGTTATCTTTCACATAGATTTTGTAATTCAAAAGGACAATTTAAATATTTATCATGTTCATGTAATATTGGAGTATATGGTCGTCATTGTAACAAATTAGGAATAGAATTTTGGGGAAAAAAAATATGGATCTTATTTCAAATTTTTTTTTGTATTTTATTTTTTATTTTTATGTTAGTTGTAATAATAAAATTAGTAATATCAATATTAAATTTTACATCTTTTTTCTCAGGACTTTTTTCTTTATTTACAATTCCAAAGCATTTAGTAAATATAAATTTATTAATAATGTCAACTTCAAAATTTATTTATATGATATATGATCCATATTGTCAATATAATAAAGTAAGTTATCAATATGATAGAGTAATGAATGAATTAACAGTATCATCTATAGTTTCAATTTATTTATTATTATTTATTGTTTTTATTGGTTTAAGGGCAAATTTAGCAAGTGGAAAAGGATTATTAGGAAAAAAAACCTTTTTTTTTATTTATTATTTTATGAAAATTATAATTATAATATCTTTAACTTCAATTTATCCTCTTCAAATTTATTTTAGTATATATTTTTCTAAAAATAGTATAACTAACTCTAGAATTTTATTAAAAATTTATTGTACAGCTGCTTTTTTTTGTTTTGTAATATATATTTTAACTTTTTGTATAATCTGTAGAACAAGAACTAAATTATTTAAATATTATCATATTAAAAAGATAGATGAAAATAAAAATAATAAAATCCATGTTAAAATTATTAGTAATAAAAGTGATGATTTATTAAGTTATAACTCAACTTCAATTATTCAATTAGATAAAAATTATAATAAGAACAATTCATATTTAAAAAAAAAGAAAAAAAAGAATAATGTTATTGAGTTTTTAGAAAAAATTATTTCTGAAAAAAAAATTGATATTGTTGATTATTCAATAGGAAGAAATATTGAAAAAAATGAAAAACAATATTATGAAAATGAAGATATTATATATTTTGAAGAAGAAATGAATATATTAAATCAATATTCAAATAATTCAAAATTCAATTTAAATATGAATACTGAAAAAAATCTAACAGAAAATGAAAGTGAATTATTATCAATTTCAACTTTAACATTTAAAAAACAAGATAAAAAATTTCAAAGAAGAAAAGCTATTTTTTCTCCAGAAGTTGAAAAAGAAGATTATAGTGATGATTATGCTTTAAATGAAAATGATTTAATTTTAGTTCATAATATTTTCATTTATAGTGTTTTATTTATGTTAGTTTCAATACTTTATTTCATTTATTTTATTAGTTCTAAAAATGGACATATAATTTCGAATCATTGGGCATTATTATTCATATATACATTTTTACATATTATTGAATTAATGTATATGTTAGCTATATATGCAGTTTTTTTTAAGTATTCTATTTCTCAAGAATATAAAAATTTGAGTTTTATTGGTGAATTAAAAAAATACTTAAATAAAAAGTTTAATGATATTTCTAAAATTTATGTAGTTTATAAAGATTTAGCTGATTCTATTATTTCTAAAAGATTTAAAGGTATAATTAATTTTAGATAAAATTTGTTTTTTTGAAATACTTATAAATATTTTTAATATAATAGAATAAATTATTTTAAATTATTTAATTTCTTAAAATTATATTTAATTTTTAAAAAAATAGCGGGAAAAAATGATTGACAAAATTTATATGGAAGAAAATTTAACCCTTTATGAAAATCAAGATAATTCACTTCTTTTACATTATTTAAATTCAAAATATAAAAATACAATTATTAATGTGGAAAAAAATGTACAATCTGATTTCTCAAATTATTTAACAATAAATGAAAAAGTTAAAATTGAAAAATGTATAAAAAAACTAGAAAATATAATATTACAATTTGAAAAGAATAAAAGAGAAATATTATCAAATATGAATATATTGGATTCTAATTTTGATTTGATAATAAAAAAATCAGAAGAATATAAAAAAACGAATTATTCATTCATTCAATTATTAAAAAATTATTATAATAATTATAAATTAAATGAAATGAAAAAAACTTTAACCAAAGAAATTACTTTAAATTTAAGGAAATTTGCTTCATTAATAAATTTTTCTGAATTTCAATTTCAAACAATAGTAAAAGAAACAATAATAAATAGAAATCCAATTAATTTTTTAAATTTTATTTCAAATAAAGAAACTAATTTATTCCAACAATCACATTTACAAAATTTTAATTTTTCAAAATTAGAAAGAACAAAAGAAGAATATATTGAAAATATATTACAAATGATTATTTTAAAAGATGAGGAAATATGTATTTTAACAAATAAAATTTTATATTTTTTTGATCCATATTCACTTCAATTGAATAAAAAATTTGATAATATCTCAAATAATTGTTTAAATTGCATAACTCAAATTAATGATGGAAGATTATTTATATGTTGTGATAATAATGAAATTTCAATTTGGACAATTGAAAAAGAAAATTGGATTAATATTAATAAAATTAGTCAATTTAATGTTTATGGAAAAATTTTTAATATAATACAATTAAATAATAATATTTATGGAATTAATTCTTATAATCAAATAATTACTTTAATTCATGAAATTGATTTAAATTATTTTGAAATTCTTTATGTTTTTTTAAATGATTTTTATTTTGATATTTATAATGATTTTTTTTCTGTGTTAAATATTGATAATCAATTAATAACATATTCAAAAGGAATTTTATCTTTATGGAATTATGAATATTTAAAAAAAATAGATAAATTAGTTATTGATTTTAATGATGAGGAAAATTATGATTTTTATGTAAATAATTTAATTGATATTTCTAATGATTTAATTGGAGTAATTTCAAATCATAAAATATATTTAATTAACCTTAATAGTTTACAAATTTGTTCAAAAATAAATTCAATCGGTAATTTACATTGTTTTTATAAATATCAAAATGAAATATTTTGTGTTGAAGATATGAAAATAATTAAAAAATTATATCCTTATGAATCAAGATTAGAAAATAGTTTAGATTTAACATATAAAATTAACCAATTCTTTATTTTAAAAAATAACAATTTAGTTATATATGATAATACAAAGTTAATATTATTTAATAATAAACAATAATAATTCCTTAAATAATAGATTTATTAAATATCAAAAATAATAAATTAACAATTAACAAAATAATTTACTCAATATACAAAAAAAAACAAAATAAAATAAATAAAAAAATATTACTTAATCAATCCACTGTCCAATTCTATAAAAAATTCCAAGAAAACTAATTTTCAAACCAATAAACCTAAAAAAAGTACTAATACTACAAATGAAAAAAGGAAAACAATTAACAATAGAAAAAGTAATAAGACTTCCTTCTAACCAATTAATTCTACTATTATATTTAACATCACAAAACGCACAACAATAATACCAAAAAATTCCCATAGAAAAAAAATTAAATAAAATAAACCACATATGTTTCCTTTTCATCTGTCTAATAATCATATGACTTTTTCTTATATACATATCAGAATTTTTTTCAGTTTTTAATAAAACATCTAATCTCTTTGACGAATTATCTAACCATCTTTCAAATAAATCAACAAAAAAAGAAACAATTTGAGAAAATAAACATCTTTGTAATTCATTTTCAATAATAGCCATAAAAGAAAATGATTTTCCTTTTGAATGTATTTCTGTACTTATATAACTTTCAATGTATAATAATCCATTTATAAAAAAATAAAGAGAAATTCCATAAAAAAAAACTATTACTCTCATATGAAATGATTCTAAATTTTTTTGATTACAAAATATATTTATTATATCTTGTTTTTCTTTTAATTTTGAAAAATAAATATAACAAAATGTTCTTTTATCATATTTTCTTGCATCTTCTACTACCATTTCATTTAATTCATCTTCACTAAAATCTTTTTGTAAAAAATCTTTTGGAGTAACATATTCATATATTATTATCTCATTTGATAATGATTCATTTGATAAATTTATACTTGGACTTCTTAAAGTTGATGAACTATCAATTATTGATGATATATTTTTTTCATGAAGATTTATTTTTTGTTCTTTTTTTAATTGAATTGGTGAATCAAATTGTTCAAATGATATATTTTTATTTTCTTTTTTTTTATTATATGATTTATCATTTTCTTCTTTATCATTTTCATCATTTGAATTAGAATCATTATTTAAATCAATTTCTTTTTTAAGTATATTTTTATTTTTATTATTTTGTGTGTTTTTTATTTTTGATTTTTCTATTTTTTTAATAATAATTTCATTAGTTTTATATTTTATATTAGATTTTTTTTTAGGAGGCGATGATTTAAACATTAATTCTCTTTTAATTATTCTTTTAGAATTTTCTTCTAATTCAACAAAAATTGATTTAAAACCATTATTACAATACATAATTAAAAAAATAACTTGAATAGAAGTCAAAAAAACAATAACCCAACCACCTAAATTTACACTCCATTTTTTACTATTAAAAACATTTTTATAACATTTAAACAAATTAAAATTAGCATTTGCTAAAATTTCAGCAAATTCTCCAGTTAATGAATTATTTAAATTATCAAGTATAAAATTAGTTTTAGTTTCGCATTCACAATCAGCTTCTGCAATACTTCCATTAATATTAATACCTTTATAAGTACAACCACTTTCACAAATTGAATAATTTTGATAATATTTTTTAATTCTATCTTTAAGTGAAACATCCTTATTATCTTCTGATGTGAATGGCATACAATAATCAGTAAAGAATGGATCATTTATATCATATATATTTATATTATATTTTGTTTGGAAATTTTCTGCTAATGTAAAATTACCTGAATTTTGAGTTGTTAATTGAACTTTTATTGTTATATTTTCTTTCTCACATAATGATATATTTATTTTAGTTCCATTTAAGAAATAGAAAGAATATGCTATTATTGGTGAGGATCCTTTATTTTCTATATAATCTGTTTTTAATGTTATTATTTTTGTATTTAATGGAATTGACATTTTAGTAAATACTTTATTGATACATTCTGTCATATTTATTATTGTTTGGTTTTTTAATGCTTTAATACAATCTAAACTTTCATATATTGTTGTTAAATAATTATCTTTTTCTCCTTGTATTAATGTGACTTGATTAGTTTTTCCTATGTAAAAATCACTATAATTTTTAGCAATATAATCAACTAAATTTGTCAATTCTTTTATATTAAATGATGATATGTAATATTCATAATCACAAATATTTTTTTCATTACTTAAACATATATTTTTCTCATTTGGTTCATAACCATCTGGACATGAAGTATAACATTTATAATCATATAAATATACATTATAATTATTATCACTACAAAATATACAATCATTAGATAAACAATTTTTAACACATTGATTAGTTTTTTCTACGAAAATTGGGCGAATATCAGGACATGATGAAATACAATTAAAATTATCACCAGATAAATACCATAATTGCTTATCTTGAGTACAACAATTAGATATTGAATCACTTGTTTTAATTAAATTACCATAAATACATTCATTACAATTATTAATATTATTTGTTCCTCCTTTTGAACAAGTTTTACATGTATCATAACATTTTTTATATAAATTATTCTCAATATAATAACCTTCTTGAATAGAATTTAAAGGTAAACATTTATATTCTCCTTCAACTTTAATATAATTTATATTATCACAAGTTATACATTTATTAAATGATAAACAAGTTTTACATTCAGTTGAACATTTCAAAAATGTTTTTGTTGTTGAATCAAGATAATAACCTTCTGAAGTTCCTTCAGTTTCAGTTAAACATTTTTTTGTAGTTTCTTTTATTAAAGGATAATAATTTGTATTACAACATAAATTTTGTTTGTTTGAAGTACATATTGAATCAATTATACAATCTGTGTTATCTGGTCCTGTACAATATTTACATGATGAATGACAGGAATAATACATATTATTTGATAAGTAAAGATGATTTAATTTGGCTTCTGAGGTAGAATAACAAATATATGTATTTGATGATGATTTATAGGCATAATAACCTGTGTTACAACATAGGAAATAATCATTATAAGTTGATGATGGACATTTTATAGGATCTTGAAGACAGTTTGAGTTTGATAATCCATTACAATATAAACATGCAGGGTCACATTGTTTTAAAATATTTCCTGTTGATAAATAATATCTATTTGTTATGACAGTGTCATCTGTTAATTGATAACATGAATATGTATTATCTGAATTTTTAAATGGATAATAATTAGTATTACAACAAATATTATATGAATTAAATTTATTATTTGTACTATCATATATACAATTTATTGAGTCTTGAAGACAATTTGAATTTGTATCTCCATCACAATTTAAACAAGATGAATCACATTGTTTTAAAATATTATCTGAAGTTAAATAATATCTATTTGTTTTAACTATGTCATCTGTTAATTGATAACATGAATATGTATTATCTGAATTTTTAAATGGATAATAATTAGTATTACAACAAATATTATATATATTTGATAAACATTTTATAGAATCTTGCATACAATTTGAATCTAAAATACCATTACAATATTTACATGATATAGCACATTGTAAAAAAATATTTTCAGATGATAAATAATACCTTTTATTATCCATTTCTACTTCTTCTTCTGTATAACAAGTATATGTATTATCTGAATTTTTAAATGGATAGTAATTAGTATTACAACAAATATTATATGAATTAAATTTATTATTTATACTATCATATACACAATTTATTGAGTCTTGAAGACAATTTGAATTTGTTTCACCATCACAATTTAAGCATGCTAAATTACATTGTTTTAAAATATTATCTGAAGTTAAATAATATCTATTTGTTCTAACAATATCATCTGTTAATTGATAACAAGTATATGAATTATCTAAATTTTTAAATGGATAATAATTAGTATTACAACAAATATTATATGAATTAAATTTATTATTTGTACTATCATATATACAATTTATTGAATCTTGAAGACAATTTGAATTTGTATCTCCATCACAATTTAAACAAGCTGAGTCACATTCTTTGAAAATATTTCCATCTAAATATAAACTATTATTTATCCCTTCTTCTTCTGAAAAACAAATATATTTAACACTATTATCATCATTAACAATTTTAAAAGGATAATAATTATTAGAACAATAAATTCCATAATCATTTTTATTAGAACTATTATCTCCATCTAAACACTGACTATTCTCTGGTCCATTACATCTACTACAAGCAACATTACATTTCTTAAATAAATGATTATCAAAATAATATCCATTTTCAATACCATCATTTTCAGTAAAGCAAAATTCAGTAACATCATCAGAACTAAAATAAGTAGGATAATAATTATCATCTATACAACAAACATTAATACTATCATACAAAGTACAAGTAGAATCAATTAAACATTTATTAGCTTCACCATAACATTTCAAACAAGAAGAATCACATTCATCACATCCATAATTACTATTAATAAAATAATGATCTTCACATTGAGTACATTGTTCATTCATAGATATAATTTCAGATGAAATACAATTACTTAATGAAGGATAAATTTTAATTGTTAATTTACAAAACATATATTCAGAATCAGAAGCACTTGAACTAACTGAGAAATCAAAAGTATAAATACCACTTTTTATTGAAATATATTTCCAAATTAAATATGATTCTTTATGTGTATTAGATATATAATCAGTTGTTGTAGTTGTACTTAAATCAGTATTTGTTCTTGTTGTTGTGAAGAATATATAATTTTCATCATTAGGAATTGTTATTTCTACATAAACAATATCAGTACTATATTGATTAATACCATAATTAGTATTATTTAAAAAGTCAATTTCTGTATTAATATAAATTAAACTTTCAACTTCAAAATCATTACAAACTGGATTGTGAACTAAAGAAAAACATGCTTTTGAATCAATATTAAAAAAAACTCCAGTAACTCCATTAGAAATAATAATTAAATTAATAAAAGTACTCCCAGTTGGTAAATAATAAGAAATATCAATATTTCTTCTTTGATAATTATTATAAGTATAAAAACTCATTTCATTATCAACAATTAATATTTCTGAATAAATATATACATTATCTCTACTATTACAAATACCAGCAATAATATTATCAGATAACATAGTAGTATCCCAATAAGTAATATCATTATCAATATTACATTCAAATACAGATGCATAATTTCCATCATATGATAAAGTACTAATTTTATTTAAATATAAATAAGTACCAGAATAAACAGTACTAGATGCACATTGAATAATTACAACATATAAATATTTATCTTTCATACCTGAAAATAAGACATTATCACCATTATATGCAGAAAGTTTTATCCCATGATAAGTTTTACTTATATCAGGTTCAATACTTTCTCTACAATTATTTTGATTATATGAACAATTATATGCTGAAGATGTATAATTTAAAGTTAAATCACTATTAAAAATATAGTAACTTGCTTTATTATCAGTTAGATAATAGAAACAAATAATAAAATTTGAAGTTTTAGTTATTGCACAATCTATAATATTATTTAATACTGTAATTTCTGTTGAATTTTTTATATTTGAACCATCTATTGAATTAAATAATAATATTTTTGCTTGATTTGAAATAATTTCTACTAAAATAAAAATATTTCCTCCACAAGATAAAATTGGTATTGATAAATAATTTGAATTTGAATATAATGTTGATGTAATAGTAATTTCAAAATTGTCTTTATTAAATATTGTAAAATTTGATATTGTTGCTGATATTATTTTTGTTGATGTATAACATGTTTTTGTATAGGAAGAATATGAAGGGAATGAATTTGATTTTAATTTATGTGAGGAAAATGTTAAAAAATTTGATGGATAATTTGCATAATAATCTGATGTTGATAATGATTTAGAGTCTGCATAAATTGGTGATGATGATGTTGATGAAAGAGTTTTGTAATTTTCCATTTTTGTTGATGATAATGTTATTTTAATGATGAAAATGATAAAAAGAGGAAATAAAATTTTCATTTTTTTATTTTTTTTATCATTAATTATTTTTATTTTTTATGAAATGAAATTAGGAAATTATATTTTATTATTTTTTAGAATTATTAGTTATAATTAGTTTGGATTTATAATTTTTTAAAAATATATTTTTTTATTATAATTTTATAATTTTTATATGTTTCGTTTATTTTTCTTTTAACTTCTTAAAAAATAATAAAAATAAATGGATAACAATGAAGAAAAAAATTCAAATCAAAATGTAAATTTATTAGAAAGTAATAATTCATATATGGAACCTGAACAAAATGATGAAAATAAAACAGAAATTAATAATAATACTATAAATAATACATTAAATATTAATGATATATCAACAAATATTTATCAAAATTCAACTTCTCAAAATTCTAAAATATTTAGAAATTCACATGAAAGGAATTTTTATGAAGCAGAACAATCATATTTAAAATTAAAAAATGAAATACATCTTATAACAAATTCTTCAAAAGAATCAGATATATCTGAATTATCAAAAGAAAATTCAAAAATGCTTATAATGTTAAATAAATTAAATGAAATAATGACATTATTCACAAAAAATGCTTTAACAATAAAAAAAAATATAAATAAAAAGTATAATAATAATAATGATATTAAAATTAGAATTCATGCAAATAATTATAAAATTATAAATCAATATAGAAATGAATATAATTACTTAGATAATAAAATTAAAACATTAAATGATCCTTCACATAAGGATTATTTAATCCAAGAAAAAGAATTATTAAAAGAAGAAATTGAATCTTTAGAAAATGAAGTTAAAAATTTAAAAAAAATTGAAGAAATAAATAATATTTTAATAGAAAAAAATCTAAAAAATCCATATTTACAAAGAATGTTATTAAATAGGTTAGAAGTTGATTATAATAATTTAGAACTTTCATATAAATTATTAAATACAAATTCAGAAAAAAATAAATCAAGAATTGAAGAAAATGATATAAAAATAAAAGAATTATTAGAATTAAAAGAGAGATTAGAAAAAATGGCAAAAGAATTATATAATATAACAGAATATTTAGATGTAAAGGAATTAGAATTAAAAAAACAAGAAGACAAAAAACAATTAAATAGATTAAGAAAAAATTACAATATTTCAATAAATGCTTTAGAGAGTTTAAAAAGGAAATATATTCAAGGTGTAAAAAATAGTGAAAATGAGAGAATATTAAAAGAAAAAAAAAAAGAAAATTTAGAAAAAGAATTAAATGATGAAAATGATAATTTAAATTTAATGATAAATGAAAATGAAAAATTAGAAAAACCTCTTAGAGAATTACAAAAATTAATATGGAAAATAAAAAAAGAAAGAAATACAAAAGCATATCAAGATTTTCTTAATAAAAGAAGAAGAGAATTATTAGAAAAAAAACAAAGAGAACTTGAATTATTAAGAAAAAAACAAAATAGATTTAAAAGTCAATCTTTTGAAAAAATGTTAAAAAAATTTTCTGAAAGAGGAATAAATAATAAAAGATATAATTTTAATATAAATACAGAAAATGATTATGATTTTTATTCTCAAAGAAGAGGCTTGAGTGGAAAAAATAAAGTAGATAGTGATAATTTATTCATTTCATTTAAAAAAAATAATAAAATTGATAAAGGAAATAGATTTGTTATTAGTGCATCTTATAATAAAAATGATAGGAATTTAAGTGAAAAAAGTGAATCAAAACTTTATTCAAAAATTAGATTGCATAAAAAAAGAAAAAATGATTCAATAGATTCAGAAGATAAAAATAATGATAATGGAGAGAAAAATGTAAAAGAAGATTTAGATATAATTAATTATTTAGAAAATGAAGAAAAAGAAGATGATAAAAATATATTTATCCAAAAAGAAAATGATGATAAATTTAAAAATAAAAAAAATAATTTTGAAGATAATTTAGATAAGAAAAAAAATAATTCTAAAGATGAAAATGATAAAAAAGATAATAATGATGAAAATAATAATAAAGACAATAATAACAGCAAATTAAATAAATTTAATAAATCTCGTAATTCAGATTTAAATAATAATCCTATTAATGGAAAAAATATAAATAATAAAAGTAAAGAAGATGTAAAAAATAAAAATAATAATACTACAAATAAAAATCCACTAGATAATAATAAATCAAAACAAAATATAAATAATGATGTAAAAAATAAAAATGATAAAAAAAAAGATAATAATCCTCTTTCAAAAAATAATTCAAATAAAAATATTCCAAAAACAGAAAAAGACAATGATCCAAATAAAAATAAACCAAAAATAAATTCAAATGAAAATAATTTAAACAATTCAAAATTAAAAAATACATCATTTAGTAATATATTAGATGATTTAGATAAAAATAATAAAAATAATATTAATATAAAAACAAAACAAGATACAAATATATTTAATAAAAGTTCAATTAAAAAAGTCCCAGATTCACCAATTTCAAATGATAATATTTTTGATGATGAAGATGAGGATTTTATTTTAAAAATTAATGAAGGTAAAAATGGAAAATCAAGTATAATAAAAGATAATAATAAAAATGATGTATTAAATACCGATGTAAATAACAAAAATAATGAAAATATTTTTGATTTATCCTCTTCAATTTCTTCTGATATATTTAATAATAATACAAAACCTGTAATTAAAAATAAAAATAAATATGAAGTTATTCAAAAAGAAAGAGGTAATTATGGATTAAGAAATAGGGCTTTTTTTCATAAATTTTTAACCCAAAAATAAATAATAATAATGGTTTTATTATAATATACATATTTTATTGATAAATATAATTTTCAATTTTTAAATAAATTTAAAAAATATATTCTTTTAAAAAGTTAAATAAAAAACTATTATTTGAAATTTTAAAAAAGTCAACTTTCAAATATATATTATATATTATATTCATGTTATGATATTTATATTATTCCAATAATAAGTTTTTTATTAATATATTCTCTCATTAATAAAACTCTATATTATTAATAATGCTTTAATCTTTATTATTTTATAAACACAAAAACAATGCTAATTTTAATTTTAATTAATTAAATATTTATTTATTTGAATTCATATTTGTTGAATTAGCAGAAAAATTTCTTTGATGAATAGGAGGAAATTTTCCTATTGTATTATTATTATTATTACTTTGTTGATAATTGAAAATTAAAACATTAATATTATTTACAAATTTTTTTTGATTTAACTTATCAATACTTTTTTGTTTTTCTTTAACAATATCTTCATCATCAAATAAAATTTTAGGTTTACTTTTTTTTTTAAAATGATAATTCTTATTAAAACTTCTTTCTTTTTTCAAAATTTTATTTTTCTCATCACTATTTTTAACAAAACTTTTCTCTTTACTTTTACTTTTACTAAAATTTCTAGATAAAGAAAAATTTAAATTCCCAAATTTAAAATTAAAATTCCTATTTTTATTATGATTCAATTTCTTATTTTTAATCTCCATTTCTAAATCATATTCAATCTCATAATAAATATGTGGATTATCAGCAATTAATTTCTTATTACCACTCTCACATTTTTTTTCTTTTTTCCTATCAAAATATAAATAATCCTCAAATCCATTTTTAAAATCATCCCCATTAAAAATTTTATTATATCTCTCTTGAGTATTAACTCCAATTTTTTCAATAGCATTACAATATTTATAATCATAATTATCACTATTTAAAGGAATAAAAGGCGAAATCATTTTACCTAAATACAACTCACCCCAATTAAAATCTTTAAACCATAAATGTTCCTTTAATTCTTTAATCCCATTAAAACCTAATCTCTTAATAGGTTTCCTAATAATACATTTATTAATAAAATCAGCAGAATATTGACTCCAATTTCTAGGAATGTTATTTAAATTAATTCTCACTTGTTTAGCCATAATATTATCTTTAATTTCTTTTCTAGAATTTCCTTTATAAGGTCTAAAACGATGCATACATTCATAACCAATAACACCTAAAGCAAAATAATCTACTGTTATTGAATGTTCTAAACCACACATTACTTCAGGTGCCATATATCCTGGTGTACCACTTGTATCTTTTGATGTATTATTTGATATTTTTTTAGCTATACCAAAATCAGTTAAATGTATTTTTCCTTTTGAATCTAATATTAAATTTTCTGGTTTTAAATCTCTATGCATTATTTTATTTTTGTGTATGTATTCTAAACTTAATATTATACATGCTATGAAAAATTTTGTTTCTTTTTCATTAAAGTAATTTTGACAAAGTTGATATCTTAAATCTCCTCCTGTAAATAAATCGATTATTAAATATAAATTTAAATTGTCTTGAAATGCATAATGCATGTTTACTAAGAATGGATGAGATAAGTAACTTAGGAAATTTCTCTCGTTTTTTATTGATGATATACTCTTTTTGTCTATTATTTTTGCTTTTGACATTTCTTTCATTGCATATTGTTTTAATGTCTTTTTTTGAGTTACTTTCCATACTTT
>JAEEGL014162083.1_pt1 | contig 14236 bp, 8 predicted proteins | sample 9134231 | NCBI WGS metagenome assembly JAEEGL01 (sample SAMN16246548, study PRJNA631951) | gut metagenome | biome: gut microbiome; feature: rumen; material: fiber-attached | host: Bos | place: Iran: Karaj | collected 2018-10 | reverse complement strand
GGTTTTCAGCTACGGGCCTTTCCGCTTCTATACAGCCGGGGATTTCTCTGCCCGTTTCAAGGATCCCGACGGCACCGAACGTAATTTCGAGGATGATATAGCCGAGGCCTGCGGACGCGCTAACGTGGCCAAGGTCAACCACCACGGGCACAAATCGATGACCCGCAAGCTTGTCGGGGCCCTGCATTCTCAGGTTTACGTGAGCTGCGTCTGGGACCAGCTGCACAATATGAACTCTTGTATGGACCTGCTTGCAGACCGCAGCATCTACCCTGACGACCGTATTATCTGCCCTACGATAATGCCTGCGGAACGCCGCGCAAAAGACGGCGACAAGGCCTGGATGAAGGATGTCGCCAGGGAATCCTACGAAGGCGGGCACGTGGTCGTCAACGTGGAAAAGGGCGGCCGCCGCTACAGCGTTTCATACATAAACGCCGCGGACGAATCCATGCTCGTCCGCAGCGTAATGGATTTTAAGGTTTAGATTTACTTGTCCGTATAACTGAACTCACTTAGCACGGGGTAGTGGTCGGAGATGTACAATATGCCGTAATCCCTCCTGTCCACCGTATAGCTAAGGGACTTCAGAGGTCCGCAGAAGAACATATGGTCTATCAGGGCCCCGCCCTTGCCATAGCCGTTGTCGGTATTGGCGGTGCGGAAGCTGGACTTCGCGGCATCTTCGCGTGCGTAGCCAAGAGGGACGTTCCTAAGCTGCTGCAGTTCATCGGTCGCGAAAGCGGTGTTGAAATCACCGATAAGGAATACGGGGTCCTTGCATCCGTTCCCGAAGGAACTGCCGGTTATCGAAGGAATCATGCTTATGTGCAGATTGCTTTCCATCATCCTCAGTCCGGGAGCCACGGATGTCATATTCTTGTTGTTCTGGTAGTGGGTGTTGAACAGCCATACCGTGCGCCCCAGATTGTCGCCGTCCGCTAGTTTCAGCCACGAAGTGCAAAGCGGATGAGAAGTGTGCCAAGAACCATAGTCGTTGGCCTTATTCTTGGCAGCTACCTGGTTCGGAGTGTCGCTGTGCCAGAAAGTTCCCTTGCTTACAAGGTCGAAACGTGACTTCTTATAAAGGATGGTGTTGGATGTCTCGTCGCCGCTTACCTGAAGTATGTCTTTTCCGCTTTCCCGACCTATGCCATATAAGCCGTATTCGTCCTTTACCTTGGACAGGATATATTCCGCCTGCACCCTCTCGACTTCCTGCATCCCGATTATATCAGGTTTGCGGGTAAGGATGAAGTTGCAGACAGCATCCTTGCGATTATCCCAGATGTAGTCCCCGTCGGAGGGCTCGGGATAGCGTATGTTGAAGGTGCAGACCAGGAGGTCGGTAGTTTCGTTTTCCTTTTTGATGGGCTCGTCCACCTTTCCCCCGCAAGCACTCAGCAAGCCGAGGGAAAGACAGACGGATAACAGAGCGGACAGTTTACTTGATGACATAGTTGACTGTGTGTACGGAATTGTCGTAATTGCCGCCCCAAAGCAGGCTGCTTGCATTCTCGGAAGTGATGGTCGTGCCGTTCAGGCTGCCGGATACTTCGATGGGGGCAGAGACCGTTCCTAAGGTGACCGTAACTTTTGACCCGCCGAAACCACCTACCAGCAGACCTGCGGTGGAACCTTGCTGGACAGTCATCTTGGAGGAGACAGCTGAGCCTTCCACAACCGCGGATTTGGTGTTGTTTATCCATCCGAACAGTCCGCCTACATCTACGGCTATCCCAGATTCGATATCACCCGTCGTGGAGCAGTTCTTCAGCGTCTGAGCATAACCGTGGTGCCGTCCGGCAACTCCTCCTACTTCCGAATGCTCCTTCATTCCAAGTATGCTGATCTTGCCGGAATTGGAGCAATCTTCCATATAGGTTGCGACGCCGACAATGCCTCCGATGCGGGCTTGGCAGGTTCCGTCCACGGTGATGTCGCCGCTGTTGGAGCACGAGGACATAACTCCCCAGTTGGCGGGATTGGTGTTGTCGTTATCCGACGCAGGCCAGCCTACGACGCCCCCCAGGTGTGTCCAGCTCTTGCTCGCATAGGATGTCATCGACAATGCGCCACTGTTGACGCATCCGCTTATGCTGCCCCCTCTATTCTTGCTGGGAGAGTCGTCCGAAGGATTGTTGAAGGCTCCGAATACGCCGCCGATGCAATGCTGATGATTCTGTCCGGTATAATTGCTATTGTCGCTGGTAAGGGCTTTGACATCGATGGCCCCTGAATTGCTGCAGTCGGTAACGGCCCCATAATAGCAGCCAGCTACACCTCCGGTGAAGAAGCGGGCGGGGGAAGTGTTCATGTTTTCAATCTTGGTTTCGGTCCAGGAAACCTTGCCTTCGTTCTTGCACTTGTCGAGGGAACCGATAGCATAGGCTACGACTCCGCCTACTGATGAGGCGACTTTCTTGTTGTAGAATTCTCCGGTCTCTATATTGTCGGGATCCTGAGGGTCCCTGGCGGGGCAGGCGCGGTTGGTGTGATAGCCTCCGGAAAGGCTGACCTCTCCGTAATTCTCGCAGCCGGCCACTTCGTCAATCGAATATGCCACTACACCGGCAACTCCCTGAGTGGTGAATTTGCCGTCTTCGCTAACCACGATTGCTATTTTGCCGTAATTCTTGCAGTTTATGCAGTTTACCACGCCTTCATCCTTCGCGACCGACATTCCTATCAGGCCTGCGATAAGGTTGCTCTTGGTGCTGGTGGGAGCGATCGTGCGGATGACGGTTGCTTTGTTGACGCAGCCTTCGACCACGCCCTCGTTGCGCATTACCAGGGCACCGAAAACCGTAGTGTCGGGTTCGAACGAGCAGCTTTCATCGATTATGAGGTCGTAGATCTTACCCTTGTTGACCTTGAACAGAGGCCCCGCCGCATTAAGGTTCTTGATGGAATGGCCGCAGCCGTCGAAGTCGCCGGCGAAGCCTTCCGCGGAAGTGAATTCGACACCGGCCATATCTATGTCGGCAGCAAGGCGGGCCTCGTCAAGGGATTCCGCGTTGAGGCCGGCGAGCCATTCGGCAAATGCCTGTCCTGTCCTGATGGTGACCTTATTGTCCCCTTTCTGCTGGACGGAAAGCTTGTTGGTGGTGGAGGCGCTGAGCTCCGGAGCAAATGTCACGGTCCCTACACGTCCGTCCTTCGATTCGTTGTCCGTAACGCTGATTGTTACGCTTACGGTTCCGTTGCCTGAAGCCGGGTCGACCGTCACCCACTCGGGGGCTTCGCAGGTCCATTCCCCGTCGGCATACACCTTTACGGTCTGGCTTTCCGGGCTTACTGCCTCGAAAGTAATGGTCTGACTGCTCAGCCTGACCACGGTGGCTTTTGTTTTGGCGGTGCCGCCTCCGTTTTCTTTTTTGTCCTCCTTTCCACAGGCGAAAAGCACCGCGGCGGACAACAATACAAGAACTAATCTTTTCATATCGCTATTGTTGAATTATTAAAAATCTAGTCCGTCGTTCCATCCGGGATTCTGAAGCAGGCTATGGTTCATCACCCTTTCGTTGGAGGGGATGGGGTAGAGATAGTCGCGTTCCGGGTCGAAACTGAAAGTGTATGTAGGGCGGGGATCCACATAGCCCTTGTTCCCCTGGGTGAGGGTAATGTCCGTGCCTATCTTATACACGAAGGTGGCGGAAGTGGAGGGCTTGGAACCGCTGTAGAGGCAGATGTCCGCATTGCCGTCGTTGTCCCAATCGTACTCTCCGGCTCCCGGGAAATACATTCCGTAGAGGCCCTTGGTAATCCTTTCTCCGGCCGCCCAGCGAAGCAGGTCGGCATAGCGCAGGCCTTCGAGGGCAAGCTCTACCACGCGCTCGCGGCGTATTTCGAGTATGACACCCTTGTTCGCTCCGCCGACATTGGGATAACCTGTTTCGGAGGATGCCAGATATGGATCGGGGCTGCCATTGGCCACCGTCAGCTTGAGATCGGGCATGCCGGCACGCTGGCGGAGCTTGTTCACGCTCTTGTCCAGATCCTGCTGGGTAAGGTTCCCAAGTTCGGCCTTTGCTTCGGCAAAGATCAGATACACTTCGGCAAGACGGATTACGGGCAGGTCGTTGTAGGAATTGCTGCGGATATTGTTCATCGTCAGATTGTCCGGAGACATCACGAACTTGTTTATCGAGTATCCGGTAAGGCTGCAATCCATATCACAGAATTTGGCCCTGTTAGTCGTGAGGACCGTGTAGTTGTATCCGGGGATCCTGATAGTCTGGTGGAGCCTGGGGTCGCGCCCGGCAACTTGGTCGGCAAAGGTCTTGGTGCTCCAGCCGCTCTTGGAGGAGTAGCGGGTGCCGTCGGCCATCAGATAGTGGTCCACGAAAGCTCTCGTGGGGCTGTTGCGCCCGCAGACAGGAAGCAGCGCTACGCCGCTTGCGTCGTGGAAGCACTTCAGGCTATAGTCGTAGTCTATGGCAAGAATGAACTCCCCGGCATCTGCGTCATAATTGGAAAACAGATTCTGATAGTCATAGTCCGGATGCCCGGTCGTGTATAGCTTATGCGGACCGAGGTCCATAAGTTCTTCGGCGGCATCGGCAGCAAGCTGGAGGTAGTACGAGGCCGGCTGTGCGTCGGCGGGCAGGGTCCAGAGGGTCACGTCTCCCTCGTGATATTTGCGGAAGGTGCCTTCGAAGAGGCAGAATCGAGCTTTGAGGGCGAGCGCCGCCCATTTGGTCGCACGGTAGGTGCGGCCGTTCTTATAGGACTCCGGAAGACCGGCGATGGCATCGTCGATATCTTCTATCATATGGGCCATTATAGTCTCGCGGCTGTCGCGCTTGTCATAGAGGGCGTCTTTCTCGTCAGAAGCGAGTTCGTGGTCGATCCAAGGAACGTCGCCGAAGCGTTGCACCTTGTCGAAGTAGAACCAGGCCCTGAAGAACTTGCAAAGGGCCTCGTATTCGTTCCTGGTTGATTCGTCCTTGCATCTCCAAAGATTACCGAGCGTGGTGTTGATCTTGCGTAGCACAGTCCAGTTCCATCCGCCTCCGGATGCGGGAACGGTACGGAAGGAACCGTTGAGAAGCAGGTTGCTGGGATTGTTCGCCACCATAAGGTCGCTCTGCTCGTCGAACGGTGCATCGGGCAGCAGAGAGGAATAGAACGAATTGGTGAACAGCTGCAGCTGAGTGGCGTTCTCGAAATAGGCTTCTTCGGTAAGGTCGTCGAGAGGATATTTGTCCAGTAGACCTTCGCAGGCCACGGCGGAACTCAGCGCCGCCATCATAAGGATTATATTGTAAATCTTTTTCATGTCGTCACTGATTTAGAATTGAATGTCTATACCGAACATATAGCTTTTCTGCCAAGGGTAGAACGAGCGTCCGTAGGCCTCGGAATCATCGTGGGCGATGGCTTCCGGGTCGAGGTAGCTGCAATGATTGAAGAGCGGAGACCAGCAGCTGAGATTCTCGCCCGAGAAGTAGAAGCGAACTTTCTCCAAGCCTGCCTTCCTGGTAAGTTTGGAAGGGAGGGTGTAGCCCACCGTAAGGTTCTTGAGGCGCAGATACCTGCAGTTCTGGATATAGCGGGTGTTGGTCCTGTTAAGATAACCGCCGGATATTTCGGCTATGTATCCTCGGGCTCTAGGGAAGTAGGCGTCGGTGTTGTTCTCGTCCCATACGTCGTTCAGGAAGTCCCTGCGCATAAAACTCTGCATAGGGTTGGAGTAAGGCCCCCAGAAGGGGAAACAGAAGCGTGGGGGATACCAGTAATGGTTGCCCGTGCCCTGGAAGAATGCACTAAAGTCAAAGCCCAGGTAGTCAATCGAGAATGTGGCTCCGTAAGACAGGCTGGGGAGACTGTTGCCCAGTATTTTCCTGTCGCCTGGGTCGTCGAGGGTGTTGGCTCCGATGCCTATGGTCCCGTCTCCGTCGCGGTCGACGTACTTCAGGTCTCCGGCCTTCCAACCGGACCCCATTCCTGCAGTGACATAGCTGAGATCGACGAGGGCGGCATAATCCTGGGCTTCGGCGTCGCTGGCGAAAAGCTCGTCAGCTTCGAATCCCCAGATCTCTCCGAGACGCCTGCCCACGTAATAGTCGCTGAGCAGTTTGTTGGGGTTGTTGTCGTATTTGGTAATGTAGGAAGCGTAGTCGCTTATGTTCGCGGAAATACCATAGCCAAAGGGCTTTCCTGCCAGTTTGAACTGGTCCCTCCAGCTTAGCGAGATCTCGAAACCCCTGGTTTGCAGATTTGCTGAATTCTGCTTGGGGGCGCTTGCTCCATAGACGGCCGGAAGGGCGCTTCCGGAAACCAGCATCCCGATAGTATTGCGGATGTACGCCTCTCCCGTGAACTGGAGCCTGTCCTTGAACAGACCGGCATCCAAACCCAGGTTATACTGCTGTACGGTTTCCCAGGAAAGGTCTCCTGCATTAGGAGCCGAGATGGATGAAGTCTTGGCCAGGTCTCCTTCTCCGAAAGACCATCCGGAAGTGTCGGTGGAAATCTTGCGTATGTAGGCATAGGCTCCGACGACCTGGTTGCCGAGGGAACTGAAGGATCCGCGGAGCTTGAGATTATTCACCGTGCCCTTGAGAGGGGAGAAGAAAGGCTCCTCACTGATGCGCCATCCTGCCGATACGGAGGGGAAGAAGCCCCAACGGTGACCGCGCGCAAAACGGGACGAGCCGTCATAGCGGCCGGAAAACTCCAGCAGGTAGCGGCCTTTGTAATCATAGTTGACCCTTCCGAAATAGCCCATCAGCGCATATTCGCTCTGCTCACCGTCAATGTATTGTTTGGTGGAACCGTCAGCATCCGTTCCGGCGAGCGAAAGGTCGTTGAGGGTGTCGGATATAAGGTAGTATGCTATGGCCTCCAGATATTGGGTGTACTGGTTTTCGTAGTTCCAGCCGGCAACGGCCGTAAAGTGGTGCCCGCCGGAAGTCTTGTCGTAAGTGGCGAACAGGTTGGCGGACTTGTAGAGGTAGGTACGCGCTTTTTCGTCCAGCTGGTTAGTGCCGATTCCGCTGGTACGCAGTATGGGCTCTTCGTCCGGATACTGTTTGTAGGAAAAGCTTGTCTGACGGGCAGTAGTATGGTTGCGTTGCCTGCGTACACTGAAATTGCCGGTAATCTTGAGGCCATCGAACGGAGTGACGTTCAGTTCGGTAGTATTGCTGAAAACGTTCTTGCGCTCTATATGCTTGTCTTTGTTTTCGAACAGCGTGATATGTACGCCATTGCCGACGGCATAGCTGCTCACGAAATGCTGCGAATAATAGACCCAGGAGCCGTCCGGATTGCGGAATGGGAAGCAGGGGAGGGCGTGTGCGGCGGCCATCGTAAGCATACGGTCGATGTTGCTCGTGCCGGTTGCCAGGTATTCATAGACCTGATCGTAGTACGAAGTGTTGTTGGAAATGGTGGCGTACTTGTTGATCCTGCCCTCGAAACGGGCGCGCAGCTGATATTTATCCACAATGTCGGGATTGATTTTCAGGATACCCTGCTGACGGTCCCACATCCCGGAAACATAGTATTTGAAATCTTTGTTTCCTCCGTTTACCGATACGCTCTGTTGCTGTGCCGGGTTCCGGTCGGAGAAGAGGGAGTGATACCAGTCATTGTTGGCATAGTACTTCCACTGCTTCACTCCGCCGACGCTTTCTTCGACTACCCAGGGACGGGACGGATCCTCCGTGACATCGTTCACACGGGCGAGCAGTTCGTTCATATCGTTGTCGTTGTACTTCAGATACTTGTCTCCAGGATAGCGGGCGTCCCAGAACTTGTTGATGGTATATACGCTCCAGTAGCCGCGGGTCTCGAAATCGGTGCTCGTGGTAGGAGACTGCCAGCCCCACCTGCCGCTGTAGCGCACGCTCGCGTTGCCATCGGAAGCCTTGCCGGCCTTGGTGGTGACGAGTATCACACCGAAAGCGGCGCGGGCCCCGTACACGGCTGCAGCTGCTCCGTCCTTGATGACGGATATGCTTTCTACGTCATTGGCATTCACGCGGCTGAGATCGCCCTCGACACCGTCTATCAGTACCATCGGTTCAGCTCCGTTGATCGAGGTGTAACCGCGTATATTGATGTCCGGAGTATCGTTCATTATACCCGAAGATGTGGTGATGTTGAGTCCTGGCACGGCACCCTGCAACATGCTGGTGACATCGTGCGCGGTACGGTTCTGGAGTTCATCGCCCTTGATGGCCGTGATGGCTCCGGTCAGGTTGACCTTCTTCTGGGTGCCGTAGCCCACCACTACCGTCTCTTCGATCATCAGGTCGTCGAACTGTAGGACCACATCCACTTTGGCTTGCCCGGCAGGCACGTCGACGGTGGTGGACGTGTAGCCCAGGCTGCTGATTTCGAGGGTGACATCTTTTTCGCCCACCCTCAACGACCAATTGCCGTCGACATCGGTGGTGGTTCCGTTGGCGGAACCCTTTACTACGACACCTGCACCTGGTACTCCTTCGCCGCTGGGGTCGCTGACCTTTCCGGATACGGTCCTCTGGGCCAGCGCAGGTAAGGCGCAGCCGAGGAGCAGGATGGTCGTTACTAATGCTCTTATGTTCATTTTATCAGAAATATATTACTCCTTGATCGTCGTCGCTTATACCCTCCATAGGCTTGTCTGACAAGTCGCCTACAGTTTCGCACCCGGCATCTATCTTGGATATGATATGCTCGCTACGCTGCAGTTTGCTGCAGCCCGTAATTACGGCTGCGGCAAACAAGAGCAGAAGGATGGATGCTAGCTTTTTCACGCTATTGGAAATCGAAAACAAGGGTTGCGGTAATGGGCCAGTGGTCGGAGATGTAGGTCACGCCTGCGTAAGCGTTGAAGTCCGTGCCGAAAGAGCCGGCCTTGAGTCCGTGCTTCGAGTTCTCGTAGAAGTTCTTGTATAATATCAGGTCAATGTTGTATGTCGGGTTCGTACAAGTTCCGGAGGAGTAAATGCTCGTGAAGCCGGAGCAGGTGGTATCGAATCCGTTATAGCTGGTGGGATACGACGTCTTGCTTGTCTTTCCATCGATGTTGCGTGCCGAATAATAGTTGCCCCATCTGGCATCACCCTTTTCGCTGTTGCAGAGATCCGTGAATGATTCATTGAAATCCCCTGTAACTATCATCGGGAGATTCTCGGTATTGATGCTTGCAATCTGGTCGTAAAGCACCGTGGCCTCGGCCTTGCGGGCTGCATAATTCGCCTCGGAATAATGAGCCGTGAAATGGGTGTTGAAGAAGTAGAACACATATCCGTTCTCGTTCCAGCGGAACTTGATCCAGGCGCAGTTGTGGCCATTGTCGGAACCCACCGAAGAAGGATTGGAGGAGAGCCAGAAAGTGCCTTGGTCAAGTGCGGTGAACTTTGCGCCGTCATAGAAGATGGCGTTGGAAGAGTCGGTGTTGTAGTCTTTGTAATTGCCGGTCAGCCTGTCCAGCCAGTTGCCTGAGCCTCCGCTGGATTCGTGGCCGTAATCAGTGCCCAGACCATAGGCGGAATAGCCGTTGGTATTGTCGAGAATGTTCAGCCTTTGCCGGTATTCGCATTCCTGCGTGCCTATGATGTCCGGAGTCTGGGTATTGAAGAAAGCATAGACTCCGTCCTTGCGGACACCCCAGTAGTGGCTGCTGCTCCAGGACGAGTTGTCATCGTTTTTCTGGCAGGTTACGTTGAACGACCATATCTGAAGTTCCGGCCGGTAAGCCAGCGTAGGATTGGGAAGAGTGCCTTCCAGAGTGGTAAGTTGCGAACGGCTTATGTTGAAACTGCTTTCAACCTGCTTGGATGAGACGGATTCGTCGGATGGGTATGCATTTATGCTGAACCCGTCGTAATCGGCAGGGGGAAGGACGAAGTAGAAATCCGTAAAACTGTCCGGGCTGAGCTGCACGGCCGGGGAACAGACCATCGTGACTTTTTTGTCGGCATCGGCTGTTCCGTCCATCGTCAGGGTGAAGTTGCCCCGGTAGGTGTGGCCTTGCCCGCTTACGGCGGATGAGAAACTGAGTTCCAGGCGTGAGACCTTGAAGGATCCTTTCAGTCTCAGCTTCATCACGCCGCAAAGGTTCTTCATCGCAAAGTCGCTGCCGAAAGTCTCTTTCGTGGAAGAAAGCATGGGATTGGATTCCGGGGCGAAACTGCCCTCGGTATATCCGACTTCGGCGGGCATTATATAATTGAACCTGGTGTTTCCATTATATGTGGCCGTGGAAGGGTATGCGGCAAAGTAATGACCGGCCCCGGAAGCGGGCTCTTCGCCCAGGAACGTGGCGCTGGAAGTACCCTGCCCCGATAAGAGACGGAATACTTTTCCTGCAGTTTCCCCTTCGGAGAAGACCATCATCCTGTCGCCTTTGCTCCATACTACGCTGTTCCCATCGAGGGCAGTCTTTGCCGCTTCGCCCGATGCTTTGATCTCGACCAGACGGGGAGCACGGGACTCGGTTTTGCTGCAGGACAGGACCAGGCTCAGGGCTGCTGCAAGGAGAAGTGAATAATTGTGGTTCATAAGCTGGAGTATTTTTTTTGTGTGTGCGCACACAATAATATGCAAAGTTATTGAAAATTTTTGTTTATGCAAGTACTCTGAAAAGAATTTGCAGCCCCTGAGCGGGGCTGCAATTCTATTATGTCGATACCATCGGTATATTCTGTCCCGCTACTGGATTCCGGCCTGCACGGGAGTTACTATTTCGTAATGGAACGCGACTATGTCCGTGTTGCTGCTTCCGTTGCTTGCATCGTAAAGGCTGCTGCTGCTACCCATAAGCCATTTATTGGCAAGGGCGTTTGTGGTAATAGTCTCGTTGCTTCCGGCAGCATCGGAGAACTCGATGCTGCAGGTGTTCACGATCATTACGGGATGGTCGGCCGTGCCAAACACCAGTTTGTACTCCGTACTGCCGGTACTGAAGGTCTTACCAGCGATGAGTGCCGTCCAATCGTCACACGAGTCCGCATTGGTCTTGTTCTTGATCGTGCAGGCTACTATACAATCGGTCACGTTATCGGTGACATCTGCCGTAGGGAGTTCGACCCTTCCAAACAGCCCTGCCATATAGTAGTCTTTTTTCTGGAAATTCGTCACCGACGGATTCGGTGTATTGCCTGTGCTGCCTTGGTAGAAATTGCCGGAAGTGATCAAACCGGTATTCGTGCATCTGCGGACTTCCGTACTGGAAGGGAAGAACTGACTCATTATGCCACCGGTTATGGAAGAACCAGTCGTATTGTACGGACCAAGCCATCCGTTGTTGGTGCAATCCAGGATCTGCTGGGGCTTGTAAGATGTTTCGAATCCGCCGCAAATGCCACCTATGTAGGCAGTCAGCTTGCCGGCCCAGGTGAAAATGTAACCATTGTTGGTGCAGTTCTTGATCTTACCCTTAGTCGCTCCGCATATGCCTCCCACGAATAGGTTGGCATTGCCCTGTCCCGAAGGGTCGCTTACCAGGCGTCCGTTGTTGATGCTGTATTCAATAGTAGCCGCAGAGGAAACTACTCCTGCGATTCCTCCGAACCAGGTGGTGCTTGTGTGGCTCTTATAGTGGAATATCTCCCCGCTATTGGTGTTGTAGGTGTCGTCGGATGCTTTGGTAATCGTCAGATTGCCTGAACTGCCAGAGCCTAATATTCCGCCCATGGCAAGGTTGCTCGCGCATGTGGCATTGTCGTAAATCTTGCCGGAATTGGAGCAGCCCTTGACGGTGCATTTATATGTGATGCTGCCGATTACGCCGCCATAAGCCTGACGATATGAGCCATTGGTCGCTGCATTGAGGCAAATATTCCCGTCGTTTGTACACTTCTCGATAACAGAATTTGCTTCATTTGTCAATCCAAAACTGCCGAGAACGCCGGCAACTGAAACAGCATGGTCCCAGTTCTGTTCTTTATTGGTGATAGAGGATGCGCTGTTGGTTATATCACCGTGGTTGGCGCATCCGCTCATCTGGAGCCCCCTGCAGGGAGCCTTGCCCAGAATGCCTGCGATGCAGGAGGTGCCCACGCTGAAGTTTTCTATGTCACCGTGATTCTGGCAGTCGATGATGTTGTTATATGAATACTCGCTGCATCCGATGATGCCTCCGATCGCGGACTCGTCCCCGGTGGAGCAGGATGCATTGTCCGTAATATCTGCTTTGTTTACGCAGTTCTCTATGGTCACATGGTCGTCAAGTCCGCCCACGATTCCTCCTATAGCGTGCTTGGTGCTCACTGCAGAAGCGGCAGAAACGGGAATGAAATTCGTTACGTTGGTGATTTTGCTGGCTCTTTTCGCGTAGCCTATGACGCCGGCATAAGACCAGCCCTTCAGGTCGGACGGGCCGGCCTCGGAATCACAGTCGGCGTTCATCAGTTGGATGGAACTTGTACCATCGGCGGTGTTGCCGTCGGAGGAACCGAAGACGACATTCTTTATTTCGGCCAAAGCCCCGTTCGGATTGCCCAGGACGCGGATGAATCCCATGCAGTTGTCGCTGTCGGTTCCGACCGTAAAGTTGTAGATCTTGTGGCCCTGGCCGTTGAAAATGCCGAGGAATTTCTCAGCCGGAGTCCAGGAATAGCCGCCCAGGTCGATGTCGGCGCCAAGTTTGACCTCTTCGCCCTCGACGTAGGATTCGGCGATGCGACGCCACATCTTAAGCTGGTTGGCGGTTGTGATGGTGCCGGGAACCCAGGTCGCGATGTCGTCGATGGTCGTGGCGTTCACGCCGGTATTGACCGTGAAATCATAGCTGGATGACGTGGATTTGGCCGCCTTGCTCCCGTTGGATTTGGTAAGGATCAACTTGAAACCTTGGGTAAAGGCCGTAGGCCAGAGGACTATGAAGTAGTCGCCGGCGGGGAAAGTGGTATTGACTGCGTCGCTCGTCGTCTTGTAGGTCAGAGTAATATTTTCTTCGGTGGCATCTCCGGTAATGCTGTCGGTGGAGATGTCGAAGGTGCGTTTGCCGCAGATTCTTTCGCCATTGTTACCCTTCAGCTGAACGGAGATGATATCCGAGTTCTGAAGCGTTACCTTCAGCAGCGAGAAGCGGTTGCTGAAACTTATCTGGCTGCCGGAAGCGAAGGTGGCGGTTGAAAGAAGCGCGTCAGAAGCCACGCAATGGCTGCCTACTACTGTCTGGGCCGAGGGGATGCTGACTTTGATGTCGTCTCCGGAAATCGATGCCGCCGAATAAGGGGAAACCGCATAATAGGTGGAGGCCGGCTCGGCACTTCCCGAGAATGTGGCTATGGTGTTGTTTGCAGAGAGGGAGGTGACGGTGAATTCCCTGAGCTGGGTTCCGTCGTAGATCGCAATCGCGTCATCCGCATCCCATACGACGGCCGAGAGACCGACATTGATGTCGGACTTCAGAGTCTCCTGGGTCTTGGCCTGGAAGGTCATAGGAACGCCGTAATCGTCCTTGACGCTTTCCTTCTTGTTTTCGATTTTGTTTTCCTTTTCGCAGGAAAGGGCGGCCAGGATTACCAGGCCGGCACTTATGTATCTCAAATACTTTTTCATAAGTCTTCTTTTTTTAAAGTAGTTCGGGGTCCCAATCGCCGATAGGCATTTCTATCAAAGTGTCCAGGGAAAGATCACGGCTGAGACCGGAATCGATGCTGGTGCAGAACACTGACCTGGCATCCATACTCAGTTGGAAGACCAGGGGAGGAGCATAGCCTGTTTTACGTCTTTTTGAATTTGCCATATTATCAATAATTATAGTATCAGCCTAATCTTCAGGGTCCCAGCTAACGTCGGGAATGGTGGTCATGTCGGTAAGGGCGAGGGAGCGTATTACATTGCTCACGCAAATCACCGAAGCGGCTCCTAGCTGCAGTGCCAAGGCCTTCGGGGAATGATAGTCGACATTTTTTCCTAGTGTCAGTTTTTTCATGTGGTTTACTTTTTATGTGTGCGCACACAGTGGTTTTGCTGCAAATATAAGAAATATATTTATGTGTGCGCACACAAATATCAAAAAAAACAAAGAAACCTACATAAGGTTCTCTTTGAAAACGATGTCGATGGGCATCAGTTCGTCGGCGGAACTGTCCGTAGTGCCATAGAGCAGATAGTGCAGGGTGGCTTCTACTGCATTGAAGCCCTGTTTGTCGGGGTGCTGGTTGATGATGAAATCGAGAGACCCCTCGCGGATGCATCTGGAATTGCCCTCGGTCGCGTCGAACCCTCCCACGCATATTCCTTTGAAGCCCGACTTTTCTACGGCTCCGGAAATCAGGTATGCGGT
>JAEEGL013401273.1_pt1 | contig 14236 bp, 12 predicted proteins | sample 9134231 | NCBI WGS metagenome assembly JAEEGL01 (sample SAMN16246548, study PRJNA631951) | gut metagenome | biome: gut microbiome; feature: rumen; material: fiber-attached | host: Bos | place: Iran: Karaj | collected 2018-10 | reverse complement strand
TTCCACAATCTCCAGGAGGCACGGGAGATAATTGGTCGGTGGAAAGACGAGTACAATATGGTTCGCCCGCATAGTGCGTTGGGTCAAAAAACACCGGCAGAATATGCGCAAACATTTTGATTATTGCAGCTATACTAAATTTCCCCGTGGTACATAAAACGGGGGCAGGTCAATCCATATCAACAACAATCATATAACCTAAAAAATATCCATATTTATCGCTCACAAGATCCTGTAATCTTTGCTCACCACTTTCGAGCCCGTAGTGATTACAGGATTTTTTCATTTTGATACATTTCAGGTTGCCGTTGTCAAAGCCGTTAAACCTTTTTTAAATATTTTGTTCAAATTCACGTAAAATCGCTAATAAATCCTGTTCAAACCGCTCTAATACCTGCTCTGCCAAGTGTTTTAACAATTCATTCTGCTTAGCAAATATCTGCTTCTGGTTTACCCTTTCCACAATCTCTTTCCGCTTCGGCTTTGCCAGCCTGCTTACATCAAACCGTGTGTGCTCAGGCAACCTGTCAATATCCATCACAAAAACATATGGAGTTTGTGCAAAATGAGCCTCTTGCAGCACACCGCCGGAATCAGTGACCACCGTCTCCGCATTTTTAATCAGATGGATAGAATCACAATAACCTACCGGCTCTGTAAAAATATAATTTTTCAGCTTATACTCCCTAAAAATCTTCAATACCCGTTCTATATTTCTTGGATGAACAGGAAAAATCACCGGATACTTTGCCTGCTCCATTGCCAACAAGATTTCTGTCAGGTTTCTTTCGTTAGCATTTTCCTGCCGATGACAGGTTAACAAATAATATTTAGATGGAACTGAAATTTCATATCCGGTCGGTTTAACTATGCTTAACAACCTCGGTTTCCAAGGCTTATGAATATTCTTCAAAAAAGAAATCTCCATCAGGTTGCCAATGTAATGTGCTTTATTGCCTAAGCCTTCTTCCTTCAAATTATCCATCGCTTGTTTTGTAGAGCACAATAATAACGCAGAAATTTGATCCACGGCCTTACGGATTCGCTCTTCCGGGTTATCCACCAATCCGTTCCGTTCCCCTGCTTCCACATGAATAGCAGGAATACCTAATTTATCTGCCACTATCGCTCCGACCAGGGTTGAATTAGTATCTCCGTACAGTAAAATAGCGTCCATACTTTCTTTCTGCAAAACAAGTAACAGAGCTCGTACCATCTGCTCAACCTTGTCCTGATTAGTACCACCAACACAGTTACTTGCTGAAGAAAAAGCTGGGGCATAACCCTCTTTCGCGCCCACAACTTCATTACGGGCACCACCACTTAAAGTCAATGAATAGTCTGGCTCCGACAGACCTAAATCACGGAAAAACACTCCAGACATATTATCATCATAATGCTGCCCGGTGTGAACGAGAATTTCTTTATGTTCTTTTCGTATGATTGGCGACAGGACTGCAGCCTTTACAAACTGTGGTCGCACTCCAACGATAGTAACGATGTTCATGATTAATTATTTACCATTCTTAATTGCACAAAATCTATTGCCCAGCCACTCTTTTGCATCCTTGTATCGCGTAGTACGTGTTTACACAAGCAAATAGCCTGCCACTGTAACAAACGTGATACAGCACCCAAGCGTCAGCCGGGCTTACCTTTTCTCCCCTACAAACAACCTATTACAGTCATAATCTGCCGGACCAACAACAGGCAAAATCTCTTCCGGCATAGTTTCGCCATCAATCACCGTAACGGCAAAACCGGCCTCTTCCAACAATTGTGCTGAATCTCTGCCAAATACACGAAGATGATTCCTCTGCCCGAATTTACGAATCCGTTCCCGGTCTGCTTCCGGTGAATCATTCCCTACCAGCAAAATGTCTTCCTGCACTGTTTCAAAACGCTCATCAATGGGAAAAGAACAAATCAGCATGCCACCCGGTTTTAAAATCCGCCACAACTCATGCAGCGCTTTTTTATAATCCGGCACATGTTCCAGCACATGGTTGCAGAATACAACATCCCAACATGCGTCCGGCTGATCAATATTATTTAAATCCAGCTTCAAATCCGCTACTTGAAACAGATCGGCAGTCATAACCTTGATTCCATTACACTTCATCCAACGCATCATACCATTTTCCGCCGCAAAATATAAAATACGCTTATCACGAAGCCTTGCCACATTTCTATCACACCATACTGCCAGAATCCGATGCCGGGGCAGGGAATGACAAAACGGGCAAAGTACATCTTGACAGATATGGGCATAACGTAACGAATTATAACAATCAGGCCGATCAGAAAAGTTGCCCCTCGTAAAACCTACAAATCGTAACCCGCAACAAGGGCAATTATAGACAGCTCTGTCTGAAACTACAGCAGCAGCCAGCCTGTAGTACATATATTTCCCAAACGAAAAAACTCTCCGCACCAAAGGCCTGAGTTTTTCCGGGCAAAGCTTTCGTAATAAATCCAAACCCAACATATTGCGTCCACCCTCGAAAACTTCAAGCATTATGCAGCCGGTTCCAAAACGGCTCCAGCAACTCACAACTAAACCGGTCTCTCAACAAAACCATTACAAATAAATACACAAAGCCATATAACAGAAACGCAACCGCAACCTGTAACAAAAGCGGTAACTCCACCGGCAAACCATACGCCGTCATCGCTGCTACAAAACAAGCCAGTACAGTTTTTCCCAAATTCTTTGCGTCTGCCAGGCGCAGGGGAATATACCGGCGAATATACACCCATGCAAATACCGTAACCAAAGTTTCCGATAACAATGTCGCCAACGCCGCGCCTGTCACCCCATATGCCGGAATCAGAAACGCATTGACAGCAATATTACTGAAAACCCCCACCAACTCAGCACGAAACAGCAACTTCTCCTGTCCTATGGGAATCAGCAACTGGCCACCGATAATATTACTTACTCCAATGGACAACACAGTTAACAACAATATCCGCATAGGCAATACCGCCGTCAGATAGGCTTCTCCCGCAATGATACGAACGCACGATTCCGCAAACAGAATTGAAAATACCACTAAAGGAAATGAAACAGAAGAGACCACGCATAGAGACTTTTCGCCCAACCGACAAAAGCCAGTACGATTCCCACGCTGCCATAACGCGGCAGAAACCGGCAATGCAGCTTTCCAAAGCGCGCCAGTCAGAACTACCAGCAACGCCTTCATCTTTGCCGCTGTCTGGTATATACCTACCATGCTGTTTCCCTGCATAAAACCCAACATGACCTTATCCGTATTGGAATAGACGGTTACTGCACAGGACATCATAAAAAACACACGCAGCGGGCGTGCATGCCGAATCAACACCTGACTGATTCTTCCCTGCAAAATAATGTCTGCACATTCGTTTAACAGATTAATACCCAGCCGGTTCCTTAATGCCAAAAGACCAGCCGCCATAGAACCGGAAGCGCATAAAACAGAGATAAAAGAATACCAATACAAATCAGCCGCATTCCGTACCAACACAAAAACCGCTATGATGGCAACCAGACGAAATGCCGCATGAAGCAACGCCAAAAACGAATAATGCCCTGTCGCCTTATACACCCATTCACAGTCTGTCATACACAGCAAAACAGAAACGCCGTAAAAAAGAAATAACAGCAGATTCTCTTTTGCCGTCAACGTTGCAATCACCGCACAGCTATATAAAATCACTGCCACAAAACCCAACACCACATGAACCAAAAACAATTCTGCCACGATTCGCTGCAAGGCGGGGCGATTTTCTTTCACCAAAGAACAGGAGCGAAGACCGTAAATCGGCATGCCCAACTGCGCCACCAAAACAAAATACGCGGCAAAAGATGCCACAAAGGAGACCTGTCCCAACCCCTCCGGACCTAAAATTCGGGTAACATACGGAAACGTTGCAATGGGGTACATATAAGTTGATAAAGCAATTAAAATACCAAGCAATGTATTCTTTTTTACAGAATCAGACCGGTGATCAGGATACACGCTATTTACTCCTCATACTTTCTTCCTCATAACGTACATATTTGTTTAATCTTCTATACCCTTGATTCGGATAATACAGCAGTGTTTGCGTCTGGCGACACCAGCCATTGATGTTCTATACGGGCGCTTACAACAAGTCGTTATCCTGTCTGGTTTGAAAATCTCGTTTTATAAGCCTTTTGATACTCTCTTATTCTATGTATCACCATCCTTAATGGACAGTATAATTTCCAACATAACCTTGGAGACAATAAAGCAAGAGCATATCCAATCCTGGTTGTAAAATCACAATGCCGAAAACCAACTCTATCAGCCGCATCCAATATCATTTGCCGAATAACATTCTTTCCTTCCCTGTCTTCCGGATTATCAACAGCATACATAATATAATTTACTACCATACCACGAACCCGTCTTTGCATGAGACAATACAATTGCTCAGAACAAAAATACTCAGGTATGTGATTTTTAATAAATAACATATAATGATTAAAAGAATATTCTCCATCCTGAATGTTTTTCAAAGAGTGAGTATTACAAATACTTCCTGGTCGATTGCGGTGCATTACAAGCTTTTCAGCCGTGATAACTATTTTCTGTGTCACGTCAAGGATATCAAATATGGTATAGGAACCTTCATAGACATATCCATCAGGAAAACGAAGATTATCCCAAATCTTTTTATCATAGATTTTGTTCCATGGAGCCGTATTGATATGTCCATGTATAACTTTTTGAAAGGCTGCCTTTTTATCAATAACGCTGCACTGTAATTTATTACTTTGCAAATTTTCCGGTTTCATCCTGCCTTGCGTATTATGAATCGTAAAACCACAGATTGCTATATCCGCATTTTGTTTCTGGATTTCATCAATTAGTAGTTGGATCATTTTAGGATCGTACGCATCATCAGAATCTAAAAAAGCGATATAGTCACCCGTTGCCAAATCTAACCCCACATTCCTGGCAGAGCTCAGTCCTTTATTCTTCTGATGGATTACAATCATTCGTTCATCTAAAGCCGCAAATTCATCACATATAGCTCCGGAACCATCCGTCGAGCCATCATCAATAACTATAATCTCCAAAGTATCATAGGTTTGAGAAAGGACGCTATTCAACGCTTCAGATAGATAGGGGGCAACATTGTAGACGGGCACAATAACGCTGACCAGTGCTCTATTTTGCATTATATTCCCTTGTATGATATATTAAGAAGCTAATACCATACTTTCCCTTCTTAAAATTTTGTTATTTGTGTCGTATAATACATTCAGATGCTGTGGACTTTAGGTTTTATTCTGTAGTCCAACTACTTAAGGGAGTGTATTAATCGTTTCCTTAATATTCGGCTTCCAACACAAAAATATCATCAGGTTTAGTCTTCAAACGCCATGAGACTTTTAATTCGCCTTTTTCCTTAAGAGGTAATGTAAATTCTTTATTCTCAGAAAAATCCTGTACTATCCTTTTCTTGCGCCCTGCAGTTACAGCCTCAATTTTATATTCCAAGCCTTGTTCTCTGTTAGAAATTATATACCCATTTCTAACCTTTTGCTTCGAATCAATACTTAAGCCCGCAAAACCATACACTGTAGGCTTTTCTTCTGCCAATTTTTCCGCAAAGAAATTATAGAACAATGTATCTTTAGAAATCTGTCCTGTAAAGAATTTCGAAAATAAACTGCTGAATTCTTTTGCGCCAACCGTATTTAAATGGTGTTCATCTTTAAACAGTTTATAGTCCCTTGTGTCGAAAAATCGGGGGTTACAAAAATTAAAATCATAAAATTCAATTTCATTAGAATCTGCAATTGTTTGTACCATATCATGATACTGCTGATAATTTCCTTTCCCAACTATAGTCCATTCCGGCTCCGGTACAACAAACAGCGTCATCTTAATATTATTCTTTTTACAGTATGTAATTATGTCTTTTAATGATCGGTACCAGTCATTCTTCCCTGTAAGTTGTATCGCTTTTTCTATATTGCCATAAGCAAGCGTATTCCAATGTTTTTCAGGATCTACCACCAAATCATTAGCCACAAATCCTCTGTCTACATAGTATTCCTTATTATCTTTAACCCATCGATAGTTTTTATAGTCTTCACTTTGCTTTTTCTTTAACAAAGTATATATATATTTAGGCTGAAAAAGAGTATGCCAATTTCTTCGTGCCGGGATAAAACTATTTACATAATGGATATCAGCGCTGGCATTTACCAGATATTCAAATTTTCTGAGCGAAGGTTTCATATAATCCGATACAATGTAGGTCGCAACCATCTGCTTCCGGTCTTTATACTCTTCTGCATCCGCAATTGCATAATACAATTCCAGATAGACCTGTTCCGGCTTGTGACAGGTACAAATTTCCTGCAGCAATGCAAAAGAACCGTCCAGCGCCTGACTAGACGTACCTGCATTAAATGTGTACTTCTCAAACACCTTATCTGTAATTTCCGGAATCAATGCCCGATACACATGAGAGGAACCCAGAAAAACAACATCTATATTCTTAGGTGCATTATACATCTGATGGAGCATAATCCTTGTAAAGGACTTCGTGTCATCTACAAGAATATAATTCAAAAGTTTTCCACAGCCAATAAATAACAATACAGCACAACATATTATTGAAGCGCGTTTCAGAATGTTCTTGCCCATCATGCTTCCTCACGGTTAAAACTGGAAGTAAATAAAAGTACTTGTATCATAAGCAGCTCCGTAAATCCCCAGCATTATTGTGAACCAGACTAACCCCAGGTATAAAAACCATCGCAGAACAATATTAAGTTTCGCAACGCTTTTAAAAACGGATATGTTTCTTTCGTGAATATAATCAACGACAAACAGCACTATAATACCGAGAAGAAAGGCATTCCAGTTTGTGCCGTCGATGCCCAGTTTCGTCAAACGGGAGGTTTGCCATACTGTTGACATTTGTTTGATAATACCAATCGCCTGATCCAGATTTTTACTGACAAAGAAGATCCAGGCAAAGTCTACAATGAAAAAGGTTGCAATAATACTTAAGCTCTTTTTCCAACGGCTTAATCTTTTAGCCGGTTTTTCTTTACATTGAGATAAACGTTCTTTTATGTCATTAAAAATTAGTAAAAGGCCGTGAAGAACACCCCAGACTACGAAATTCCAGCTCGCGCCGTGCCATAATCCACTGATGCCGAATACCATAAAGATGTTCAGATATTTGCGGATTGTTCCTTGCCTGTTTCCACCCAAAGGAATATAGAGATAATCTGTGAACCAGGAGGTCAGGGAAATATGCCAGCGCCGCCAAAAACCTTTGATATTGACAGCAAGATAGGGCTGCCGGAAGTTGTTAGTGAGACTAAAGCCCATAACCTGCGCGGCACCCCGTGCTATGTTAGTGTAACCGCCAAAATCACAATATATTTGGAATGCAAACAGTATCATTGCGATTAATAATTCAATAAATCCGTATTTCTGGTAATGGTTGACCACGTTGTTTACAAGCAGTGATGCCCTGTCTGCAATGACGAGTTTTTGAAACAGTCCCCATACCATTAAAAAGAAACCGTCCCTTACTCTTTCAAAATTCCATAAGGGTATTTTTTCTATGTTTTGGATTTGGCGTAATAGATTTTTTGATCGTTCAATAGGACCGGCCACTAACTGCGGAAAAAAGGAAACAAAAAGAGCATATTTCAGAATATTTTTCTCTGCCTTAATACCCCCACCACGATAAACATCTATGGTGTAACCCAACGCCTGAAATGTGTAAAAAGAAATACCAACAGGCAAAAGCAGGTCCAAATGACGATTAGCGAAAGAAAACCCAAAATTTGCCAGCAATAAACTCATGTTGGTCAACATGAAATTACCATATTTAAAAACAAACAAAATACCCAAGTTGCTGATAAGACTTGCCGCAACACACAGTTTTACCGCGCCTTCTCTTTGCAATCTGCGACAACGCTCAATTAAAATACCACTCGCATAAGTTATAACCGTAGATGCCGCTATCAGTAACGCATATTTTGGATTCCAGCTCATGTAAAAATAATAACTGGCAATAAGCAGCCAGATATATCTTAATTTTTTAGGAATCACAAAAAATATAAATACAACTACAGGGAAAAAAATCAGGAAATCAATAGAATTGAATAACATGCACAATACCCTTTAGCAGCTCAATGTATTCCGATGTAATTTTTTCAATTGAAATTTGTTTTTAAAGCTCTAATATCCGTATGAAAATTCCTTATTTGATAAATTGAATGTTCGGACTTGGGAACTACATAGATCAAATAATTTTGATAAAGATAAGGATACATTTTTCTGTCAAAATCAATATAGTTAAAGTTTAAGTTTGATACTATTTTGTCTTCATCAAAAAAAACATAATTTAGATTTTCGTCAATGTATACCGATGTTCCGTAATAAGGTAATTTAACTCTTTTCTCAAGAACCTCATCAACTCTCATAATAAGATTGTTATCATATTTTAAATCTAATATTTTCACGGTATTATATAATTCGAAACTCGGATGTCTTTTAATATAATCTTCCTTTGTACTATTTTCTAAATATGAAGTCGCAACCCTAATAGTCTTATCTTTTACAGCAATACCGGTGGGTCTGTTTTCTATGAAATCCTTGGTATAAGATGAAATATTCAAAACTTTTGATTCCTTCTTCTCTAAATTATAAATTAAGATATACCAGCCTTCAATGTATTTTTTTTGGTAATTATGGTAACCATAACTAAAATAAATATTATTATTACCCAAAAAAGGACGTGAAGCATATATGACCATATCTTTTATTGACTCTTTGATAAGTTCTTTTTTGGAAAAGCCGTCAGCGTTATTAAACATAACAATATTTCCCGTTCTTCGATTATTACCGACCTGTTCCCTCAAAAAAAGCAAAGTGTTATTTTTATAAGTAATAAATCTTGGATAAGTATAATAACCCTTTATTGTAGTAACATATGTAAACCGATTAGCTTCTTTATCAAATTTGTAAATATTAGCATCGCTTCCATGATATGATGTTGCTAATAAAATAGTATTGATCCGGTTATCATATATTATAGCAGGGGCTGCGTGATCATCTGACGTTTTATCCACTGCTACCCATGTTCGACGATTTTGAACTATATTACCATAATCATGTGCTATATACTGCTCGATTGCTTCAAGTTCACAATTAAGTTTAGCAACACAAACTTTTCCATCATTTTTTAAATAAGCAATGTATTTATAACCATCTAATTCTGCAATTATAGGGCTATTGTAAAACAATATGTTAGCATTTTGAACTATTGTGGTTTCCTTATAGGTATATATATATACCTATAAGACATACTGCCATAATCGCCGCAAATATTTTTTTTCGATAAAAAAAATGCAGTAAGCTGTTAACCATACTGATCTAACCCTTATAAAACGCATTAACTGTTTCAATCACATATTGAACCTGGCTGTCTGTCATTTCCGGGAAAACAGGCAGACACACGGTCTGGGAAGCAATTTCTTCCGCAACAGGAAGACTGGCTCCCGGGTTTTTGCAATTAAATGCATTAAAAGCTTTTTGCCTGTGGAGCGGCACCGAATAAAATGTGCCATTCCCGACACCATGTTCAGACAGATATTCACAAAGCTTTCCTTTGTAATCAGAACGTACTACAAACTGGTGCCAGCAGGGTTTTACATCCTTTGAATACTCCGGCTTACGTAATTTCGGCGTCAGTCCGTTAAGATACATTTCAGCAATCTGGCTGCGCCGGTCATTATATTTATCAAGATATTTAAGCTTAACCGACAGCACCGCAGCCTGAATGGCGTCCAAACGGGAATTGTAGCCTATCAGGTAGTTGTAATACTTAAACGGATTATACAGTTCAGTAACTTTTTCGTTTGTGGAAATTTCCTCTGTCTTTCCACCCAGTAATGTCAGGGCCTCAGCGCCAATCTGTGCAGCCCCGTGTTCTTTATATGCCCTTACTATGGTATCCAGCGCATCGCTGTTCGTTGTTACCATACCGCCGTCCCCGGCTCCGCCCAGGTTTTTAGTCGGATAAAACGAGAAACAGCCTACATCTCCCAATGTGCCCGCTTTTCTCCCTTTATACTCACTGCCAATAGCCTGCGCATCATCTTCAATAACCTTTAAATTATACCTTTTCGCAATCTCCATGATGGAATCCATATCACAGGGAGCTCCAAAAATATGTACAGGTAAAATTGCTTTTGTTTTCTCCGTAACAGCTTCTTCAATTTTATCAGGGTCAATATTATAGTCCGCCTGTCTTACATCAACAAAAACCGGTATCGCTCCCACGGAAGTAATCGCCTCGGCAGTAGCAAAAAAAGTAAACGGCGTCGTTATCACTTCGTCTCCCGGCTGAATATTGCAGGCTTTAAGTCCAAGTACCAATGCGTCAGTACATTTGAACAACTGGCCACATGCTTAACATTAAGATAAGCCTCCATGGATTTTTCGAAGTCAGTTACATACTTGCCTCCTATAAATGAACACTCTTCAAGAATATTCTTCACTGCAGGTTCAACTTCTGACTTAATCACCTGATACTGTGTCTTTAAATCTAAAAACGGTACTTTCATTTGTGTTTGCCCCCTCTTAATAAATATCTTTCAGTTGCTAATTCTGTCCATTAGTTCCTGTCGGCCCTTGTAATGGACTTACAATAACACTAACTAACGGTTTTATGCACAAACTATAATTATCACATATCCCGGCTTGCCACAATATTCACACCCAAACCTAAAATATCGTGTACAATAACATCCCCCGCTTTTACCGGCGATTCCGCCGTAACAGTCCGGAGACAGGCCACGCACTCTGCAATTTTTCCCTTCGGCAGCACATCTGCTGAAACAACCGGCAGAAGAGGCAGGAGCCCGCCTTTTATCTGTACTGTGGTCGTCAGCATGCGCCGGGGATCTGTTACTTCCGTCCCCGCATACCTGGCGCCCCGGGGGCAGCTGTTACCCGTTACACTGACAAATTTTCCGTTTTCCAGCGTAACCGTCATCTCACAACCCATCGGGCACATGATACAATTCATTACTTTTGTTTCCATATTATTTCGCCTTCAATCCCACTTCTATTTTATCATGCATCAGCACCGTCTTCCCGGCGGGAATATCCAAGGTAATCATTTCGCTGGGTTTTACCACTGGGAGCATCTTTTTTGCGAGTACCTCATCCCCGCATTTCACTTCCAGTGTAACCTTGCGGTCCGGAGCGCCTACACGCATAAACAGGCGCACAGGTTCACCGCCTTCCGGCAGATGGAGTACCTGGGGCACACAGGTACGGACACCGTTTACAGGAACTACCTCTACCGTATCCATAGCCGGCGTAAGTTTATTCAGTGCCTCCAGTGCCGCAAATTTACCGGCAATTTCTGCTTCATCGGAAACAAAATCCACCAGGTCGTGCACATGTACTACGTTACCTGCAGCATAAATGCCCGGCAGGCTGGTCTGTCTCCGCTGGTCCACCCGGGGCCCGTTGGTGAAGGGCGCTATTTCCACACCCGCTGCCATAGACAACTCATTTTCCGGAATCAGGCCCACAGACAAGAGCAGGGTGTCGCATTCAATATCGAACTCTGTACCGGAGATAGGCCGCATCTTTTCATCCACCCTGGCAACCGTAACGCCTTCTACCCGGTCCTTTCCTTTAATCTTCAAAATCGTATGGGACAGATACAACGGAATATCAAAATCATATAAGCACTGTACCATGTTGCGGGTCAGGCCGTTGGAATAAGGGCAGATCTCACAGACCGCCTGTACCTTGCAGCCTTCCAAACTCATGCGGCGGGCCATAATCAGGCCGATGTCCCCACTGCCCAGAATGACAATCTTCTTGCCGGGAAGATAACCTTCCATATTGACCATCCTCTGGGCCGCGCCTGCCGTAAACACACCGGCCGGGCGTTCCCCTGCCGTGCGGATAGCACCCCGGGTCCGTTCCCGGCAGCCCATAGTCAGGATCACGGTTTTTCCCTGAACAGTAAACAATCCCTTTTTCGGATTTACCGCTGTCACCTGCTTATCTTTGGAAACAGACAACACCATAGTATCCGTCAGCGTTTCAATTTCCGGTTTATCTTTGATCAGCTCAATACAGCGGCCCGCATAGCCGGGGCCTGTCAGTTCTTCCTTAAAATGATGCAACCCGAATCCGTTATGGATGCACTGTTGCAAAATGCCACCCAGTTCACGGTCCCTTTCCAATACCAATATTCTTTTTGCACCATTCTCATAAGCAGCATACGCAGCAGATAAACCACCGGGGCCGCCGCCTATAATAACTACGTCATACAGTTCCATTTCTGTCTCACTCCAACATCCAGACCTGTTATTTTATATCCCTGATTCATATCCGGGAGTTGTATCTATACCGGCCTTTCATTCCTGAAATTTCTTAAAATACAGTTCCGATCCTTGTCTTTCTTTCAGCACGGCCTCCACCGGGATTCCTAATTCCCGGGCAATGATCTGTGTGACCCTGGGTCCGCAGAAACCACCCTGGCAGCGACCCATTCCCGCCCGGGTACGCCGCTTTACACCATCAACCGTACGGGCGCCTACCGGTTCATGGATCGCGTCCACGATCTCCCCTTCCGTCACGGTTTCACAGCGGCAGATCACGCGGCCGTACAGCCTGTCCTTTGCTATCGCTTTCTGCTTTTCTGAAGCCGTCATGCGGTTAAACGCTGTCTTCTTCGGTAACCTTTCGTTCCAGTTCGCTTTTTTGCGAAGATACATTTCTTTGCCAATGGCTTCCGCCACCACTTCCGCAATCGCAGGAGCAGCAGTAAGGCCCGGGCTCTGGATGCCCGCCGCGTTAAAGAAGCCCGGCACTTTGGAAGCGCCTAACACAAAGTCTCCTGTATCGGAGACAGCCCGCAGCCCTGCAAATTCCGTGATACTGGCTCCCAGCGGAAGATACGGGATCAACTTCCGGGCGCCGGCAATAATTTCATCCATGCCCGCCGGCGTTACAGAAGTATCCTCCCTGTTATCCTGATCCTGGGCATTGGGCCCGATAAAGGTATTGCCATGGGTCGTGGTACAGATCAGGATTCCTTTTGATTTTTCCGTCGGGCAGGGGAACACGATGCCCCAGACCAGGGACGGCGCAGCGGTTTTATCAAACAGTATGTACTCGCCCTTTCGGGGCGTAATAGTAAAGGAATCGTCCCCGGCAAGTTTTGCTATCTCCTCCGCATAAACACCTGCTGCATTGATTACAAATTTCGTCCGGATAGCGCCCTTTGTTGTATTTACTACAGTTACAGCTCCATCTTCTTTCACAAAACCGGTAACGGCACAACCACGTATTACTTCCGCCCCATTCTGCGCGGCACATTGCGCAAAGGCGACAGCAACGCCAAAAGGCCACATCACACCGGCTGTGGGAGCCCACAAGGCCGCCCTGGCAGTCATCAGGTTCGGTTCTTTGGCCAATACTTCCTCCCGGGAAAGAATTTCCAAGCCGGGAACCCCGTTGGCCCTGCCCCGTTCCAGCAGGACCTCCAGCTTTTGCATTTCCTCTTCGCTGGTTGCCACTACCAGGCTGCCGGTCCATTTGATATCCAGGTCCAGCTCGTCCTGCAGCTGATGATACAATGCGTTGCCCCGGACATTGGTCTTCTGCTTCCAGCTTCCTGTTGGCGCGTCAAAGCCCGCATGGCAGATAGCGCTGTTGGCTTTGGTTGTGCCCACAGCTATGTCCGGTTCCTTTTCCACCAGCAGGCAACGCAGCTCATATTTGCTCAGTTCGCGCAATATGGCTGTACCTGTGATGCCGCCGCCGATTACGACAACATCAGTTTCTTTAAAAAAGTTCATCTTTTTGTTACTCCATAAAATTGAAATATACTTAAAATACTGAATTCAATTAGTTCACCCGTTTTCCGCGAGAAACGGAAAACGGGTGCTTTATAACAAATAAATTATTATTTTCCAAAGATCCCTTTCATCTCTGTACTTGCAAAATCCTTTAACGGCAACTGTACCGGTAATCCAGTCTTCATACTCTTATAAATGGCCAGAATCATTTCCAGTGCGTTACGTCCGGCCACTGCATCCACGTACGGTTTGCGGTTGTTTTTGATGGCATCCATCACATCGGCATACAGAGACGTATGCCCATTACCATACACATTACTTGTTGCTTCTTTCAACCCTTTATTCGCTTTA
>JAEEGL012095768.1_pt1 | contig 14236 bp, 9 predicted proteins | sample 9134231 | NCBI WGS metagenome assembly JAEEGL01 (sample SAMN16246548, study PRJNA631951) | gut metagenome | biome: gut microbiome; feature: rumen; material: fiber-attached | host: Bos | place: Iran: Karaj | collected 2018-10 | reverse complement strand
TTTGCCATCGCGAGTTTCGCACAAGAAGAAAAAACCGAAGGCTGGACCCACAAGGGCAACTTCGGCCTTAATTTCGGCCAAAGCACCTACACCAACTGGGCAGCAGGCGGCCAGAACTCCGTCAACGGACAAGGTATCTTCAATTATGAGATTCACTACCTGAAAGGCAACTTCAAGTGGGACAACAATCTAAACCTTGCCTTGGGCTACACCATCTTCGACTTCCACAAAAAGCCCATCAAAACCGATGACAAGATCGAATTCACCTCGCTGGCAGGCCTGAAAGCCACCGAGCACCTCAACTACAGCGCAGAGTTGGCTTTTCGCTCACAATTCGCCAATGGCTACGACTATGCCGTTGACTCGACGCACTATATCTCCAAGTTCCTTGCTCCTGCATACATCACTTTAGGTGTTGGTATGGAATGGGTACCCAATAAGCATTTCTCGCTCTACTTCTCGCCACTCACAGGACGCATCACTATCGTCAATGACCAAAAACTGGCTGACGTTGGTGCATTCGGTGTCAATGAACTCGACAAAAACGACACCACTTCCCATGTCAAGGGCGACAAAGTCCGTTACGAGTTTGGTGCGCGTGCCGTAGCCAAGTTCCAGTATCCCTTGGCCAAGAACATTGAATTCAGCTCGAAACTTGAGCTCTTCTCCAATTACCTTCCTCGCCATTATGAAATCAATGGCGAATTGGTCTTGAAAAGCCGTCCTTACCTCATCGATGTCGATTGGCAGAATATGCTTGTGCTAAAAGTCAACGACTGGTTGAATTGCAACCTGACCACACACCTCATTTACGACTACGACATCCCGTTCTACGATGAGGCTGGCACAAGAATCGAAGGTTCAAAGGTTCAATTCAAGGAAGTGTTAGCCATCGGCTTCATGATTAATTTGAAATAACATGCTGAAAGTCGGCATCTTGTCGGATACCCATTGCACGATTATACCGCAGGTTTTCAACTTCTTCAAGGATGTTGACGAGTTGTGGCACGCGGGTGACATTGGCAACATCGCCACCGCCGAGGCGTTGGCCAGCTTCAAGCCATTACGCGCCGTACATGGCAACATCGACGACCATGTAGTGAGGTTGCAATACCCTGAAGACCTCTTTTTCCATGTCGAGGATGTCAATGTCTACATGACCCACATCGGTGGCTATCCTGGTCACTACATGCCCGAAGTGAGATACATCTTGGAAGAAAAGAGACCTGACCTATACCTCTGCGGACACTCGCATATATTAAAGGTGATGTACGACAAGAAACTGAACCTGCTCCACATCAATCCAGGAGCGGCAGGCAACAGCGGCTTTCACAAGCAAATCACTTTCATCCGCATGACAATTGACGGGAAGCAGTTCAAAGACACGGAAATCTTCGAACTTGACCGGCACAAAATCATCTAAAACGAAAGGCCGACTTCCATCTTGGAGCCGGCCTTTGTTTTTGAATCCCAATTTCCTCATCTGATGCGGTCGGTGGAACGCACTTTCTTGATGTCCTTTTTCAATCCCGAAGCAGCGGCTATGCTCAACAGCAAGGCGGGTAATGGCAGGAAAATGCCCAAACGATAAGTTGGCACAGCTCCGATGGGATTACCAATGACACGGACGTAATAGGCGAAAACCACCGCAATCCAAGCCACGGTGACCACGATATTGATACGGGCGAGTTTGTGCAGCTTCACGAACTGGACGAGTTTCACCGCACGGAACAAACCCATGGCCAAATAGCCGCTCAAAAGCACCACCGTGATAGTCAAAATGAGTACCGGTAGGCTGTAAAGACTCTTGAAGGGGAAAGCCCCTTCTGCCCAATGGTCAGGCGAGGTTACGCCGAACACATTGAAATCCAGTGTGTTGTATTCACCATAATAGCTGGCCAAAGGAAAAAAGAACAGCAATGCAAACAGCAGTGCCGACAGGAAAAAGAAGATGGATTGCAATCTTTGTGACATGATTTGAAAAGGTTTTTATTAGGCTGCAAAGGTAGGATTTTTTGCAAAGAAAAGCCCGATTGGGGAAAATTTTTGCGTAAATGCTTGCAAGTAAAGTATTTTTGCATACCTTTGCACCGTTTTTATGAACCGCTTATGTTATTTTAGGTTCAAAAAGCATCCCAACAGAATTACTGAAGACAGACTTACATTCTTTTTGGAATCATTACATCAATTATTTATGTACACAATTTTTGAACTGAACGAGAAATCGTTGGACGACCTCAAACTGATTGCCACCGAAATTGGCATTGATGACGAGAACAAAAACCGCACAGACCTGATTTACGCCATTATCGACCATGAGGTGGAGCATCCCGACATCAAGAAACCGAGCAAGAACAAAAAGAAACAAAAGACCCAGAAAACCGATAAGCCGCAGCAACAACCGGAAATACCAGAACCCTTTGTGGCAGAAACCTCGAATGAGTCTAAAATCCAACAGGAAACAACGGCTGATATCGAACCTGAACCTATGAAAATCGGGGATCCCCAAGGCAAACGTGGCCGCCGTCCGCGAATCAACAGAAATGTTGAAGCACAACTTGTGGTTGAGGAAGATACACCTAATAATAATAGTGAAATTGAAGAGCAACCTGCTGTCGAGCCGATAGTGGAAATGCCAAAGGAAAATGTTGTCCCCGAAACGAAGGAACAGTTTGTCCAGCAGCAGGAAACAGAAAGTTCTTTCCATGGCCAAGGCGGTCGCAAGCAGAAGCGTAAACGCATCAAGGGAAACATGGTTGAGGAACATGAAACGGAAACACCTGCTGCACAAGAGCCCGAAACCGGCAGCATTGACGCTGATGTGCCGAAGCAAAATGAAGAGCCAGAAGAGAACAACAACAATAACAATCGCGAGCAACGCGAACAGCAGCACCAGCAACCACGCGAGCAGCGTTTTGAGCAAAAGTCGCGCCGTGAAGAGCTGTTGGCCAAGTTCGACAGTACCGTAAGTTGTGAAGGCGTGTTGGAAATCATGCCTGAAGGCCACGGATACCTGCGCTCTTCGGATTACAATTACCTTCCCTCTCCTGACGATGTCTATGTTTCGCAATCGCAAATCAAGCTGATGGGGCTCAAAACCGGTGACACCCTTCTTGGTGTCATCCGTCCGCCCAAACAGGGTGAGAAGTTCTTCCCATTGGTCAAGACCATTCTTATCAACGGCAGACGGCCTGAAGAAGTGCGCGACCGCATCCCCTTCGACTACCTCACGCCGCTGTTTCCTAACGAGAAGTTCAACATCACTGGGCACAATGGCTGTAGCCTTTCGACCCGCATCATGGACCTCTTCGCTCCCATTGGCAAAGGACAGCGCGGCCTCATCGTAGCCCAACCCAAGACTGGTAAAACCGTGTTGTTGAAGGAAGTGGCCAATGCCATTGCCGCCAATCATCCCGAGGTCTACCTCATTGTCCTGCTTATCGACGAGCGTCCTGAGGAGGTCACCGACATGCAACGTAGCGTGAACGCCGAGGTCATTGCCTCCACTTTCGACGAGCCGGCCTCGAAACATGTCCAGATTGCCAACATCGTCCTCGAAAAGGCCAAGCGCCTCACCGAATGTGGTCACGATGTGGTCATCCTGCTTGACTCCATCACCCGTTTGGCCCGCGCCTACAACACCGTTTCGCCTGCTTCGGGCAAGGTGCTGACCGGCGGCGTGGAAGCCAATGCCTTGCAAAAACCCAAACGTTTCTTCGGTGCGGCACGTAAAATTGAGAACGGTGGTTCGTTGACCATCCTAGCTACCGCTCTTATCGACACCGGCTCGCGTATGGATGAGGTCATCTTTGAAGAATTCAAGGGTACCGGCAACATGGAGCTGCAACTCGATCGTCGCCTGTCGAACAAGCGCATCTTCCCGTCCATTGACATCGTGGCCTCTGGTACCCGTCGCGACGACCTGCTTGTTGACGAGCGCACCTTGGCACGTGTGTGGGCCTTGCGCAACCACTTTGCCGACATGACCCCGCTCGAAGCCATGGAATTCCTGAAGGATAAAGTAGCCAAAACCATCAACAATGAGGAATTTTTGATGAGCTTGGACAAGTAATTCATAATTTCGTACTGACAATAAAGTGATGCAATATGTCAATGCGTCACTTTTTTTATTTTTGATGGCATGAAAAAGACAGTAAGCCTTGACGAAAGTAAGTTATAGTCTAACGATTTTCCATTTTTTCTTAATTTTGCGCCAAACTAAAGTCATCCCATGAACTGGACCGACCTCCTTTCCATCCATCGCTACGCGCAGCCCCACAAGAGTGCCGACGTGCGTAGCTCTTTCCAACGCGATTACGACCGCATCATCTTCAGCAGCCCATTCCGACGTTTGGAAAACAAGACCCAAGTGTTTCCCTTGCCTGGGGCACAGATGGTACACAACCGTTTGACACACAGCCTTGAAGTGGCCAGTGTGGGTCGCTCTATTGCATGCCGAACGGTAGAGAAACTCGCCAAAAAACACCCAGAACTTAAAGAACACCAGTCTGATATCGAGACCGTGGTTTCCGCGGCCTGCCTCGCCCATGACCTTGGCAATCCGCCTTTTGGTCATTCAGGGGAAGACACCATCAGCAGCTTCTTCAAGGATGGGAAAGGCAAAGAATTGAAAGACAAGGTTTTGCCCGAACAATGGAGCGACCTCATCGCCTTTGAAGGCAATGCCAACGCATTTCGGCAACTCACCCACCAATTTACAGGCAGGAGAGCTGGCGGATTCTCGCTCACCGCAGCCACATTGGCCACGCTATTGAAATACCCCTACCCTTCCTACAACAAAGGCAACCGCAAGAAATACAATGTCTTTTGCTCTGAAATTGAAGCCTTTAAGGAAGTTGTTGAAGAATGCGGCATTCCGCGTTTGGATGCCGAACATCTCGTTTACGCACGCCATCCCCTTTCCTTTATGATGGAGGCCTCCGACGATATCTGCTACCTTGTCCTCGACATGGAGGATGCACACAAACGCGGCATCGTCAGCACTGAAACCATTGAACAAAGCTTTTTGTCGTTTTTTAACCCTGATAACCAGAAAGACAAAGAACTGTTCAAACACAAGGAAGAGGTTTACAAAGAAGTGACCGATGTCAACGAGCGGATGGCTTTTTTACGAGCCACCTTGATTAATAAGCTCGTCAATTGCGTGAGCGATATCTTCGTAAAATATTACGAAGCCATTATGGAAGGACAATTCGAAAAAAGCCTTATCTCACATCTGCCTGAATTTGAGAAAAATGCGCTTGAGATTTGTCGTACAGAGTCTGTCAAGCACATCTACCGTCATCCCTCGGTCGTGAAAATTGAGGTGACTGGCTTCAATGTCATTGGGACGCTATTGGAGAGCTTCACCGACGCGGTCCTAAACCCCGAAACACCATACAACAAGAAGCTATTGTCACTTATTCCCACGCAGTTCAAGACCGAGAGCGACGACACCTACACCAAGTTGCAGTCCGTCATCGACTTCATTTCCAACATGACCGACCTTTACGCCGTGCAGCTATACAAAGACCTGAAAGGCATCAACTGATGAAAAGGGTTCTATCCATCGGATTATTGTTGTTGAGCGGAGTGGTTTCTTTCGCACAAGTGTTTTCATTTCCTCAAAACACTATCAAAAGCACAAAATCCTATCTGATAGCGAATTACGACACAAAAGACACAGCGTACCTGAAAGAAAAATGCCGTCAGGCTGGCTTGGACATGGGGCTATCCGTGCTGGCCAACCGCATCCCGACCGACAGCAAATGGGTCTCACCTGTACCTTCGTATCATCTTTTGAAACAAGGTGTTTCGGAACTGCAACTCCCTATGGACGACAGCCAAACAGTGTTTGCCGTCCGACATTCCGACATCTTCGACCAGCCCGCCAACATTAATGTGCTGCAAATCGGTAACGAGCTCATTACCTACCGCACAACGGAGAAATCAGGCGACATCCAACTGTTCTACGGCTGCGTACGTGGCGCCTTTGGAACAAAGAAATATGCACACCCGCAGAATGCCGAGGTTTATAAACTTTGGGACACACCCGAACGCACCCTCCTCCCCGATTACGAATTGCAAGACCTAATGACCCAAGCCGAAGCCAAGAAGCTGGCAAAGACAGATTATCCTTTGCTGATTTTCAATGACTTGAAAAGTTATTCTTACCTCGGTCAAGGCGACACGGCCATCGTCCATCTCCTCGACACGATGCACAAATACAATCCCGACAAGCTCCTGCAAGGCGACATGCTCACTCCTAATTCAAGGCACTACTTGAGCCGAATCAACGAGAATCAGCTCTGGAATGCTTCGATGCGCACGAAAATCGTGGAAACGCTCTCCGAGAAACAAGAGTTCTATCGCAACAACCTGATGTCGTGGATGATAGGTAACTTTCAAATCCTTTTGGCTGACAAAAACCGCAAGGCCACCACAATGGAAGAACTTGAATGGTTCCTCTCAAAAGCCGCTGCTTTCGACGCGGGCTTTGGCCTCCTTTTCGACGCAGAGACAATGAAAAAACATGGCTTGACCGATGAAATACTGAACGCCATCAATATTTGGGAAACGCTTCGGTTGAACAATGCTTTCACTGAAGAGCAAAAGGAACAGTTCAAAGACCCATACGGGAATTGGTATCTTGAAAAGAAAGACGACTCAACTTATCGGCTTTATCCTCAACATATTTCGCGCCGTTATTTCTGCAATTTCAAGGATGACGCATGGGCATGGAACAGTCCCTACAAAAGCCGTTTCGCCCTGCAAATTGCAGTAGACGGCAAAGGCGGCATCAGCGAGTTGGAATTGAGGACACCCAACGGCATCCTTCACTTCCCATGCATCATCAAAGCTGGACAACACCTATTCTACAATTTCGATGGTTCGGCTTACATCACCGACATGAATTACAACAAGATAGAAGAAATCCTTCCCCAAGGTGTTTCGTTCCTTGAAGAAGGATTGTCCAAGGTCACATTCGCTTGTGAGGTTCAGCCAGAAGGCAACAAAAAACCTGAAGTGACAGTAAGGTATATTACACGCAGCGAGGGGGAGAGCATAGCCTTACCTTGAAGCTTCTTTGCTTCGCCGAAAATGATGGGAAACCGCCCCAATCCCCAACAATATTACACATCCTCCAACGAAAACCCTTCCATCCTAATTCGATACGAAGCAAACTCGGAAGGCAAGGCAAGCAGTTTGTCCTCCAAATCTTTCAGGCTGATTTTGTCCTTGTTGCGCTTGATTTCGGCCACGAAGCAGGTTTTGTCAAATTCGTTCAAGGCCACCATGTCGATTTCGTTTTTGCCCTTGCGGTCCCACCAGTTGCCCACCTTGGTGAACAGTCCTGTTTGCATCGTCTTTTCCTGAAAATAGCGCTCCAAAGTACGTCCCGTGAATTGCGCATAATTATCTGTCACATATTGTTTTAGCAAACCAAGTTGGTTGCTCTCAATCAAGCCTTGGTAAGGATAAACGAAGCGGAACCAAAACCGCAAAAAGCAGTCGTCAATCTGCCAGCGGATGTTCCTCACGCCGGGCTTGCTCAGCAAAGGCGTGTTCTTGCTGATAAAAAGATAGTCCTCGTTCATGTTGTTGAGGTAGGCACCCGTGTTTTTCCCGATGACGCTGTCGATTTCGCTTTGTGTGGTCATGCCACCCGCAATCAATTGAAGGATAGAGAAATAGGTTCCGTAATCGCGGCCAAACTCCGAAATCAGCAGTTCGGTGCCTTCGGTCAGGAAAGGCGAGTCGGGCGACAGGGCAAAGTTGAGCATTTTTTGTTTGGTCGTGGCGCGGGTATCTATTAACAGTGCAACGTATTTGGCTACGCCGCCGGTAAGCATATAGAGGCAGAGCAAATCGTCGGGCTTGTACTCGGGATTGTGGTCGGCCAAAATGCTTTTCAGCGTTTCGATGCTGAAAGGAAGCAGCCGCAGATGCGAGTCGCGGCGGCCAAAAAGTGGCTGGTCGCTGTGGTCGAAAATGCGTTTCATCATGGAATAGATGGAGCCGCAAAGGATAAGGTTGACATGAGTCTTGTCCTTGTTACGGTCCCAAATGTCTTGTATCTCGCTCGGTATGGCGGCGTTGATGCCTAACAAGTTCTGAAACTCGTCAATGATAAGCGTGTAATGATGGCTTTCGCCGTATCTCATCAGTTCCTTGAAGAGGCTGCCGAAGTTTTCCACCTGCCCGTAAAGTTGCAAGTCGAGTGCGTCTTGCGCCTGTTGCTGAAACTTGCGGCAAAGTACCTGCTCGTTGTCTTTCGAAACATAAAGGTACAGAAATGGGTTGTTTTCTACACTTTTCAGTAGCAGGGCGGTCTTCCCGATGCGTCGTCTTCCGATGAGTGTGGTCATCATGGAACGATTGGCTGACTGTTTCCAATTCTTTTCAAGTGCTTGTAATTCAGTTGTTCTATCGTAGAATTTCATACGCCTTTATTATTTATTTAACCGTGGTTAATTTAACGGCCATTAAATTAATAGCGGTTGCAAAGGTAGAACATTTTTTTAAATGGCGACTCTTTTACATTTTTTATTTTTGTACTATTTGAACAATGTGTTGTCTATAACCAACAGTTTTTATCGAAAAGTGTTGGTCATAGGCAACATTTTATACTTAAAACTCGATTTCCAAATCGCTTAAAAAATCATCGATTTGGAACATGAGTTCGAGAAATGTTTCCAAATCGCGAAAATTTTCTTCGATTTGGAACGCGAGTTTGATTCCTTTTTATTATTTTTGCAGTCGATAAAACCTTAATGCCATGAACGAAGTCATCGGTCGCGAAGAAGAAACCAAACTTTTGAAGAAATACGCCCAATCGGGAAAAGCGGAATTTGTGGCACTTTACGGTCGTCGCCGCGTGGGCAAAACATTCCTGATAAACAGCACTTTCGGAGAAAAATTAACCTTTTCCATGACAGGTGTCCTGGAAGGAAACAAAGCCTCACAGATACACGCTTTCTGTGACGCGATGGACTTGTACGGCAATCCGCTCGAAAAAAAACCAAAGGACTGGTATGAGGCTTTCCAGATGCTGCGCCATTTCTTGATGAAAAAGATGAGCAAAAGCAAAAGATGCATCGTGTTCATCGACGAACTCCCTTGTTTCGACACACGTCAATCGGATTTCACCAACACGCTGGGGTATTTTTGGAACAGTTGGGCTTCACTGCAAGACAACCTTATGCTCATTGTTTGCGGGTCAGCCACCTCTTGGATGATGGAAAACGTAATTGACAGCCACGGCGGACTTCACAACCGCATCACGCACGAGATACACCTCAAGGAATTTACGCTTTATGAAACCGAGCAGTACCTGAAAGCGAGCGGTTTCCTGTGGGACAGACTTTTGGTCCTGCAAACCTATATGGCATTTGGCGGCATACCTTATTACCTCAGCCTTCTGAACAAGGAAGAAAGCCTTGCGCAGAACATTGACCGCCTGTTTTTCCGATCCGACGGCGAAATGCGACGCGAATTTCACCGCCTTTACAAGACCTTGTTCAACAATCCCGACCCGTATATCACCATCATTGAGGCGTTGTTCAACAAAAAGAAAGGCCTATCGCGGGAGGAAATCGCCCAAACTATTGGGAAAGAATCGAGCGGAAGGCTTACCAAAATGCTGAACAATCTCGTTGACTGCGACTTGGTGAGGTTCTACAACATCAAGAAAAAGAAAATCTCCAAACAAAGCGGGCTGTACCAACTGACAGATTTCTACACAGCTTTCTATCTGCAATTCGTCAAGGGCATTGAAAACGACGAACGTTTCTGGACCAAAAGCCAAAACACGCCCACAGTCAACACTTGGAGTGGCTTGGCCTTTGAGCGTGTTTGTCTTGCCCACATCCCCAAAATCAAAAAGGCGCTTGGCATTGAGGCCATCAAAACCACTTATTACTCATGGCGAAGTGCGGCTGAGAACGAAGACAACGGTCGCAAAGCCCAAATCGACCTCATCATTGAACGCGCCGACCACATGGCGAACATTTGCGAGATAAAATACAGTCCTAACGGTTACATAATTGACAAGGAAGAACATTTTAAACTCCAAAACCGCATAGCCTGTTTCCAACAAGAAACCTCCTATTCCGGAGGTATCGTCCCCGTTTTCATCACGCCTTTCGGACTACAACGCAATGCCTATTCAGAATATATCATCAATTGCATTGTTCTTGACGACATGTTTTGAATCATTTCCTTTGCACAGCATCTTTCTCGCTCTCCATCAGCGACTTGCGCTCCTCGATTTGCGCCATTTTGCTGTCGGCAACATAAAAAGTGTTGCCTATAACCAACAGTTTTTGAAATCCTACATAATTTAACCGTGGTTAATTTAACGGCCATTAAATTATTGGGGTTGCAAAGTATGAGTTGTCCGTATTATTGAGCTCAAGATTTCCCCGTCACAAAGTCCTGATAATTCTCTGGATTGACAACCGTGAAAGTATGGTCGGGATAAGTTTTGGCAAAGGTTTCGGTCAGTTTGGGCTGCTTGCTGCCACTCCATTTGAATTCGTAGGTATGCAAAAGGCCGTCGATTTCTTCCAAATAATCAATTTCTTGCTGCTGTTGGGTGCGCCAAAAGTAACTTTTACCATAGAAAAGACTATAGGAGTTGTGCTTCAGGCGCTCGCTCACGAGATAGTTCTCCCAAAGCGCACCTGAATCTTGACGAAGTTGCAGCGGCTTGAAGTCGCCAAGTATCGCATTGCGCACACCGTTGTCGTAGAAATAGATCCTGCGGCTTTTTTTTAATTCGTTTCGCAGATTACGGCTGAAGGAGCGCAAATGAAAAACGATGTACGACTTTTCCAACAAATCGATATAACGCTGAACCGTTAACGGGTTTAATCCCAACAACTTGGAAAGCTCGTTAAACGACACCTCACTACCAATTTGCAATGCCAAGGCTTGAAGCAATTTCTCGATAATCTCCGGTTTCCGAACATCCTGAAACGCGAATATATCCTTGTAAAGATAGCTATTGACGAGATTCGACAAGGTCTCGCGTTCCTCTCCGGGCAGATTGACTACTTCTGGATACATACCATAGACCATCCTTCTTTCCAAAAGCCTCTTTTCTTCTGTATTACAGTGATTATCAATAAGTTCCTCTAAAGAAAAAGGGAGCATGTTGTATTCGTATTTCCTCCCCGTCAATGGCTCGTTGATGGAGTTGGAGAGCTGCAAAGCCGATGATCCAGTGACAATGATTTGCTTCTCTGGAAAATTGTCAATGAGCAATTTGAGTGTGATGCCAATGTTCTGGACGCGCTGTGCCTCATCAATTAGAATTAGATCGGCTTGTGCTGTATCAGCCTGCAATTGGGTTGAGGTGGGATTGGACAGTTTTTGCCTTATGTCTGGCTCATCGCAATTCCAAAACAACGTTTTTTTGTCGGTTTCGGTCATCAGCATACGGAGCAAAGTGGTCTTGCCCACCTGACGCGGACCCGTCAGCACAATGGCTTTTCCCCTGAAAAGCCTAGGAAGAATGAGTTGTTTCAGACGACGTTCGAGCATGCTTTTATAGTTTGAATTGACTGCAAAAATACAATATTTTCACAATATAATAAAAAAAACTTATAAGAATTTTCCATTACGATAGAAAAATCTTACCTTTTATCATTCTAATAGTACTGCCTATAACCACCAGTTTTTATTGAAAACTGGTGGTCAAAGGCAACATTTTTGCGAAAAAGTGTTAAATCATCCTCACAAATGATGATTCTTTACGCAGAAAAATATCATTAATAAGGATTCGCGCGCGATGGCAAAGTCCGTATTTTTGCAAAATCAAATCAGATACTATGGCAACACTCGATAAGATTGAAATCGGTCAGTCGGCTCGCATCAAGGCAGTAAATGGTGAAGGACAACGCCGACAGCATTTTTTGGACATGGGCATCATTCCCGATGCCGTTGTCAAATTGGTGAAATATGCGCCTTTGGGCGACCCTATGGAGGTTAAAATACACGGCTATGCCCTCACTTTGCGCATCGCTGATGCCCAACTCATAGAAGTGGAACCGTGCGAAGAAGAGTTGGAAACCAACACTTTAGACCCAGACAAACTCTATGGCACCTCTCTCCCCGACCACAACGCCCACCCAGGTCTTGGCGAGGCGGGAATCTATCACGATAAAACCCACGAGACACCGCTGCCGAAAGGTTCCAAGCTCACCTTCGCCCTAGCTGGACAGCAGAATTGTGGCAAGACGACCCTTTTCAACCAATTGACAGGATCCAACCAACATGTGGGCAACTTCCCTGGCGTCACCGTCGACCGCAAAGATGGCACCATCAAAGGTCATCCCGAGACCTCCGTCACCGACCTGCCTGGTATTTACTCGCTGTCGCCTTACACCTCCGAAGAGATTGTCTCCCGCGACTTCATCATCAAAGAGAAGCCCAAGGCAATCATCAATATCGTGGATGCCAATAACATTGAGCGCAATCTCTTCCTGACCATGCAACTCATGGAGTTGGGGAAACCTATGGTATTGGCACTCAATATGATGGATGAAGTACATAACAATGGCGGCAGCATTCTCGTCAACGAGATGGAACGCATCCTCGGTCTGCCCGTAGTACCTATTTCGGCCTCCAAGAACGAAGGTGTTTCCGAACTCGTCGACCATGCCATTCATATCGCAAAATATCAGGAGGCCCCGGCACGGCAAGACTTTTGCGACAAGGACGACCACGGCGGCGCGGTGCATCGTTGTCTCCATAGTATCATGCACCTCATCGAAGATCATGCCCAACGCGCCGACATCCCCGTGCGTTTTGCAGCCTCCAAGCTCGTTGAGGGCGACCCCATCGTCATGGATGCCTTGCAACTCACCCAAAATGAAAAAGAAACCCTCGAGCATCTCATCGTGCAGATGGAAGAAGAACGTGGCCTCGACCGCGCTGCAGCCATGGCCGACATGCGCTTTGCGTTCATCAAAAAGCTATGCAACCAAACCGTGGTGAAGCCCAAGGAAAGCAAGGAATACCAACGTAGCCGCAAAATCGACACCATCCTTACGGGCAAATGGACGGCCATACCTATTTTTATCCTTGTCATGGTCGGTATCATCTATCTCTCCATCGACCTGCTTGGTGCGCCTTTGCAGGATGGCCTCGACCAAGGCATCTCATGGCTCGCTGACGTGTGCGGCAACGCCTTGGCTAATTGGAACGTAAGTCCTGCCGTACAATCACTCGTGGTTGATGGCATCTTCGGCGGCGTAGGCAGTGTGTTGAGCTTTGTGCCTATTATCATTTTGCTGTTTTTCTTCTTGAGCCTGTTGGAAGACAGCGGCTACATGGCACGTGTGGCCTTCGTCAGCGACAGTTTGTTGCGCAAGTTTGGTCTCACTGGACACAGTATCGTACCTTTGCTCATTGGTTTTGGTTGCTCGGTGCCTGCCGTGATGGCCACAAGAACGCTTCATTCCACTCACGACCGTTGGCGCACCGTTTTGCTCACGCCGTTTATGAGCTGCTCGGCTAAAATTCCGATTTACGGTTTCTTTACCGCCTTGTTTTTCCCGCATCATGGTGGTGTAGTGCTCATCTGCCTCTATTTGTTGGGTATCCTCGTTGGCATCGTTACCGCGGTGGTTACCAAACTGTTCAATAAGAATAAAGACGTGGCACCTTTCGTCATGGAGCTACCCAATTATCGTATGCCGAGCGCAAAAAACGTCGCCCACCTGTTGTGGGATAAGACCAAGGACTTCGTGCAACGCGCCTTCACGGTCATCTTTTTGGCCACTTTGGTCATCTGGTTCCTGCAGACCTTCGACTTCCACTTCACAATGGTTGAGAATGGAGAAGGCAGTATGTTGGCAAGTGTGGCAGGCTGGATTGCCCCGATTTTCAAGCCTTTAGGGCTCGGAAATTGGCAGATTGTCACTGCTCTCATCAGCGGGTTCATGGCCAAGGAGAGTGTTGTTGCCACCCTTGAGGTATTGAACGCCATGCCGTTGTTTACTACCGTCACAAGCATTTCCATGTTGGTGTTCTGTCTGCTTTACACGCCTTGTGTGGCTGCCGTGGCCGCCGTCCGCCGCGAATTGGGCACCAAGTGGATGCTGTTCATCATCGCCTTCCAGTGCGTTGTCGCTTGGATTTGCGCATGGTTTGCCTACCTCATCGCCAACGCCGTCATCGCATGAACCTTGCCACCGTCATAGTATTGCTCATCGTCCTTGGGATGGTC
>JAEEGL012044233.1_pt1 | contig 14236 bp, 10 predicted proteins | sample 9134231 | NCBI WGS metagenome assembly JAEEGL01 (sample SAMN16246548, study PRJNA631951) | gut metagenome | biome: gut microbiome; feature: rumen; material: fiber-attached | host: Bos | place: Iran: Karaj | collected 2018-10 | reverse complement strand
TCTTCCATGCAGACGATCAGCCGCTCCAGACGGCGCAGCGGATCGAACTCCGCGAGGATCTTGAGCTTATCCTCGAACCGGGTGAGGAAGTTCGAGGCGATAAAGTCGGCGAGCAGCCCCGGCTCCTCGATCGTATCGACGGCGAATTTGACCTCTTCCGGGGCGTTCGGCAGCAGGGAGAGGAAGGAGGCGAAGGTGCGCCGCGCGTCGTCGGCGAGGGCTTCTCCCTTGATGCCGCCGTTGTTTTTTACGGTGATATCCTTGACGACGCAGGCGGCGGTGAGGACCCCGTCCTTCTTTGTGATGCGGGTGATCGCCGCCCGCTGCAGGCAGTCGAGCAGCAGGTGGGGATTGCCGTCCTTGCCGCGGGTAGAGGATTTGATCCTCGCCGTGGTGCCGATATTCGTCAGATCGGAGAGGAGGAGATGTTTTCCCGCCGTGCTTTTTTGCGGGATCAGGACGACTTCGCCTCCGTTTTGCGCCGCGCTCTCATAGGCGGCGACGGAAAGCTTCTGCGAGATCTCAAGGTTCATCGGCATGCCGGGAAAAGCGGCGGTGCCGGCGAGCGGGATCACGGGAAGCATGGAAATGTTGATTTTTTCTTTGGTAGCAGACATTTTTCGCTTGATCGGTTCCTTTCGTTGGCCGTGATTATCATATTATAACATACCGTCTGTGAAATTTCCATAGTTTTTCTTTCAATTTTTTATGAAATGAAAAACGGCGGAAAAAAACAAAACAAAAGCACACCGCTTGCCGGGATGGACGGCCATAAGCTTGACCGTATACCGGGAATCGCTGTGCTTCCGGAAGTGCGGCGGGGGCCGCCGCGTTTCGTGCCTTTATTATAGCAGACGGATCCGGAAAAGTAAAGTCGAAAAACATACGATTTGCGCGGGAAAATTTTGTCGAATAAGACGATTTTGAAAAAAAACGCCGGGAGGACTTGACAAGCGGAAACGGGCGTGCTATAATCTGCGAGGAAAAAGAAGAAGAACACGTTCCGTTCTCACCGTGCCGCGTCGCGCGTACGGTTCCATATTCCGGCCTCACGGCCGTTTTGGATGCGCGGAATTTGTTTTTCGCGCATGTTTTTTTACGGAGGTGCCACCCATCAGCACAAAGGATTTGCTTATCAACGAGAATATCAAGGCGAAGGAGGTCCGCCTGATCGGCGAAAACGGCGAACAGCTCGGCGTCAAAAGCACGGATTTTGCCCGGGATTACGCCTATGACCGGGAGCTCGATCTTGTTCTGATCGCTCCGCAGGCCACTCCGCCCGTCTGCCGCGTCATGGACTACGGGAAGTACCGGTTCGAGCGCGACAAAAAGGAAAAGGAAGCTCGCAAAAAGCAGCAGATCGTCAAGGTAAAGGAAGTCAAGCTTTCCTGCCGGATCGACACGCACGATTTTGAGACCCGCGTCAATCACGCCAAGCGTTTTCTGACGGGCGGGGACAAGGTCAAGGTCATCGTCGTCTTCCGCGGCAGGGAGATGACGCACCTCGAGATCGGCCGGGAGATGATCGCGCGCTTTGAGGAGGCGGTCGCCGATTTCGGCGCCGCGGACAAAAAGCCGGTCATGGAAGGCCGCTTCATGTCGGTCGTTCTCTCTCCGTTCAAAAACCTTCCCTCCAAGCCCGCGGAGGCGGCGCCTGCATCCGGCGGCGCGCCCGCGAGCGGCAAATAACAAAAAATTTTAGTAAGGAGTTTATCATGGCAAAGATCAAAACGCACAAAGCCTCCGCCAAGCGCTTCAAGGTCACCGGAAGCGGCAAGGTAAAGATGAATCACGCACAGCACCGTCACAAGCTCGGTCTGAAGACCCAGAAACGCAAGAGGAATCTCCGCAAGAGCGCGATCCTCAGCGCCTCTATGGCACCCGCGATCAAGACCCTGATCCAGAAGTAAGGGCGACAAAATTTTTTACGTCGGAAAAGAAAAATGGCAAGAGTAAAAGGCTCATTGGCTGCTCTCTTCAGGAGAAATAAAATGCTCAAGGCGGCCAAGGGCTACTGGGGCAGCAAGAGCAAGCACTACAAGATGGCGAAGCAGGCGGTGATGAAGAGCGGACAGTACGCTTTCATCGGACGGAAGCTCAAAAAGAGAGATTTCCGCCGTCTCTGGATCGCCCGTATCTCCGCGCAGGCGAAGGTCAACGGAATGAACTATTCCACCTTCATGTGCGGGCTCAAGCGCGCCGGCGTCACGCTCAACCGCAAGATGCTTTCCGAGATCGCGATCTCCGATAAAGAAGCGTTTGCCGCTCTCACGGAGAAGGCAAAGGCCGCACTCTGAACAAACAAACGGAGGGCTCCCGCACACGCGGGCGCCCTTCGATTTATTTATTTTTCCGGGTCTTTCGGGGATCCGGACGCCGGATGATTCCAAACTGTGAGAGGTCTCGAACGCGATGAAATTTGCTCCCGACGTGATCACCGCCCGCAAAAACGCCGTTCTCTCGGCCGCCTCCGCTCTCGCGGAGAAGAAGTACCGCGACAGGGAAAAGGCTTTTCTCTGCGACGGAAAAAAACTCTTTTCCGAGCTCTGCAAGGCGGGCGCGGAGATCCGGACCGTCTTCCTCTCCGCCGACGCGGAGGAGAGACTGCTGCCGGAGCTCGCGCGCGGAGAGGAGATCCTCGGGCGCGAGCTTGAGATCCGGCGGGTCGCGCCGGAGGCGTTCTCCCGGCTGACGGAGCAGCAGGCCCCGGACGGGATCGTCTGCGTTGCGTCCTTTTTTGCCGGGAGGCACGTCCGCCTCTCTCCGGGCGAGACGCCGGCGGCGCCCGCGGCGGGGGAGCGCTGTCTGATCCTCTCCTCTCTTCAGGATCCCGGCAATCTCGGCGCCGTGGCGCGCTCCGCGCTCGCCTTCGGCGCCGCGAGACTGTATCTTTCCGCCGATTGCGCGGATCTCTATTCGCAAAAGACCCTGCGCGCGTCGATGGGGGCGCTTTTCCGTCTCCGCGTTACGGTCTGCCCGGAGCTTCTCTCCCTTGTCCGCGTCCTGCGCGCGGCGGGTCGCCGCGTGCTCGCGGCGGAGCTGCGGGAGGGCGCGGTGCCGGTCGGGGAGGTCCGCCTCTCGCCGGAGGACGTCCTGATCGTCGGCAACGAGGGGCACGGCGTCCCGCCTGAGCTTTCCGCTGCGGCGGACGGGAGCGTTTACCTCCCCATCTCGCCGGAGGCGGAATCCCTTAACGCGGCCGCGGCCGCATCCGTTTTTCTGTATCTGCAGAGGGAGGGCGCGCGGTGAACGGCGGCAGGATCTATTCGATCTGGCTCGCTTCCGGTATAGGGAGCGCGCCGGGCGCGTATCATTCTTTGATCAAGGAATTCGGAACGCCGGAGGGCGTCTACCGCTCCGATCTTGCCGGAGAGCGTCCCGAGCTCTCTCCCGCCGTCCTGCGCGCATTGCGCGAAAAGGACCTTTCCGCCGCCCGTTCCGTCCTTGACTATTGCACCACCCACCGCATCCGCGTCCTCACCCCGGAGGACCGGGACTATCCCGCCACGCTGCGCGAGCTGCCGGATCTTCCCGCCGCTCTCTACATCCGCGGTCAGCTCCCGGATCTTTCCGCGGTCCCCGCCGTCGCCCTTGTCGGTACGAGGACGATGAGCGGGTACGGTCTCCTGCGCGCCTACGACCTCGGCTTCGGCTGCGGGGCGGGCGGCGCCGTCGTCGTCAGCGGGATGGCGGCGGGATCTGACGCGGCGGCCCTCGCCGGCTGTATCGACGCGGGAGGCGTCCCCGTCGCCGTACTGGGATGCGGCGTCGACCGCGCCTATCCGCGCAGGCACGCTTATCTGATGGAGGAGATCGTCCGCCGCGGCGCCGTTCTCAGCGAGTACGTCCCCGGCAGCGAGATCCTTCCGTCCCATTTTCCCGAGCGCAACCGCATCATCAGCGGCCTTTCCCGCGCGGTCTGCGTCGTGGAGGCGCCGCAGAAGAGCGGCGCCATGATCACGGCCTCTCTTGCGGAAAAGCAGGGCAAACTGCTTTTCAGCGTGCCCGGTCCCGTCGGGATCGCGGGCAGCGAGGGGACGAACGACCTGCTCCGCCGCGGCGCGCAGCCCGCTCTGGAGGCGGACGATATCCTGCGCGGCTTTCTCTTCCTTTATCCGGACCGGATCCGCGTTTCCGCCGCCCGCCCCCGCGGCGCGGAGGAGGCGGAGCGGGCGCTGACGGTCCATCGGCTCGATCCGGGCGCTCTGCTCGGGAAAGAGAAAAAACGGGAGTCCCCTCCTCCTCCTTCTGAGGATCCTTCCCGGGAAAACCGCGAGAAAAGCGAAAAAAAGAAAAAAGGGCCCTTCCGTTTCCCCCTCCTCCCGAAAAACGGGGAGAAAGAACCGGAAGCCCCCGCGCCGGACGGCAGGGAGGAGATCCTCGCCCGTCTCGACGCAAAGACCGCCGCGCTTTACCGCACGCTTCCGGAGGGAAAAGCCTTCCTGCCGGACGAGGCGGTGAGCGGGGAATACCGGATCGGAGAGATCATGTGCGCGCTCACCGTGCTGGAAGTGAACGGGCTCGTGCGCGCGCTGCCGGGCGGGAGATTCCTCCTGTCCTGACCCGAAAAACCATCAAAGCAAGGAGTAAATATGGCAAATCTGATTATCGTGGAGTCCCCCACCAAGACCAACACCATCAAGGGGTATCTCGGAGCAAATTACAAGGTGACCGCCTCCAAGGGCCACGTCCGCGACCTGCCGAAGAGCAGTCTCGGCATCGATATCGACGACGGCTTCAAGGCGCATTATATCAACATCCGCGGAAAGGGAGACGTGATCAAGGAACTGAAAAAAGAGGCGAAGAACGCCTCCAAGGTCTTTCTCGCGACCGACCCGGACCGCGAAGGAGAGGCGATTTCCTGGCATCTCGCAGCGGCGCTCGGGATCGATCCGCAAAAGGCGTACCGCGTCACCTTCAACGAACTGACCAAGACGGCGGTCAAGGACGCGATCAAGCATCCCCGTCCGATCGACATGGATCTGGTCAACAGTCAGCAGACGCGCCGGATCTTTGACCGTATCGTTGGCTATAAGCTCAGCCCCTTCCTCTGGAAGACGGTCAAGAGCGGACTTTCCGCCGGCCGGGTCCAGTCCGTCGCCGCGCGCATCATCGTGGAGCGCGAGCGGGAGATCGCGGCTTTTGTCCCGGAGGAGTACTGGACGGTGGAGGCCGCGCTCAAAAACGGGGAGGGCAAGCCCTTCACCGTCGGTTACTACGGCGAGAACGGCAAAAAGAAGCCGCTCTCCCGCGCCGAAGACGCCGAGCGGATCGTCAGAGATACCGAAAACGGCGTTTTCACCGTCGCCTCGGTCCGCCACGCCAAAAAATACCGTCAGCCCGCGCCCCCCTTCACCACCTCCACCATGCAGCAGGAGGCGTCCAAACGCCTCGGCTTCCAGTCCGCCCGGATTATGAAGGTGGCGCAGGAGCTGTACGAGGGCATCAACATCGGACCGGAATTCGGCGGGACCCACGGTCTGATCACCTATATGAGGACCGACTCGCTCCGCATCTCCGCGGAGGCGCAGGCGGCGGCCGTTGCCTTTATCGGGGAAAAGTACGGCAGCGAATATCTCCCCGCCAAGCCCCACGTCTTCCGCTCGAACGCGGCGAATACCCAGGACGCGCACGAGGCGATCCGTCCCTCCGACGTCCGCGTCGAGCCCCAGAAGATCCGGAAATACCTCACCTCGGATCAGTATAAGCTTTACAAGCTGATCTGGGAGCGCTTCGTCGCCAGCCGGATGGCGAGCGCCGTGATCAACACGGTCAGCGCGGATTTCTCCTGCGGCGCGCACACCTTCCGCGCGTCAGGCTCCACGGTTGAATTTCCCGGCTTTCTGACCGTTTCCGGTCAGACGGAGAACGCGGAAAAGCAGGAGGATCGCCGGGAGGAGGATTACAGCACCGACCTCCCCCGCATCGAGGAAGGCGAGCGCCTGCAGGCGGGCAAGGTCCTGCCGCAGCAGCATTTCACCGAGGCGCCTCCGCGCTTTACCGAGGCTTCTCTGATCAAATTTCTGGAGGAGCAGGGGATCGGCCGCCCGAGCACCTATACTCCCATCATCACCACCATCGTCCAGCGCGGCTACGTCAAGCGCGAGGGCAAGGCTCTCCGTCCCACCCCGCTCGGCGAGCTGACCACGAAGATCATGGAAGAAAACTTCCCGAAGATCATGGACTACGAGTTCACCGCCCGGATGGAGACCCGCCTCGACGAGATCGAAGAGGGCAAGGACACGATGGAGAGAGTCCTCGGGGATTTTTACGGCGAGTTCCGCGAAACGCTGGAGAAGGCGGGCGAAGCGTCTGTTCAGTACGACGTCAAGCTCCCGCCGGAGGAGACCGACATCATCTGCGATAAGTGCGGCGCCCGCATGATCGTGAAAAACGGCCGCTTCGGCAAATTCGCCGCCTGCCCGAACTACCCGACCTGCAAGAACACCAAGCGCCTCGGCGCGGACGGCAAGGAGCTCCCCAAAAAGGAAAAAGCCCGCCCCGTCGAGGGAATGAAGTGTCCGGAATGCGGCGGCGACGTTGTGGAGCGGAGCGGGCGCTACGGCGCCTTCTACGCCTGCGCCAACTATCCGAAGTGCCGGTACACCAAGCAGAAGGTGCAGGATACCGGCGCGCTCTGCCCGGAGTGCGGCGGCAGGATCGTCGTCCGCTACGGCTCCGGCAGGCGGCGCACCACCTTCTACAGCTGCGAGAACTATCCCAAGTGCAAGTTCTCCTCCTGGAACCTCCCGACCGGGGAGAAATGCCCCTCCTGCGGGAAGATCCTTTATTATCAGAAATCGAAAAAGCTCCTCGTCTGCGCGGATAAGGCGTGCGGCTACTTTGCCCCCGCGCCGGAGGAGTACGCCGAAAAGAAGTAAGCCGCGGGGAAAAATGGAAGAGAAAACGGTCGATATCTACGGGGCGGGTCTCGCGGGGACGGAGGCCGCCTGGCAGGCGGCGCGTCTCGGCTGCCGCGTGCGCCTCTTTGAGATGAAGCCGGGAAAACGCACCCCCGCTCACACAGGCGACGGGATGGCGGAGCTTTGCTGCTCCAACTCTCTGCGCTCCGACTGCCTCTCCAACGCCGTCGGACTGCTCAAGGAGGAGATGCGGCGTCTCGGCTCCCTCGTGATCGGGGCGGCGGACGCCACCCGCGTCCCCGCCGGCTCCGCTCTCGCGGTCGACCGGCAGGGCTTTTCCGATTATATCACGGAGAAGATCCGCCGTCACCCCCGGATCGAGGTCGTCTCCCGTGAGATGACGGAGGGAAAGAGCGAAAACCCTCTGATCATCGCCACCGGGCCTCTCACCAGCGATCCGCTCGCCGACTGGATCCGCGCCTCGCTCGGAGCGGATACGCTCAACTTTTTCGACGCGGCGGCGCCGATCGTCGATTTTTCCACCGTGGATATGGGAAAAGCGTATTTCGCCTCCCGCTACGGCAAGGGCGACGCCGATTATATCAACTGCCCCTTTACCCGCGAGGAGTATCTCGCCTTCCGGCGGGAGCTGTGCGCGGCGCGCGTGGCGGACCTTCACGATTTTGACAGGGAGGCCCAGGAGGATCTCAGGGTCTTTGAGGGTTGTATGCCCGCCGAGGTCATGGCGGCGAGAGGGGAGGACACCCTCCGCTTCGGACCGATGAAGCCGGTCGGACTCCCCGATCCGCGGACGGGCCGGGAGCCCTACGCCGTCGTCCAGCTCCGGCGGGACGACCGGGAGGGCAGACGCTACAACATCGTCGGCTTCCAGACCCATCTCGCCATCCCCGAGCAAAAACGCGTCTTCCGGATGATCCCCGGGCTGGAAAACGCCGAGTTTTTCCGCTTCGGGGTCATGCACCGCAATACCTATCTCAATTCTCCCGGACTGCTCGACGACCGCTACCGGATGAAAAACGGCGCGCCCCTCTGGTTTGCCGGGCAGATGACCGGCGTGGAGGGATACGTCGAGTCCGCCGCGAGCGGTCTGATTGCCGGTCTGGACGCCGCCTTCTCCTTTTCCGGGAAGCGCGCGCCCGATTTTACCGCAAAAACGGCGATCGGCGCCCTCGGCGCCTACGTCTCGCTCGGGAGCAACGGACGTTTCGACCCCATGAACGTCAATTTCGGGATCATGACGCCGCTTGAAAACCGTGTCAAGGGAGGCAAACGCGCAAAGAACGAAGCGCTTGCCGCCCGCGCTCTGGATCGGATCGCGGAGATCGCCGCGGAGCTTTCCTCCGCCGCGCCCGCGACGGAGGAACTATGAAGATTTTGATCGACGTGATGAGCGGCGACAACGCGCCGGGGGAGATCCTCCGCGGCGCGGCGGACGCCGCGCGCGCCTTTGCTCCCGCGATCGCCGTTGTGGGCCAGCGGACCGTGATCGAGTCGGTTTCGGCCGAGGAGGGGATCGATCTCTCGGAGATCGAGATTTGCGACGCTCCGTCCGTGATCACGATGGAGGACGCCGCCCTCTCCGTCATGCGGGAGAAGAGGGATTCCTCGATGGCGGTGGGACTCGATATGCTGGCGCACGGGGAGGCGGACGCTTTCGTCTCCGCCGGGAATACCGGAGCCCTCGTCGCCGGAGCTACTCTGATCGTCCGCAAGATCAAGGGGGTGCGGCGCGCCGCGATCGGCGCCGTCCTGCCCTTTTCTTCGCCGCTCCTGCTCCTTGACAGCGGCGCCAATCTCGAGCTTGTCCCCTCCGATTATCTGCAGCTCGCCGGGCTCGGCGGCGTCTATGCGGAGCGGATCCTCGGCCGCAAGTCTCCCCGCGTCGGTCTCCTCAACAACGGCGCGGAAAAGACCAAAGGGGGCGCGGACCTGCAGGAAGCGTACCGCCTCCTCTCGGAGGGGGAGGGGATCGACTTTGTCGGGAACGTGGAGGCGCGCGATCTTCCCTTCGGCGTCTGCGACGTGATCGTGACCGACGGCTTTACCGGCAACGCCGTCCTCAAGCTGACGGAAGGGCTCGGTTCCTTCCTCTTCACCAAACTGAAGGAAACGATGACGGCGGATCTCGCCTCCCGGCTTTCCGCCGCGGTCCTCAAGCCGAAGCTCAAAGCCATGAAAAAGGAGTTTTCCGCCTCGGAGTACGGCGGAGCGCCGCTGATCGGGATCTCGATGCCGGTCATCAAGGCGCACGGCTCCTCGGACGCGCGCGCGATCTTCAGCGCCGTCCGGCAGGCGATCGGCATCGTTTCTTCCGGCGTGATCCCGGAGATGGCGCGGATCGCCGCCCGCTCCGGCCAAAACGATCAAAAACAGTAAGGAATGTCTATGGGAAGTCTCGAACCTCTGGAAAAACTGGAAAAAAAGATCGGCTACCGCTTCGCCGACCGGGATCTTCTGCGCCTTGCGCTCACCCATTCCTCCTATTCCAACGAAAAAACGAGCGGAGACGCCCGCCATATCACCTGCAACGAGCGGCTGGAGTTCCTCGGCGATTCCGTTTTGCAGCTGATCTCCGGCGAGTATCTTTTCCGCGCCTATCCCGACCGTCCGGAGGGCACGCTGACCCGTCTGCGCTCCGCCGCCGTCTGCGAGGACGCGCTCTGCGAATACGCGAAAAAACTGGACCTCGGCCGGTATCTCTGGCTCGGGCACGGGGAGGAGAACGGCAACGGGCGGGAACGCCGCTCCATCCTGGCGGACGCTTTTGAGGCGCTCCTCGCCGCCCTTTATCTCGACTCGTCGGCCGTGACGGAAGATCCGCTCTCCTTTGCGCGGGACTTTGTCCTGCCCTTTCTTCGCTCCCGGATCGACGAGCTGGAGACCGGCGCCGTCATCGGCGACTGCAAAACGGCGCTCCAGCAGATCGTGCAGAGTGTCGAAGGGGAAAAACTCGAGTACGTCACCGTCTCCGAGCGCGGTCCCGACCATGAAAAGGTCTTTGAGGTGGAGGCCCGCCTCAACGGCAGCGTGATCGGGAAGGGAAAAGGCCGGAGCCGGCGCGAGGCGGAGCAGTACGCGGCCAAAGAGGCTCTTGCCCTCTTCGGCGAGAGCGAGTCCTGATATGAAAAAACATTGCAATATCCCGGTGTTCGTCCCCCATCTCGGTTGCCCGCACGCCTGCGTGTTCTGCGACCAGAGGGCGATCTCCGGCCACGGCGATCTCTCGCTTGACACGGCGCGGGAGGAGATCGGGAGGATCCTTTCCTCTCTCTCCCCCGATACCGAGCGGGAGATCGCCTTTTTCGGCGGATCCTTCACCTGCGTCGAACGCGAGCGGATGCTCGCGCTCTGCCGGCTCGGACGGGAGTATATCCAGAGCGGAGAGGTCTCCGCTCTCCGCTGCTCGACCCGTCCGGACGGGATCGACGGGGAGGTGCTCGCGATCCTGAAGGAGTACGGATTTTCCACGATCGAGCTCGGCGTGCAGAGCGTCTCCGACCGGGTCCTCGCCGCCTGCCGTCGGGGGCATACCTTTGCCGATACCGAACGCGCCTGCCGTCTGGTACGGGAGGCGGGGTTCTCCCTTGTCGGCCAGATGATGATCGGGCTTCCCGCCGCCGACCCCGAAAGCGAGCTTGCCACCGCGCGCTTTCTCTGCGAGGCGGGGGCGTCCGCCGCCCGCGTTTATCCCACCGTCGTTTTCCGGGGGACCGCGCTCTGGGAGGAGACGGCGGAGGGACGCTACCGTCCCCTCTCGCTTGAGGAGGCGATCGGGCGTACCGCCTCCGTCCTTGACGTCTTCGACCGCGCCGGCGTGCCGGTGATCCGCGTCGGTCTCTGCGAGGGAGAAGGGCTCCGGGCGGCCGCCGCCGGACCGAACGACCCCGCCCTCGGCGAGCGCGCCATGTCCCGGCTCTTTCTCTGCCGGGCGCGGGAAGCGCTCGACCCCCTGTCCCCCGCGGGAAAGGATCTGGAGATCGGAGTCGCCCGCGGCGCGCTCTCCCGGATGATCGGCCGCGGGAGGGAAAACATTCTCGCTCTCAAAAGAATTTACAATTCAAAAAACGTCAAAGTTATTGAAAATTCGTTTCTGAGAGGATATAATATTAAAGTTAAGATCGTTTGATCGAAAAGTACGACGGAGGTTGGTCCTTTGTATCTCAAATCGCTTGAACTCCACGGCTTCAAATCCTTCCCGAACCGGACGGTGCTCAGCTTCGAGCGGGGCGCCACGGTCGTCATCGGACCGAACGGGAGCGGAAAATCGAATATTTCCGACGCGATGCGCTGGGTGCTCGGGGAGATGTCTACCAAGAGCATCCGCGGCAGCAAGATGGAGGACGTGATCTTCGGCGGGGCGGACAGCCGGCGCCCGATGGGCTTTGCGGAGGTCACCGTCACCTTTGACAATACGGACGGCCAGCACCGGGTCGACAGTCCTTACGACGAGATCTCCGTTACCCGCCGCTATTACCGGACGGGCGACAGCGAGTATTTTCTCAACAAAAAACAGGTCCGGCTGAAGGATATCCACGAGCTTTTCATGAATACCGGGATCGGCCGGGACGGATATTCCATCATCGGGCAGGGCAAGATAGCGGAGATCCTTTCCAAAAAAAGCGAAGACCGCCGCAACATCTTCGAGGAGGCGGCGGGCATCTCCAAGTACCGCTACCGCAAGACGGAGAGCGAGCGCAAGCTGGCGGAGACGGAGGCGAATATGCTCCGTCTCTCCGATATCATCGCCGAGCTCTCCGGGCGGGTCGGACCTCTGGAGCGGGACGCGGAAAAGGCGCGCCGCTATCTCGATCTCTATGAACAGAAAAAACGCGCCGATATCTCCCTCTGGCTTTTTGACACCGCCAATATGGACGAGGAGGAGAAAAAGGCGGAAGCCGCGCTCCTGATGTCCCGCCACGAGCTCGAGATGGCGGAGGATACCGTCAAGGGACTGGAGCGGCAGTACGAAAAGCTCTTTGAAGACACGCAAAGGACCAAGCTCGAGTCGGAAAAACTGCTCGAGGAGATCCGGGAGAAGGACCGTCTGATCGGCGAGCTCGACTCGGAGTACAGACTCTCGGAGAGCGAGAGCGAGCACACCCGCTCCCTGATCGCGCTGGCGGAGGCCTCCCGCGCCGAAACGCTCCGGAAGAAGGAGACGGCGGAGGGAGAGTTGACCGGTCTGCGGGAAAAAGCGGCGGAGGCGGACGCCGGGATCGAAAAGCTGGAGGGCGAGTACGCCCTGCTGGCGGAAAAACAGCGCGCGGCGGACGAGAGGATCGCCGCCGGGAACGCGGAAAACGCCGAGGCTCTGCAGGAGATCGGCACGCTGGAGGCGCAGGCCTCCACCTTCGCCGTCCGGCTGGGGGTGCTGGAGGGGGGGCTGAAGACCGACTCCGACACCGGGGAAAAGGCGAACGCCGAGATCGCGGCGAGGGAAGAAGAAAAGGAAAAGTATCTGGCGGAGGCCGCCGCGGCTCAGGAGACGGTCGACGCCTATGAAGAAAAGGCGGCGGAGGCCGCGAAACGGCTGGAGCTGCTTGACGGGGAGCGCGCCGGACGGGAGAAAAAGGCGGAAGAGCTCGCCGACCGCGCCGCCGCGGCGCTTGCGCGCCGCGACGCGCAAAACGAGCGCGCCGACGCTCTCGCCCGGATGGAAGAGCATTTTGAGGGATACAGCAACGCGGTACGCGCCGTGATGCGCGACTGGGCGGAGGGCAGGATCCCCGGCGCCGGCAAGATCTACGGACCCTTAAGCAAGCTGATCACCGTCAAGCCGGAGCACGCTACCGCGATCGAGACGGCGCTGGCGGCCAATATCCAGAACATCGCGGTCGACACCGAGGAGACCGCCAAGGCGGCGATCCGCTATCTCAAACAGACGGGCGGCGGCAGAGCGACCTTCTGTCCCGTCAGCTCCGTTACCCCGCAGGAGGACACCGCGGAGCTGAAAAAGGCGTCCGCCGAGCCGGGCTGCGTCGGATACGCCGACACGCTCGTCGCCTGTGACAAACGGTTTTCCGATATCCTGTCCCGCTATCTCGGCAGGACGCTGATCTTTTCCGATCTCGACAGCGCGACGGCAGCTGCCGCTTCGGTCCGTTATCGGATCAAGGCGGTCACCCTCGACGGGCAGGTCATCAACCCGGGCGGCAGCTTTACCGGCGGGTCGGTCCGCTCGGAGAGCGGGATGCTCACCCGCGCCGCCCGTATCGACGCCCTCAAGGCGGAGGCGGCGGAGGCGAACGCCGAGTATGAAGCGCTGACAAAGGAACGGGAGGCCCTTTCCTCCCGGCTCGCGGAGGCGGAAACGACCGCAAAGCGCCTGCGCGAGGACAGAGAGATGCTCCTTGCGCTCGCCGGAGCGGAAAAAAGCACCGTCGAAGCGGCAAAAGCCAAAGCGGAGAGCGCGGCTTCCGCCGAGCGGCGGCTCCGGGAGGATCTCGACCGGATCCGCGCCCAGCAGCGGAACGCGGCGGAGGAGACAAAACGGCTCGAAGAGCAGCACGCACAGATCCGCGCCCGGATCGCGGAGATCGAGGCGCGGCGCGAGGAGCGCTTCGCCGCTCTGGGCGAGGAGCAGGAAGAAAAGGAACTTCTGCGTAAAAAAGAGAGTGAGACGCTCGTCTCCCTGGCGGAGAAGCGGCGGGACGCGGAGAATACCCGGGAAGCGATCCGCGCGGCCGGCGAGCGGATCGAAGGCCTCGACCGCGAGCTCGCTGAGGGACAAGCCCTCGGCGCGCAGTATGAAAAGACGCTTGCCGACCTCGAGGAGGGACGCAAACGCAACAAGGAGAACCGGGAGACCGTCCTCTCCCTGCGGGCGCAGCTTTTCGAGCGGCGCAGCGCGCTGGAGAGCGACGGCAGCGCGTCGGAGAAGAAGCAGAACGACCTATACCGCCGCATCCGGGAGAAGACCGCGGAAAAAGAGAATTTTTTCCGCAGCAATACGAAAAACGAGGAACAGGTCAAGCGCCTCGCGGAACGCAGAGAGCGCCTGACCGAGCAGCTGGCGGAGGAGTATCAGCTCACCTATACCGCCGCGGCGGAGCTCGGCTACCCGCCGCTTCGCGGGGAGGAGCGGGAGGACACCGTCCAGCTCCAGAAGAAGCTGCGCGGGCAGATCAAGGCGCTCGGCAACGTCAACGTCGGCGCGATCGAGGAATTTGCCGAGGTCAAGAACCGCTACGACGAGATCTCCGGGCAGTACGCCGATCTGACCGAATCGCGCGCCAAGCTGACCGATTTCATCTCTTCGGTGGAAGGGGAGATGAAACGGCGCTTCCTCGAGACCTTCGAGCAGGTCAACGGCTATTTCGGGGAGACCTTCTCCGAGCTCTTCGGCGGCGGGC
>JAEEGL011433112.1_pt1 | contig 14236 bp, 11 predicted proteins | sample 9134231 | NCBI WGS metagenome assembly JAEEGL01 (sample SAMN16246548, study PRJNA631951) | gut metagenome | biome: gut microbiome; feature: rumen; material: fiber-attached | host: Bos | place: Iran: Karaj | collected 2018-10 | reverse complement strand
CGCCCGCCAGCTCAAAGTCCGCGCCGGAAAAGATCAAAACGTCAATGCTGCCGTCCACGGGGATATTCTGGGTCAGCTCCAGAGTCTGGTCCGGCTCCGTGGTCACAATGTGGAACCAGTCCACGTCGTTGCTCGCCGGAAGGGTGAAGGAGACGGCGATGCCCTCGTTCAGGGTCACCGCAGAGCGCCAGTTATCGTTGTTCTCAAACTCATCCGGATCGATCAGCTCGAAGGCGATCGTTGCAAACTCGTCAACGAGGGTGTTGCTGGAATAGGGATCGATTTTGATATAGTAATCTCCGGCTCCGTTCAGCATCCAACGGTGGGTCTTGAGCCCGCTGCCGCCGCCGTACCAGTATGCTATGCAGTCCGCATTGTCTCCGTAAGTCTGGAAATCCTCGCCGGAATAAAGGAAGACATCGACACTGCCGTTGGCGGGTACGGTGTAGGACAGCTCCACGGTTTGATCCGGCTTCGTCGCCACAAAGCGGAACCAGTCCACATCGTTGCCTGCCGGAAGGGTGAAGGAGGTGGCGACCTTCTCCGTCAATGTGGTTGCTCTTTCCTGTTGGTCGCTGGGGTTGTTGTAATGATCGTTGGGCTCATTCTCGTCCGGCGCGATCAGCCGAACGGTGACCGAGGCCTCCGTGTCGAAAGCGGTGTTGTTGCTGTATGGGTAGATATTGATATAGTAGTCCCCGGCTTCTTTCAGCATCCAGCGGCGGTTCTTGACGCCGCTGCCGCCGCCGTACCAGTACGTCATGCAGTCCGCATTGTCGCCCGCCAGCTCAAAATCCGCTCCGGAATAGAATCTAACATCCACACTGCCGCCTGCCGGAATGGTATAGGACAGATCCATGGTCAGGTTCGGCTCGTCGGCAGTGAAGCGGAACCAGTCCGTATCCCCCTGGGGCAGGTTGAAGAAGGTGGGTTCCCCCTCCGTGATCCAGGTGGCGGTCTGCCAGGTGTCGTTGGGCTCCTGGTCGTCCGGCGCCGCGTAGGTGCGAAGCAGCAGGGTCAGGGAGTTTTCTACCGGGGTGCGGCCGTTCACGGAGATGCAGAGGAAATGGCCGCCGAGAGAAGAAAAGCTCATCTGCCGGTTATATACGATGTTGGGGGAGCCGTCGTAGATGGAACCGCCGATTCCGGTAAGCTCACCCGTCAGTCCGTCGTAAGCGGCATCGAAAATCTCATAGCGGATCCGGTTAGAGTAGTCCGTCTCAAAGCCCGTGAGAGACATGGTGACGATTTCGTTGGGCACGGTGGTCTCGAAATAGAACCAGTCCACGTCGTTGTCCCCGTTGAGGGTGAATTCCACCGGGTAGTCGTAGGGGACGGGGAAGGCCTTTCCCCATCCGTCGTTGAGCTCCTGCTCGTCCCCGGGGAGCAGCTCGAAGCGGAGGCGCAGGGGCCGGTCGCTGCCGTTCTTGCTGTTGTCGTTGTTCAGCTTCAGGTAGTAGGTGCCGGGCTCGTTGGCCTTGTAGGCCCCGCTGCCGCTGCCGCTGAAATCCATGCTCCAGACGGCGTCCATGTCTCTGGCGTTCACGATCCCTGCCTCATCGAAGAGCTTGGCCTCCACGGTGGGCACGGTGTAGTCGAAGTTGCTGAGGTAGAGCTTGATGCCCACCCCGGCCTCAGCGGTGGTGATCTTGAACCAGTCCTCATCGTTGTAGCCCGTGAGGGTGAAGTAGGTGCTCACGTTCTCCGTCAGCTCCGTGGCGGCGGAGGGGTTTCCGTTGGGCTCATTCAGGTCCCCGTCCAGGGCGGTGAGGGTCACGGCGGCGGCCGTGTCGCTGATGTTGCCGGAGGCGGTGGGCATGAGCATCACATAATACACCCCGGCGTAGTCCGCCTGCCACTTGCCGGTGTAGGCGCCGGTGAAGCCGCCGAAGCGGGCGGCGTAGTTTTTCGACGTGGGCCCCTCGCTCTCCAGGGTGGAGGCCCGGTAGACATAGGCATAGGTGTTCTTCGGAACATTGACGAAGCTCAGCTTCAGGATCTGGTTGTCCTCCGGGAGATTCACCGCCAGCCACACCTGGGCGTCGGTAAACTTGCTGTTGTATGTATTCAGGGTGTAGGAAACCTTCTCCCCCGGCTCCGTCACCCTGGCGCTCTGCCAGATGCAGTAGGGCGCCGTGGGCAGGGGGTCCCCCTCCTCCATCAGCTCCGCGAGCTCTGTGGGCTCCGCCGTCTCCGGCTCCTCCGGCTCCGCCGCCAGCGCCGTGGGCACCAGGCTCAGGGCCAGGCACAGGCAGAGCAGCAGGGCCAGAAGCCCGGACAGCCTCTTTTTCAGTTCCATATATGATTTCCCCTTTCTGCAGGTTTTCTCACCTATTGGCACAAATGTATTATATTGAAACGGTCCGTCAAAGTCAATCGGAACACACGACAGACTGCTTTACGCGCGCCTTGCTTTTTCCCTCGTTCGCCTGTATAATTAGCTTATTATATAAACACCTTCACAGGAGGCGCAGAACATGTTTTACGAAACCGCGAAAAACGACCACGGCCTGGCCCGTCCCCCCTTCAAATCCTGCGTGGTGCCCCGGCCCATCGGCTGGCTCAGTACCGTGAGCGCCGACGGGGTGCCCAACCTGGCCCCCTACAGCCAGTTCACCAACCTGACCTTCGACCCGCCCTACGTGCTGGTGTCCATCAACCGCAACCCCAACGGCACCCACAAGGACACGGCGGCCAACATCGAGGCCACCGGCGAATTCGTCTACAACATCGTGCCCTACGCCCTGCGGGACGCCATGAACATCTCCGCCACCCCCTATCCCCCGGAGGTGGACGAATTCGAGAAGGCGGGGCTCACCAAGGCTCTCTGCCGGCTGGTGAAGCCCTTCCGGGTGGGGGAATCCCCCATCAGCCTGGAGTGCCGCTTCGTGCAGACCATCGTGCTGCCCGGGGACAGCAGGACCGGCACCGTGGACATCATCATCGGCAAGGTGGTGGGCGTCCACATCGCCGACGAGGTGCTCCTTCCCGACGGGAAGATCGACATGGAGAAGATCCGGCCTCTGGCTCGCATGGGCTACTCGGACTACACCTCCGCGGAGCACGTCTTCGAGCTGGCGCCCAGTCTGGAAATGGGCGGCACCCCGGAGATGGCCCGGCGGGGCCTGGAGGGCGCCACGGGAATGGTCCCGTAAAAAGTCAAATCGATGCAGGCATCGAAACAGAAATCCTTTTCCCTATTACTTATCAACTATTACTTTTCGGAGGTGTTCCCATGATTGAGAAGAAGGGCGTGCTCAAGGGTCTCCGGGTGATCGACTTCGGCCAGTACATCGCCGGGCCCATGGCCGCCATGATCCTGGGGGACTACGGAGCGGACGTGATCCACGTGGACCCGCCCGGCGGCCCCCGCTGGAACGACTATGAGGCAAACGCCGTGCTGGCCCGGGGCAAGCGGAACATCATCCTGGACCTGAAGAAGGAGGAAGACCTGGCGGCGGCGAAGAAGCTCATCGCCACGGCGGACATCGTGATCGAAAACTTCCGCCCCGGGGTGATGGACAAGCTGGGCCTGGGCTACGAAGCCTGCGCCGCAGAGAACCCCACCCTCATCTACTGCTCCCTCCCCGGCTTTTCCCGCTACGACATGACCCGCCGGAGCCTTCCCGGCTGGGAGGGCATCGTGGGCGCGGAGGCGGGGCTCTACTCCCGTATCGAAATGGCCACCCGCAGCCGGAGCATCCGCTTCGACGCCCTGCCCCTGGCCTCCGTCTTCGCGGCGGTCATTGCCTGCCACAGCATCGCGGCGGCCCTGATCGTGCGGAAAAAGTGCGGAAGGGGCCAGTTCGTCGAATCCGCCCTTTACGACGCCGCTTTCGAGGTGGACAGCACCCGCACCGTCACCCCGCCCCAGAGCATGCTGCCCCCCGGCGTGCAGCGGAGCCCCGAGGGGGCCAACAGCTACGCTCTCATCCGGCTCATGGCCCAGTATCCCACCAAGGACGGGCGCTACGTGCAGACCACCCCGCCCCCCCGGGGCGCCCTCAGCCTGGCGAAGGCCCTCTTCCCCGCGGAGTGGATCGAGAAGGGCGCGCCTCCCGAGGCGGCCGAGACCGTGCGGAAGCTCATGCTGGAGCGCACCATGCAGGAGTGGGAGGACTTCGCCCAGAGCGAGCATGGGGCGGGCCTGGCCGTGTGCAAGACCAGCGCCGAATGGCTGCAGGACAAGGCCGCCATGGACAGCCGCTCCGTCATCCCCGTGGAGGACCCCGTCCTGGGGCACACCATGCAGCCCGGCGTCCCCTCCCCCCTGCTGAAGACCGGGGACTGCGCCGGGATCCCCCGGCACCTGCCGGACGCCGATCGGGCGGAGATCCTCTCGGAGCTGGAGACCCTGCCGCCCCGGCCCGTGCCCAAGGCCTGCCGCCCCGCCGAGCCCGCCCTGAAGGGCATCAAGGTACTGGACCTCTGCCAGGTGGTGGCGGGGCCCACCTGCGGCCGTCTCCTGGCGGAGTACGGCGCGGAGGTGCTGAAGATCAACAACCCCCGCCTGACGGAAAACCACACCGCCCTGGCGGGCCACGAGACCCAGAACAACGGCAAGGTCTGCATCTTCCTGGATCTGAAGTCCCCCCGGGGCAAGAAGCTCATGGACCGCTGGATCCGGGAGGCGGACGTGTTCCACTGCAACTTCGCCCAGGCCGCCTACGAGCACCTGGGGGTCACGGAGGAGCAGCTCCGGGAGAAGAACCCGCAGATCATCCTGTCCCAGATCAACATCCACTCCCTGGGCGGCGGCCGGGAATGGATGCGGGGCCACGAGGACCTGGGGGAGGCCGTGTCCGGCATGTCCTGCCGCTACTCGAACTCCGTGAAGCCGGAGACCCTGCCCCTGCTGATCCTGGACCACATGACCGGGCAGATGGGCTGCCTGGGGGTCATGCTGGCGGTCTACGGCCGCCTCTGCACCGGCGTGGGCCAGCGGGTCCAGGCCTGCCTCTCCCGCAGCTCCGGCCTCACCCAGATCCCCTTCATGCTGGAATACGCCGGCAAGGTGTGGGACGAGCCCGCCGGCCCGGACGCCAAGGGCTACGGCCCTCTGGACCGCATCTTCCGCGCTGCCGACGGCTGGTTCTACCTGGTGGCGAAGGACACCGCCGCCATCCGCACCGTGCCCCTGCTGGCCGACCTGCCGGAGGACCCGGAGGCCCTGGCCGCCGAGCTGGAGGCCCGCTGCCCCCAGTGGCCGGTGGACTACTGGACCGCCCTGCTGAACACCCCGGGCGTCACCGTCCGCCGCTGCCGTACCTATCAGGCGGAGCCCCCCGAGGAGTTCTACGCAAAGATGCGGGGCATCACCAAGCGGGAATACCACCCCGGCATCGGCATGCTGCGCACCACCCACAGCCCCGGCCGCCTCTCCCTCACCCCCACGGTCAACGCCCAGCCCTCCCCTGCCCCCGGCGGCGATACGGAGTGGTTCCTGGCCCAGTTTGACGACTGAATTCCTCCCGCCTCCCGGCAGCTTTGAAGGCAAAAGAAAGAGAACGGCTCCCGCTTCGCAAAGCGAAGCGGGAGCCGCTGCAATCAGTTCCGGATACGGGGATCCGCGCCCCGCACTCTACACCAGGTAGGGGCAGGGATCCGTAAAAAAATGCTCGTCTACCTCTTCGGGGGTGCCGTATTTGCCGATCATGACGAAGATCTCGCTGTCCTTGCCCTCGCGGGTGGCGGTGCCGTAGCCGCGGCCCACGCTGGTCATGCGGTTCCAGTTGTCCAGGAAGCAGAGGGTATCACTGCGGAAGCCCATCTTGTCCCCCAGGATCTTCTCCATGTTCTGCTCCGTGACGCTGACAAAATACATGCCCTCCTTGATCTTCACATAGAAGGCGGGCTCGTCGGAACCGGGCAGGAGCTTGGTGACGGCATTGTCCAGATTCTCCGTGGACGCCGGCTGCTCCGGCTTGGACTTGTCCCGGGGATAGGTGATGCGATACCAGTTGGAGCTGTAGTAGATGTGGACGGTGGCCAGCTTATGGCCGTAGGTCCACTTGACGCAGGTGCCCGTCACGTCGTTCGTGAAGCCGTGCCGCCGCAAGTCCGTGTGTTCCTTGCCCTCTTCGAAGATATAGCCGAAGGTCCAGTGGCTCTCAATCAGGTAGGGATAATAGGGATTCTCCCCCAGCGGGCAGCGGAGGAAGGTCACAAGGCCCTGCTCCTTGTCGATGACGAAGGTGTGGTTCTCCCGGGGATCATACAGGCAATAGGTCACGAGATAGGTCCAGTCGTCGCTCTTGCGGCATTCATAGGAAGCTTCGCCGCTGCGCTTCCCGTTCTGCACGCTGAAGGTCAGCTTCGTTTCGTCCAGGAAATTCAGAACGATGTCCCCCGTCTCCTCGCCAGTGTCCATAACGAAGCGGAATTCCTTCCCGGCCAGCTCAAAGCAGCGGGGCGGGCAATACTGGCTGATGGACAGCTTCGCCGCTTCCGCATCGTACTTCTCTGAAAGATTCATGGATTCTCCTCCTTTTTTCTTTTTTGTTTTAGATTACTTTATCGGAAGGAGATTGTCAATGTATTTCCTTGCCGGTGGCGAGGGAAAGCCGCTTTTCCGCAGTTCTTCCGGTCACGCCGGGGGCATTCCGGCTTTCCCGCCCTAGCGGATGGCGTTCAGCAGCTTTTTCGTGTATTCCTCCCTGGGGTGGTCGTAGACCTCGTCCACGGTGCCCTGCTCGATGATCCGCCCCTTTTCCATGACCATGACCCGGTCGCAGATGGAATAGATCACGTTCAGGTCGTGGCTGATGAAGAGGTAGCTCAGGTCCAGGTCCCGCCGGAGGTCCCACAGCAGGTCCAGGATCTGGGCCTGGATGGTCACGTCCAGGGCGGAGACGGGCTCGTCGGCGATGATGAAGCGGGGACGGCGGATCAGGGCGGCGGCGATGGAGACCCGCTGCCGCTGGCCCCCGGAGAGCTGCCCCGGCTTCCGCCGGGCGTAGTCCCGCTCCAGGCCCACCCGCTCCAGCATGTCCAGCACCCGGCGCTTCCGCTCGGGGGGATCGTACTTGCCGTAGACCCGGAGGGGCTCCTCCAGGATCCAGCCCACGGTCTTGGCCGGGTTCAGGCTGCTGAAGGGGTCCTGAAAGACCATCTGGGGCCGGGGGGTGAAGTGGCGGATCTCCCCCGTCACCTCCGCCGTGTCCAGCATGCCCAGGATGGCCCGGGAGAGGGTGGATTTGCCGCAGCCGGACTCCCCAACCAGGCCCAGGATCTCCCCGTGGTTCACGTGGAAGCTCACGTCCGTCAGGGCCTGATAGCTGCTTCTTTTTCCGAAGATGCCCGCGTCCCGGTAGACGACGGAGAGGTGCTCCACCTCCAGCACGCGCTTTATCTCATCCATGGCGTTTCCTCGTGGGGATGGCGGCGATGAGCCGCTGGGTGTAGGGGTCCCGGGGATTGCGGAAGATCTCCTCCGTGCTCCCCCGCTCCACGATCTGCCCCCGGTACATGACGGCCACCTCCTCGCAGAGGCGGCGCACCACGTTCATATCGTGGCTGATGAGGAGGACGGCCACCCCGTATTCCTCGCTGAGGCTGCGCAGCAGCAGCAGGATCTGCTTCTGCACGGTCACGTCCAGGGCGGTGGTGGGCTCGTCGCAGATGAGGAGCTTGGGGCGGGTGATCATGGCCGAGGCGATGACGGCCCGCTGCCGCTGGCCCCCGGAGAGCTGGTGGGGATACTTGCGGTAGGTGATCTCCGGGTCCGGCAGGCCCACCTGCTCCATGGCCTCCAGGGCCAGGGCCCGGCGCTCCTCGGGGCTCTTGTCCGTGTGGATCTTCAGGGCCTCCTCCACCTGGGGCCCCACTCGCATGAGGGGGTTCAGGCTCCGGAGGGGCTCCTGGAAGACCACGCCGATGTCCTTTCCGTGGATGGTGCGCAGCTCCCGCCGGGTGCAGGTGACCAGATCCCGCCCTTCCAGCAGCACCTGGCCCCGGATCTCCACCCGGCTCCGCTCCAGCAGGCCGGAGAGGGCCATGGCGGTGACGGTCTTGCCCGAGCCGGATTCCCCCACCAGGCCCATGCGCTCACCCCGGGCCATGGTGAGGTCGATGCCCTTCACCGCCTCCACGCCGGAAAGGCGCCCGCCGTCCCGGAAGGTCACGTGCAGGTCGCGGATCTCAAGCATTGCCGTCACCTCCCAGTCCCTCGCTGAGCAGGCCGAAGCCCAGCACCAGCAGGATGATGGCGAGGCCCGCCGACAGGGCGTACCAGGGGGCCCGGAGCATATAGCCCTGGGCCTCGTTGAGCATTCTCCCCAGGCTGGGGTCCGGGGGCTGCACCCCCAGGCCCAGGTAGCTCATGCCGGCCTCCGCCAGCACCGCGTTGTTGAAGCCGATGGCCACGCTGCTGAGCAGCACGGGCAGGATGTTGGGCAGGATGTGGACGAAGAGGATGCGCAGGTCCTTCACGCCCATGAGCTTGGCGTTGCGCACATAGTCCCGGGTCTTCTGCCGGGCCACCTCCATGCGCACCAGGCGGGCGAAGGTGGGGATGAACAGGACCCCCAGAGCCAGGATGATGTTGTATTTGCCGGTGTTGAAAACGGCGATCAGCACCAGGGCCAGCAGCAGGCTGGGGAAAGCGGTGATGCTGTCGTTTACCCGCATGAGGAGCTCATCCACCCAGCCCCCGTACCAGCCCGTGAGCCCGCCGATGAGGAGGCCGAAGAAGAGGCCCATGGCCACGGAGCACAGGGCGATGAGGAAGGTGGCCCCGGCCCCCTGGATCACCCGGGAGAGGATGTCCCGCCCGAAGTTGTCCGTGCCCAGGAGATGCCGGAGGCTGGGCCCCGCCATCTTCTCCGCCGCGTTCATGGCGTTGGGGTCGTAGGGGGTCCAGAAGGAGCCCACGATAATGATGAACAGCATGACGGCGGTGATGACGGCGCCGGTGCGGAAGGTCTTGTCTCGATTGCGGATCATCTTCCGTCACCTCCTCAGCTCAGCCGCACCCTGGGATCGATGAGCTGGGTCAGCAGATCGGCCAGGTAGTTCATGACGACCACCACGGAGGCGATCATCACCACGATGCACAGGGCCACGGGGTAGTCCCGGTTGGAGATGCCGGAGATCAGCAGCCGCCCCAGTCCGGGCACCACGAAGACCTGCTCCACGATGATGGAGGAGGCCACGATGTCCGCCAGGGTCATGGCGAGATAGGTGACGACGGGCAGGAGGGCGTTGCGCAGCACGTGGATGCGGATCACCATCCAGCGGGAGTTGCCCCGGCTGTAGGCGGTGAGCACGTAGTCCTGCCGCAGCTCGCTGAGGATGGAGGAGCGCAGCAGCTTCGTCACCTTGGCGATCTTGGGGATGGAGATGGCCAGGGCCGGGAAAAACAGATAGCCCAGGCACCGGGGCAGGTTCTCCTCCAGGGGGATGAAGCGCCCCGGCACGAACAGCTTCAGCACCAGGCCGAAGAAGGCGGAAAAGAGGATGCCGAGGAAGAAGGAGGGCACGGACATGAGCACCTGGTTCACCGATACCCCCAGCCGGCCGAAGAGCTTGCCGTCGTAGCGGGCCAGGGCCACCCCCAGGGGGATGCTGACGGCGGTGATGATGACCCAGCTCAGCAGGGACAGGAGGGCCGTGACCGCCACCTTCCCCCGCAGCACCTCCGACACGGGCATGGCGTAGCCGTAGCTCATGCCCGCGTCCCCCCGCAGCAGGTTCCAGAGCCACTCGCCGTAGCGCACGAACACGTTGCGGTTGAGTCCCAGGGACTCCCGCAGCGCTTCCGCCCGCTCCGGCGTGTACTCCGTGCCCAGCAGCATGGTGGTGGGGTCGCCGGGGATGATCTGGAAGGCGAGATACGCCAGCAGCGTCACCGCCAGCAGGGTGACCAGGAGGACGCCGGTCTTCCTGAGGACGTACCGCATGGCTCAGCTCACGCGGTACAGAGCGGCAAGATCCATGACGTAGAGGGGATAGAACTGATAGCCGGCCACGCCCTTCTGCAGGGCCGTGAAGGAGGCGGAATCCTGCAGATACACGTTGGCGGCCTTTTCCGTCAGGATGGTCTCGCAGCGCTTGAAGAGCTCCGTCTGCTTGGCCTCGTCCACGGTGGACATGGCCTTGGCGAAGGTCTCGTCGTACTCCGGATCGGAGAAATTGATGAAGTTCTTGCCGCTGGAGCTCTCGAACCGGGCCAGCATGTCGGAGGCGGCCAGGCCGTGGGCGTCCATGCCCACCACGGTGGACTCGAACTGGCGGCCCTGGTAGGTCTCCTTGAGCCAGGTGGCCCATTCCACCTGGTTGATGACGGCGGTGATCCCCGCCTTGGCCAGCTGGTCCACCAGCACCTGGGCGGCGTCCACGTGGGCGGGCATGTTGGAGGGCACCGTGATGGTGAACTTCAGGTTTTCATAGCCCGCTTCCTTCAGAAGCTGCTTCGCCTTTTCCGCGTCGGGCTTGTAGTAGTCCGTCAGCTCCGGCATGAAGTACTTGCCGAAGGCGGGGAACATGCTGCTGCCCACGGGGGCGCCGTGGCCGTCCGCCGCCAGGTCGATGAGGGCGTGCTTGTCCACGGCGTAGCACAGGGCCTGCCGCACGCGCACGTCCGAGAAGGGCGCGAAGGCGTTGTTCAGATAGAGGGCCTGGACGATGTTGCTGCTGCCCTCCAGGATGTTGACGCCCTCCAGCTCCGCCACCTGACTGGCGGAGAGGTGCTCGCCCATGTCCGCCGCGCCGGACTTCAGGCTCATGACCAGGGTCTGGGGATCGGAGATGACCTTCAGGGTCACCTTGTCCAGATGGGCAGGGGTGCCCCAGTAGTCCCCGAACTTCTCCAGCACGATGTCCACCTGGGGCGTGCGGGAGACGAAGCGGAAGGGGCCGGTGCCCGTCACGTCGGCGGCGGGATCGCTGCCCTCGGGCACGATGGCCACGGTCATGTGGGAGTTGAACTCCGTGTCCGGGGCCTTGAGGGTGACGACGACGGTACTGTCGCCGACGGCCTCCACCTTGGCGATGGCCTTCACGTCGGCCACCAGGGGCTCCCCGGTGTCGAGGCCCGCAGCTCTGGTGAGAGAGTACACAACATCCCCGACCGTGACCGTTTTCCCGTTGTGGAAGCGGACGCCCTGGCGAAGGGTGTAGGTGTACTGATCCGCAGTCTCATTCACGGTGTATTTTTCGGCAACGGCGGGGATGAGATTCCCGTTTGCGTCGGGCTTGACAAGCCCTTCGTAGATGTTGAAGAGGACCTCTCTGGTTCCTGCCGACGACGAAGATACGTGTGGGTCAAGACTGGTGTCCAGATCTGCGGCGATGGCCACGGTGATCTCTCCACCTTCGACCATGACGCCGGCGGAGCCGTCGGGATTGTTCGTGGGCGTTGTGTTTCCGGACTTGCCGCCTCCGCAGGCGCAGAGTGCGGCAGTCATGCACAAAGCCAGGACGAGTGAAAGGATGCGTTTTTTCATGATTCTATCTCCTTTGGCTCCCATATTCAGTTTTTTCGGGCAGGTGAAGAATAGCACAAACCTTTGGAAAATGCAAGCGCGGCCTGCATCGCTTTTTCCCGCAGGGGCGGCGGTCTCCGCGCCGCCCGCTCCGGCGCGGGCGGGTTCTTTTCGCCGGGTGAACAAAAGGGATACAGCCGGACGGAAATGTGCTATACTGACGTCGGATCGAAAACATGACGGGCGGTGGTTCGATGAACGCTTTTGATTTCACCATACGGACAAAGGCGGACCTGCTCCGGGCGGTGGATTCCTTCGGTTTTCTCCCGTTTTTTGCCGGATCCGTTCCCGGCTTCTCCGTAGAGGAGCATGCCGCAGCCGATGCATGGTATACTTCCGGCAGCGGAGAGTGGAAGGTTTGGGATTGGAAGGGGCCGGTCATCCGCGAGGCGGGCTGCGCTTACGGCAAGTTCTTCGAGAACAGGGCCGCCTTTATCAGCAGGGAATGGTTCCCCGATTTCGCCAACCTCCGCCGGGACGGTTACGACTTCGACGCCAGATACGACGAGGGGCTTGCCGCTTATCGGGACAGGGAGCTGTATGAGCTCGTGAACGCGAACGCGCCCGTCACCTCCAAAGCGCTGAAATCGGAGGGGAACTACCGCAAGGGCGGCAAAAAGGGCTTCGATACCGTGATCACCCGGCTGCAGGCGCAGTGCTATGTGGTCATCAGCGGCTTCACATATGCCAGAGACCGGACCGGCAGGGAATACGGCTGGGGCGTCGCGGAGTATTCCACCCCGGAGAAGCTGTTCGGGGCGGATTTCACCGACAGAGTGTACGCCCGGTCCCCGGAGGAGTCCCGCGAGAGGGTTTATGCACATCTGCGGGCCTTGCTTCCCCATGCGGGCGAGGCGATCGTCCGCAGGCTTCTGAAATGACCGGCAAGCCCTTTGATCCCGGCAGATCCGGCCCGTGATCCGCTGCGGGAAAGACGCAGATTGTCTTTTTTCTCCCGCCGTGGTACAATGGGCCATCCCATCGGGAAGGAGTGAGCCCCTTGCTCAGCGGAAAGACCATCGTTCTGGGCGTCAGCGGCGGCATCGCCTGCTTCAAGGCGGCGGCCCTGGCCTCCCGGCTCGTGAAACAGCACGCCGCCGTCCAGGTCATTATGACGGAGAACGCGACGAAGTTCGTCACCCCCCTCACCTTCGAGCAGCTCACGGGCCGGAAGGCCCTGGTGGACACCTTCGACCGGAATTTCCAGCACAAGGTGGAGCACGTGGCCGTGGCGGACGAGGCGGATCTCGTGCTCATCGCCCCCGCCACGGCCAATGTGCTGGCGAAGCTGGCCCACGGCCTGGCGGACGATATGCTCACCACCACCGTGCTGGCCTGCGACTGCCCCAAGGCGGCGGCCCCGGCCATGAACACGAAGATGTATGAAAACCCCGTCACCCAGGACAACCTGGCCCTTCTCCGGCGCTACGGCTGGGAGATCGTGGAGCCCGGCTCCGGGCACCTGGCCTGCGGCGCGGAGGGCAAGGGCCGCCTGCCGGAGCCGGAGGAGCTGGAGGAGGTCTGCCTCCACGCCCTGGCCCACGCCAAGGACCTGGCGGGGAAGCGCGTTCTGGTGACGGCGGGCCCCACCCAGGAGGACCTGGACCCTGTGCGCTATCTCACCAACCGGTCCACCGGGCGCATGGGCTACGCCGTGGCGAAGGCCGCCGCCCGCCGGGGCGCCCGGGTCACGCTGGTCTCCGGCCCCACGGCCCTCCCGGCGCCCGCCTACGTGGACTTCGTGCCCGTGCGCACGGCGGCGGAGATGTACGAGGCCGTCATGCGCCTTGCGGACGACGCGGACGTGATCGTGAAGGCGGCGGCGGTGGCGGACTACCGCCCGGCGGTCACGGCGGACAACAAGATCAAGAAAAAGGACGGGGAGCTCTCCATCCCCCTGGCCCGGACCCGGGACATCCTGGGCGAGCTGGGGCGGCGGAAGAAGCCCGGCCAGTTCCTCTGCGGCTTCTCCATGGAGACGGAGAACATGCTGGAGAACAGCAAGGCGAAGCTGGCGAAGAAGAACCTGGACCTGATCGCCGCCAACAACGTGAAGGTGCCCGGGGCGGGCTTCGCCGTGGACACCAACGTGCTGACCCTCATCTCCCCCGAAGGGGTGACGGAGCTGCCCCTCCTCACCAAGGACGCCGCGGCCGACGCCCTCCTGGACGAGATCGGAAAGCGGATCTGAAACGGGCGGGCTTTGCCAGTTAATAGTTGATAGTTAACAGTTAACACGGGGACGGAAGCGTGCCGAAAGCACCAGCCCCCGTCCTTACGGTGCGCTGCATTGCCGCCTCCGCTGCGCAGGCATCGAAGCCCACGGCACAGTTCCATGACATGCAGAAGCCGCCCCGGGGATATCCCCGGGGCGGCTCGATGCTGTTCTGTTTTTCCTGCTTTGCTCAGGCCATCTGCTTGGCGGCGTTGATCTTCACGCCGGGGCCCATGGTGCTGGCGGTGACGCAGGAGCGGATATACTGGCCCTTGGCCGCCGCAGGCTTGGCCTTGATGACGGCGGAGATCAGGGTGGTATAGTTCTCCATCAGCTTCTCGGCGCCGAAGGACACCTTGCCGATGGGGCAGTGGATGATGTTGGTCTTGTCCAGGCGGTACTCCACCTTGCCGGCCTTGATCTCGCTGACGGCCTTGGCAATGTCGGGGCTGACGGTGCCCGCCTTGGGGCTGGGCATGAGGCCCTTGGGGCCCAGCACGCGGCCCAGACGGCCCACGACGCCCATCATGTCGGGCGT
>JAEEGL011185049.1_pt1 | contig 14236 bp, 12 predicted proteins | sample 9134231 | NCBI WGS metagenome assembly JAEEGL01 (sample SAMN16246548, study PRJNA631951) | gut metagenome | biome: gut microbiome; feature: rumen; material: fiber-attached | host: Bos | place: Iran: Karaj | collected 2018-10 | reverse complement strand
TCTACCGTATCTCCGGGCTTTACCGGGGAGCGGAACTTAACGTTGTTGAGGCCGGTGTATACCGGGAGCTGGCCATCAGTCATCTTGTCGCGCAGAAGTATGCACGCGGACTGTGCCAGTATCTCGCAGAGTATTACGCCGGGTACTATGGGGTTGCCGGGGAAGTGTCCGTTAAGGAAGAACTCGTCGCCGGTAACGTGATAGTGACCGGTAGCTACTCCGTCTTCTTCGGTAACGTCGTCCACCAGCAGCATGTCGTTTCTGTGGGGGAGTATCTTCTTTATCTCTTCTTTGCCGAGAGTCATTTTACCCTCCTGAACGCCAGGCAGGCGTTGTGTCCGCCGAATCCGAGGGAATTGGACAGGCAGAGGTCCACGTCCGCCTTTACGGCCTTGTTGGGAGTATAGTTGAGGTCGCAGTCCGGATCCGGCTCGTTAAGGTTGATGGTCGGCGGTATTATGCCAGTCTCCAGCACCTTAAGGCACGCTATTGCCTCTATGGCGCCTGCGGCTCCCAGCATGTGGCCGGTCATGGACTTTGTTGAGCTTATGACTGCCTTGCGGGCTTCCTCTTCTCCCAGGGCCTTCTTGATGGCTGCGGTCTCGCCCTTGTCGTTCATCTTGGTACCGGTGCCGTGAGCGTTTATGTACACGGACTCGCCGGGCTTGTATCCGGCTTCCCTGAGGGCGTCCGCCATCGCGCGTGCTCCGCCTTCGGCTTCCGGATCGGGTGACGTTATGTGGTACGCGTCGCAGGTGACGCCGTATCCGCTGATCTCTCCGTAGATCTTTGCTCCGCGGGCCTTGGCATGCTCGTATTCCTCAAGGATGAGGGCAGCCGCGCCTTCGCCTATCACGAAGCCTCCGCGCCTTGCGTCGAAGGGCAGGGAAGCGGCGTTCGGATCGTCGGACGTGGAGAGAGCCTGCATGTTTATGAAGCCTGCTACTCCTACGGGAACTATGGAAGCTTCCGCGCCGCCGGAGATGGCTGCGTCCGTATAGCCGTGGCGTATCGCTCTTACGGCCTCGCCTATGGCGTTTGAACCGGAGGCGCACGCCGTTACGGAGGGCATTGCGGCGCCCTTGCATCCGAAGCGTATCGCAAGAGTTCCTGCCGCCATGTTGGGTATCATCATCGGTACGAACAGGGAGGATACCCTGCGGGGACCGCGCGCGTTCAGCTTTTCGACTTCCGCGGAGGTGGTGCCCAGACCGCCTATTCCGGAGCCGAAGTATACGGAGAATCTTTCCGGCTCTATCTTGCCGAGTATTCCGCTGTCGTCCATTGCCTGCTGGGCGGCGCCTATGGCGTACTGGGTGTAGAGGTCGTTTCTGAGCGTCTCCACGTGCTCCATGTACTGCTCCGCGTCGAAGCCCTTTACCTGCGCTCCCAGCTTGGCTTTGTAGTTTTCAGTATCGAAATAGGTTATGGGACCTATTCCGTTGTATCCGTTTGCAAGGTTGTTCCAGCAGGTCTCCATGTCGCTGCCTACGGGGCTTACGACTCCCAGACCTGTAACAACTACTCTTCTGTACTCGTTCATTTTTTACCTCACATTGCTATTCCGCCGTCCACGCGCAGGACTTCGCCTGTTACGTAGCCTGCTTCCGCAAGATAGGCCGCTGCCTGCGCAACGTCTTCCGCTTCGCCCATCCTTCCCAGAGGGATCATGGACAGCAGGGGGCTGTTCTCCTGATCTTCCGTCATCTTCGTCTTTATGAATCCGGGCGCTATGGCGTTGCAGCGTATCCCCTTGGATCCCAGTTCCTTCGCGACGGTCTTGGTAAGGCCTATCAGTCCTGCCTTGGAAGCGGAGTAGTTGGCCTGACCCGGGTTTCCTATCATTCCGGAAACCGAACTGATGTTTATGATGCAGCCTTCTCTGTTTCTCAGGAACAGTCCGGTGCAGTGGCGTATCATGTTGAATGCGCCCTTAAGGTTGGTGTCCAGGACCTGGTCCCAGGTCTCTTCCTTCATGGTGGCAACAAGGCCGTCCCTGGTTATTCCGGCGTTGTTCACGAGTATGTGGACGGTCCCGAAGTCCTTCTTTATTTCAGCTACCGCGGCTTTGCTGTCCTCGTAGGAGGATACGTCGCAGCGATATGCCTTTGCGTTTACGCCGTACTCGGATCTTATGCGTTCCAGAAGGGGAGCGGCTGCTTCCTCGCCGGAACGGCAGAGTATGGCTACGTCCGCGCCCATGGACGCGAACTTGAGAGCTATGGCTGCTCCTATTCCCTGCGCCCCGCCTGTTACGACGGCTGTCTTTCCGTTAAGCATTCTTCACCTCCGCAAGCAGCGTGTCCATTTCGGCCACGCAGTAGGTCCTGACGTTCGGATCCGTTCTTTTTATAAGGTTGATAAGCGTCTGTCCAGGACCGACTTCTATGAAAGTATCTATTCCGTCGGCTATCATGTTCCTTACGGTCTGTTCCCAGCGCACGGGATTAGCCATCTGCTTTGCCAGAAGCCCGGCGGGGTCGTCACCGTAGGGCTGAGCGGTAAGGTTCGCGTAGAGCGGCACGGAAGGCGCGGAGAACTCCACGTCCTTCAGCGCTTCCGCGAACGCGTCTGCTGCAGGCTGCATGAAAGGGGAGTGGAACGCGGCCCTTACGTTTATGGGCAGTACGCGTCCTCTTATCTCCTTGATGTCCTCCTTAAAGGCCGGCATGGCTGAAGCAAGTCCGGAAACGCTCACCTGACCAGGAGAGTTGTAGTTTACGGGGTATATTCCTTCGTGCCTGCTGCAGACTTCCTCCACCTGCTCCGCGGTGAGCTTTACTACCGCAGCCATGGTGGTGTCGTGCTTCTCAGCCTCTTCCTGCATCAGCTGTCCGCGCTTTGTTACCAGTTTGAAGCCTGTCTCAAGATCGAACAGTCCCGTCGCGGCTGCCGCGGCTACTTCTCCGAGGGAGAATCCTGCGGCGGCGTCCGGTCTGATGCCGTTTTCAATAAGCACAGCAGCCGCTGCAAGCTCGAAAGCGAACATGCACGGCTGCGTATTTGCTGTTTCCTTCAGTTCCTCTTCGGTGCCGGAAAAGCACATTTCCGAGGTACCTGGGCGCAGGCTGTCGCAGGTGTCGAAGACCTTGCGCGCGGCTGCGTACTTTTCGTAAAGTTCCTTTCCCATGCCGGGGTGCTGATCGCCCTGACCCGAGAAAACGAAAGCTATTCTACCCATTTCGATGCTCCGAGGAGTAAAGGCTCCGCCTCCTCCATAAGTTCCTTGATTATCTCTGCCGCGGGCTGTTCCTTTTTTACCAGGGCAGCTATCTGTCCGGAAAGGAAGCATCCTCTTTCTTCGTCGCCTTCTACGGCCGCGAGTCTCAGAACGCCTGTGCCCAGAGCCTCAAGCTCTTCGTCCGGCATTCCGCCGTATTCTGCATCCCAGTACTTCTTCGCGAAAGGAGTGCGGAGCTGGCGTACCGGATGACCGAGCTTCTTGCCGGTCACCATTGTGCAAAGGTCGTTTGCCTTAAGGATCTTCTTCTTGTAGTTGGGGTGTACGCCGCATTCGTAGGCGCTCAGGAACCTTGTTCCGAGCTGAACGCCGCACGCTCCAAGCATGAACGCTGCCGCAACGCCTCTGCCGTCAGCTATTCCGCCTGCCGCGATAACGGGAAGATCGGTGGCGTCGCAGACCTGCGGTACGAGTACCATGGTGGTAAGCTCGCCTACGTGTCCGCCGCTCTCGCCGCCCTCGGCTATCACTGCCGCGGCTCCCAGACGTGTCATCAGTTTTGCCATGGCTACGGAAGCGACTACCGGTATCACCTTGATGCCTGCTTCGTTCCACGCGCCGATGAACCTGGACGGGTTGCCCGCGCCGGTGGTGACTACTTCGACCTTCTCTTCGACGACGACTTTAGCGACTTCTTCGATGAAGGGGCTCAGAAGCATGATGTTTACGCCTATGGGCTTGTCAGTAAGCTCTCTGGCTATCTTTACCTGGCTGCGCACGTATTCGCCGGGAGCGTTGCCCGCGGCGATTATTCCCAGGCCGCCTCCGTTGGAGACTGCTGCCGCAAGCTTACCGTCGGCTATCCATGCCATGCCGCCCTGGAATACAGGGTACTTAATGCCTAAAAGGCTGCAAAGTTCTGACTTTATCATTTTGCTGCTACCTTGTTCTGAATGAACCTGTCGAGGTCGCCTACGGTGGTAACGGGCTGGTCAAGATCGATCTCTATTCCCAGAATGTCTTCCAGATTCATTACCATGTCCACGGTGTCGAGGGAGTCGATCTTAAGGTCCGCGAAAGTGCTTTCCGGCTTGATGCTCTCTACGTCGATGTCCATACGCTCGGCGATGACTTTAGCAATCGTTTCAAAATACATTTTTATACCTCCATGTAATTGTAATATCCCTTTATCGGTCGATATGCGGATAGTATACAGCCGGGGCAGTCCGCGGGTATTCCGCGAGCGTTCCACTTCAGTTCCCTTATTTCGATATCTTTCATCTTTTTTTCGCGGCATTTTGCGGCGCTGTTTTGCGCCCAGGATGCTGTCCGCCGCAATAAAAGACCCGGACTATCCGGTCCGGGCATGTCGGTGTCTTTATTGCCGGCTGTAACGGTCCGTCAGCCGAAGAGGGTGGTCTGCAGGATCCGTACCAGTTCCTCCAGATGATCCTTGTCTTCCTCCGTAAAGCGCTCGAGGGTAGGACTGTCTATGTCCAGAACTCCGAAGATCTCTCCGTTTTTGCGCAGAGGGATCACTATCTCCGAGTTGCTTGCACTGTCGCAGGCTATGTGTCCGCTGAATTCGTGCACGTTCGGCACCAGCTGGGTCTTTCCGGTCGCGACTGCCGTGCCGCATACGCCGCTGCCTATCTCTATCTCCGTGCAGGCCACCTTCCCCTGGAACGGTCCAAGGACAAGCTTTCCGTTCTCCATTAGGTAGAATCCGGCCCAGTTAAGGTCGTCCATGTACTCCCATATCAGAGCGGACACGTTCGCAAGGTTGGATATCAGATTAGGGCATTCCGAGGTGACCGCTTTTACGGAAGATATCAGGGTCTTGTAGTCTGTCATTGTCTTCTCCGATGTCGTTTTAAGCCAGTCTTCAGTCGCCGCGCGAACGGCCTTCGCTATCGCTAGATTGCCCGCGGCGTTGGGGTGTACTCCTTCCAGATAGTACTCCGGGTGGTCCTTCGTTACCGAATACAGATCTATCACCGGCAGGCAGTAATCCTGCGCCAGTCTGTTTATTATAGGGATCACCTCGTTCACGAGCAGATCCGCCCTTACTCCGTACGCTGTCTGACCGTCTTCCAGGGCAAACATTGCGGGCGGAAGCATCAGAAACAGTTTGGGCAGGTCCGAGCCGTCGCGCTGCAGCCTAAGGATGTCCGAAATGATCCCGCGCAGGCCCATCTTGTAGCCCTGAGCGTTCCAGATCCGGTCCTTGGTGTCGTTGGATCCGAGCATCAGTATGAATGTCCCCGCGCCTGAACTCAGCGCGCGGTCAAGCAGTCCCGTGCGTCTGTAGGATTCCGGGCAGCCTTCGCTGGCCGACGCTCCGTTGATGCCGAAGTTCAGCACTTCCGCGCGGTCTCCGAGCATTTTCTGCAGCACGAAGGTCCACGCGTCCTTAGTTCTTGTCGCGCTTACGCCGTGGCCGTAGGTTATGCTGTCGCCGAGGCAGGCGATGATGTTTTTCTGTGTGTCATTGTTCATGGTGCGATTATAACACAGAAAGCCCGTGTTTTGCCTCACTATGATGTGATATGTGCACAAAAAAAGAGTTGATACATATATACAGTGTGGTAGAATAAACGTATTGTTGCATTTTTACGGCTCGGAAGAGCCATTTTTTAAGGAGTTATTCATGTTTGCAGGTATAGTAGCAGGCGTCACCTGGGCAGTCGAGACCATAGTCCTGGGCATAGCGCTGGCCATGTCTCCGTTCGTAAGCACAGAGCAGGCGATAGTTCTGGCGCCGTTCGTCAGCACGTTTCTTCACGATCTTTTTTCCGCGATCTTCTCGTGGATCTACAACGGAGCAAGGGGCAATCTGCCCGCGTTCTTCAAGGCTCTTAAGACCAGAAGCGGCAGGTTCGTAGCTCTGGCTGCCGTAATAGGCGGACCGGTGGGAATGACCGGCTACGTTCTGGCGGTAGCCAACATGGGCGCTTCCATAGGCGCCGTCGCAAGCGCCATCTTCCCGGCCATAGGCGCGGTCCTGGCATATTTCTTCCTGAAAGAAAAGATGCAGTGGTACCGCTGGGTATTCCTTATCCTCTGCCTTGCCGGCGTGTACGGACTCTATTATTCTCCTGACGTCAACATCAAGAACTTCCTGCTCGGCATAGTAGGCGCGCTGCTGTGCGCTTTCGGCTGGGGCATCGAGGCCGTCATTATCGCCAAGTGCGTCCAGGACGACGCTGTTACCGACGAGATCGCCCTCCAGATAAGGCAGACTACCTCGGCCGTAGTCTACGGCGTGGTGCTCCTTCCCATCATGAAGGGCTGGGGCTTTACGGTATCCCTGTTCAACGGCAACGGAAAGCTGTTCCTGATCATCGCGATCGCCGCGCTGTTCGCCACCGCGTCCTATCTGTTCTATTACAGAGCCATCTCCCAGATCGGAGCATCCAAGTCCATGGCCCTGAACATCACTTATTCCGCGTGGGCGGTAGTCTTCTCCGTCATTTTCCTGAAGGATACCAGCCTGCTGAATCCGGTAACCATAATCTGCACGGTAGTCGTTCTGGTCTTCGGTATACTGGCCGCGGCGGATTACAAGGATCTGATCAAGCGCTGAGCTTATCCTGAAGCATCTTCTAAAGGCGGACGATGAGATTCGACACTCTGGATAAAAAACCGAAAGTCTGGAACATCGCGGTGGCAGCGGTAATAGCCATTGCGATCGAATTTGTCGTGTTCAGGACCTCCGGCAGCTACAGTCTGGGTTTCGCGTGCGCTGTCCTGGCGCTGTTTCTGATAGTCGTCATGGCTATGCTGGCCAACGCGTTCGTAAGGCAGCTCAGGTACAACCCTTATTCGTACAATACCATCTTCTATTCCGGATTCGCGCTGTTCGCGCTGTCCACGCTCATAATGACGCTGCGCGTCCTTAAGGTTTCTTTTCTTATGCCGTCGCAGGACGGTCTGCTCCGGCTGGTGTCGCTTCTGATGGATTCTGCCGGAAACTTCGTGCAGATCACGATACCGTTCATACTTGTGTTTTCCGCAGGTCTGTTCATATCCAATGTCTCGCTGATCATCCACGAGGGCAGAAGGCTTGTGAACCTTCTGGGCATGATACTGTCCGTGCTGATGGTATGCGGAGCAGCTGTGCTGATGCTGTTCGACAACGTTTCCGGATCGGTGGACGAGGTGCTGCGCCACGACCTGTTCTTCAACACTTACGAATTCATATACCTGTACTTCGAGAGCATGCTCGCCGGTGTCATCATTGCTTCCGTTATTGTCGTAAAATACAGACCGGATCCCGACAAAGACTACATGATCGTACTGGGCTGCGGAATAAGAAAAGACGGAACGCCTACGCCGCTTCTTCGCGGAAGGATAGACAAGGCCCTGGAGTTCAGGAACGCTCAGCTGGAAAAGACCGGCAAAGACCTGAAATTCGTGGTATCCGGAGGGCAGGGGCCGACCGAGGTGATATCCGAAGCGGAGTGCATGAAGAACTATCTCATTTCCTGCGGCATAGAGCCCGAACGCGTACTGGTCGAGGACAGGTCTACGGATACCGCGGAGAACATGAAGTTCTCCAAAGAACTTATCCTGGCGGACGGAGGCGCGGACGCGAAGGTCGCGTTCGCGACCACGAATTATCATGTGTTCCGCGGAGGGCTTAAAGCCAGGCGAGTAAAGATGCGCGCGGTGGGAATAGGCGCGAAGACCAGATGGTATTTCTGGCCGAACGCCGCGGTCCGGGAGTTCGTCGGACTTCTTACCGAGCACAGAATAAAGCAGGCGATAATACTGGGCTCGCTGATCCTTTTAAGCATCGCCCTGACGCTGCTTGCCTACAAAGTCGTCTGAACCGATACCGTTATAAGAATTAAAAGACCCCGCATCGTCAGGACGCGGGGCCTTTTGTTTTAGTTATATGCTGTTATTCGGCTTCCTTTATTCCGGACAGGATCTTGTCCCTGGATCTTCTCCTCGGATCTACCTTCATCTGCACGCGCTTGACGATGAACACCAGCACGGCTTCCATTACGAAGTACAGTATGGCTACCGCGATCAGCGCGAAGAACGCCAGATATGTGCGGCTCCTTACGAGGTCGCCCATCTTGGTAAGGTCGCGGACGGCGATGTAGCCGACGACGGACGTTTCCTTGATAAGCGATACGACGTTGCTCTTGTAGATAGGCAGGAAGTGCTTTGCTGCCTGCGGAAGTATTATCTTGAAGAAGCTCTGGGAGTCGCTGTATCCGAGAGCCGTGGAGGCCTCGAACTGTCCCCTGGGGATGGCGTCGCAGCCGACCTTGAGCATGCCGAACATTCCGCACCCGAATATGAACGTGAATCCGATTATGGATATCCAGGTAGCGTTAAGCGTCGACTTTCCGAATATTACGAAGGCCAGTATCATAAGGAACACTACCGTAGGAATGCCCTCGATGATCCAGTTTATGACTCCGGTTATTCCGTTGGCTATCTTGTTGCCGTGACGGCAGGCCATGTAGGCGGCAAATCCGAGGACGGTTCCGAGCGCTATCGAGAGCACCGTTATCAGCATGGTGCGGCCCATACCTTCTGCAAAGAGCTTCCAGCGGTCTTCCCTGATGAATGTCTTATTGAAGTTGTAGGCCATCCTCTCGAAGAAGCCCATGTCGCTCTCGTATTCGCCTTCGACTACGAATACCAGGTCGCAGACGTAGTACCAGTCGGTAAGGACGGAATCCTCGGCGCGCTCTTCGTCGACCACGATGTTCATTCCGAAGTCGTACTTACCGGAGATGGCTCCCGGAGCTATGGAATCGAACTCCATGGTCCAGAAATCCCACTGATATCCGTACTTGGCGCAGAAGTTCATCATGAACTCCACGTCGTAGCCGGACACGCCGTTAGCGGTCTCGAAGGAGAAGGGCTCGTAGCCGCCCTCGATGGCGATTATTACTTTTCCGTTCTCACCTGTGGTGGTGGGGACGTTCTCTATCTTGCAGGTGTTGGGATCCCAGTTCTTTACCCAGTAGTCGTAGAGCTGGTCCAGCCAGCCGTTGGCCTTGCCTTCCTTTATGAACTCCTGCATCTGCCTGAAGAGGGTGTCCTGCTTCTCGTTGTTGCCTATTATTACGGCAAACTCGCTCTGGCCGGCCTTTTCCTCAAGGCGCATCAGCTCCGGGTGCTCGTAGCGCTGGGCGTAGAAGCCTACTTCCTCTATCAGGTAGGCGTCTATCTTGTTTGCCTCAAGTGCCGCTATCATGTCGTTGGGCATCTTGTAGTATTCCCAGGTCTCGCCGTCTATCTCGTCCTTTATCTCGTCCTCGTAGAGAACGCCTGTCTGGACGCCTATGGTCTTGCCGTTGAGGTCGGAGATCTTGGTGATGCCGTTCTTGGACTCCATCTGGTTGTTATCTTCCCGGTCTTCGGACTGCTCCTCCGACGGGGAGCTGCCGGTGGTAAGAGTCGCGAAGGCCGCCGAGGGGGCTCCGACTGTGAGTCCCAGTACCAGGAGAAGCGCAAGAAGCAGCGCGAAAGTCTTGTTGATATTCTTTTTCATCTTACTGCTCCTCCCACTTGAAGTCTATCTTGGTATGGTTGTTGTACCACTTGCCCTGGACCGTCTCGTCCAGCAGGGTGGTGGTGGGCTCGGCCAGGATCTCCTTAAACAGAAGGCTGTCGCAGGTCTCGGGGTCGAAATGCTGCCCGGCGTATTTCAGCTCCAGGGAGAGGACGTCGCTCTTCTCGGAGTAGTCTATGCTTGCGAATATGTTGGGGTCTTCCTCGAACTCAAAGAGGTTGTTCATTATGAGCTCTTCCATGCACAGCAGCAGCTTGGACGTACGCTCGTTCTCTATGAGCAGCTTCTCCGCGTACTGCTGGAGCTCATCGTTTACGGCCTCGAAGTCGAAGTCGCGGCTCTCAATGCGGTAGGTGATGGTGGAGAGCCTCTGGATGAACTTCTTGGTGAGGTCCTTCTTCGGATGCTCGAATATCTCCTTGGGGGTGCCTTCCTCGTAGATGATGCCCTCGCTCATAAAGAGCACGCGGTTGGCTATCTTGCGGGCAAAATCCATCTCGTGGGTGACTATCATCATGGTTCTGCCTGTTTTAGCGATCATTCGTATGATAGACTGAACTTCACCTATCATCGAGGGGTCCAGAGCGGAGGTCGGTTCGTCGAAAAGTATTATCTCCGGGTCCATGGCCAGCGTCCTGGCTATCGCGATACGCTGCTGCTGTCCGCCGGAGAGCTCGTCAGGATAGGACAGGGCCTTGGCCCAAAGACCTACCTTGTTGAGCAGATCCATGGCCTTGTCGTAGGCCTCCTGGCGGCTCCTTCCCAGAAGCGCTATCTGCGGGTTCATGATGTTCTCTATTACTGTCAGGTGGCCGAACAGATTGAAGGACTGGAATACCATGCCCATCTTCTTGCGTACCTCGTTGAGGTCGCACTTTCCGTCGTTGATCACCTGTCCGTCTACTATCACCTCGCCGGAGGTGGGCTCCTCCAGCATGTTGATGCAGCGCAGGAGGGTGGATTTACCTGTGCCGGACGGACCGATCACCGCTATTACATCGCCGTTGTTGATGGTGATGGAGACGTCTTCCAGCGGAGTGACGCCCTCGTATTCCTTTCTTAGATGCCTGAGTTCGATCATACCTTTTTCCTCTATTTAAAACACAAAAAGCCCAGGCGTAATGCACTGCGCTGTCCGATAAACGATATATGCCTCCAAGGCCATGCATGTGTCAAAGGGGGGCTTGCCCTTTGCTGCGGGGTTCCTCATACCCGCGAAAGCCTTCAGATATTCATTTTTCTGCATTTTGGAATTATCAGCTCCTTTATGCGCCCCTTGCGGGCTGAATAGCATGTAAGCAAAGTTTACGATATCCCGGGGCTTATGTCAACCGCTTTTATCGGTCTTTTTATGATATAATATGCTCATAAAACGATGTTTTCGGACGGGCTAAGCCGGAAAGGCATTAATTTGACTGACAGGCAGGCCGCGGTAAGGATCGCGGAGCTGGCGGCGCAGAAGGGCGGCAGAGCCTACTATGTGGGCGGGCTGGTACGCGACGCGCTGCTGGCTGAGTATAACAAAAAGGAATACATTGAACGGGACGTCTCTCCCAAGGACATAGACATAGAGGTCCACGGCATCGCGCCGCAGGACCTGTTTGAGTTGCTTAAGGAGGTGGGAGAGCCTCTGCAGTACGGAAGCAGCTTCGGAGTCTACGGCCTTAAGGGCCTTGGGATAGACATAGCCATGCCCAGGAAAGAGCACGCCACCGGCCGGGGTCACAGGGACTTTGAGGTCTTTGTGGATCCTTTCATCGGCCCCGAAGAGGCCGCAAGGAGGCGGGACTTTACCATCAACGCCATAATGCGGGACGTGCTTACGGGAGAGCTGCTGGACCCGTACGGAGGCGCTGATGACCTGAAGAACGGCGTCCTTCGCTGCGTGGATCCGAAAAGCTTTGCCGAGGATCCCTTGAGGGTGCTCCGCTGCGCCCAGTTTGCGGCGCGCTTCGGTTTTTCCGTGGAGGCGGACACCCTGGCGCTCTGCAGGACCATAGACATCACTACGCTGTCCAGGGAAAGGGTGGAGGAGGAGCTTAAAAAGGCGCTCCTAAAAAGCAGCACTCCGTCCGTGTTTTTTGAGCTTCTAAGGCAGATGGATCAGCTGGAGCCCTGGTTTACCGAGCTCAAGAGCCTCAAAGGGCTGGAGCAGGACCCCGTCTTCCATCCGGAGGGCGACGTCTGGACCCACACCATGCAGGTGCTGGACAGGGCGGCGGCCCTGAGGGAGCGCACGGCAAGGCCTTACGCCTACATGCTGCTGGCGCTCACCCACGATCTCGGTAAGATAGAGGCCACGTCCCTTGAAAAGGGGCGCATCCACGCCTACGGCCACGAAAAGCTGGGGCTTCCCATAATAGAAACGTTCCTCAGGCGCATCACCGGGGACGAAAAGGTAATAAAATATGTGCTGAACATGGCAGAGCTCCACATGAAGCCCAACATGGCGGCCTACAGCAGGGCGGCCGTCAAGTCCACCAACAGGATGTTCGACCAGGCCGAGGAGCCGGAGGACCTCATCTACATGGCGATGGCGGACAAGCCGGTAATGTCCGGGACCGAGCCCTTCGAGGGCGACAGCGATTTCCTGTTCGAGCGCCTTAAGACGTACAGGCAGACCATGGAGGAGCCCTTCGTGTCCGGAAAGGACCTGGTGGAGGCCGGCCTTAAGCCCGGGGAGGACTTCGCGGAGCTTCTGGAGTACGCCCACAAGCTGCGCCTTGCAGGGATAGACAAGCAGACAGCGCTCAAGCAGGTGCTGAATTATAAAGGAAAGAAGAAATGAAGACTCAGGATGTAAGGATGATAGACGGCGAGTTCGAAAAGCGAACGCCCGAGAGCCAGGGTATATCCTCCGGGGACATAACGGCCTGCCTTGAGGCCATCAAAGCCACCGGAGAGAACGTCCATTCGCTCCACATTTTCCGCAACGGATTTTCAGTTGCAGGCGGATCCGCTCTTCCGTTTACCGATCTTTCGCCCCGCAGGGTCTATTCCACCATGAAGAGCGTCATAGCCCTTGCAGTCCTCTTCCTTGTTCAGGAGGGAAAGCTCGGCTTTGAGGATCGCATAGCGGACTGGTTTAAGGAGGACGTCCCGGCGGACTGCCCGAAGGAGCTCAAGGAGCTGACCCTCAGGCAGACCCTCAACATGTCCGTGGGGCAGTTCCAGGACGCGCTCACCATATTCCACGCCTCACGCTACGGCCTTGGGATGATACCCTTTACCCAGAGGGAGAAGATGAAGGACCTTCCCTTTGACCCAAAGGGCATGAGCCTTACGCAGATATTCTTCTCGCTTCCCGTGGATTACACGCCCGGGACGCGCTTCCACTACGTAAACACCGTGCCGGAGCTCCTGATACGCCTCGTTACCAGGGCGGCCGGCGAGGACTTTATAAACTACCTGAGGCCCAGGCTCTTCGAGCCGCTTAAGGTAGACCTTTTTAACGCGCAGGAGACCATGAAGGACGGCTGGAGCCCCGAGGCGCCTTCCCGCGGCATGTACGATACTGTGGACACCTTCCTCGACGGCTCCACAAGCGTCACCACGACAAAGGACCTCTGCAAGTTTGCGCTCTTTCTGCTGCAAAAGGGGCGCTGGGAGGGCAGGCAGCTGCTTTCGGAGGAGCTGGTGACGGAGGCCACGTCCATGCTCATCCCTACCTGGATGGAGGAGGGCCGCGACGAGTTCCACGCCTACGGCTACGGCATGCAGATCTGGAGGAACCCCTTCGGAGGCTTCTCCCTGCTGGGCGGCTCCGGGCAGGCGGCCGTGGTGGTCCCGGAGGAGAGCCTGGTGGTGGTCTACACCTCAATGAACACCCACCTCGCCTCGGAAGGCACCAAAATGCCGGAGATCGTAAGGGACTTCATAGTAAAAAGGCTGCACGGAACGCCTCTTCCCGAGGACCCGGAAGGCCTTGCCGCCATGGATAAGTGCTTTGCGGCGTGGTCTACGGCACCGGAAGGCCTTGCGGAGCACGCGGACGGCGAGGACGCCCTTGCCGGAAGGTACGTCCTTAAGGAGCCCTGCGACGGCATAACGGCCGTGGGCTTCGAATTTAAGAACGCTCTGGTGCGCATAGAGCAGGGCAGCCGCAGGTGCTATCTGCAGTACGGTCTCGGCGGAGCCTTCGAAAGGAACACGCAGAGGCCAAAGATGCCCGCAGAAGGCTACTCAAAGGTCTACGGAGGAGACCCGCTCGGGTGTTTCGCCTCCGGAGGATGGGCAGAAAACGGTACCTTCGTACTGCAACTGCAATACGGTGACGACCTCCGTTACTTCCGCTACAGCTTCCGTTTCGGTCCGGACGGCACGGCGGAGGTCTCAAGACGCAGCTGAACTGCGAAAAAATCACATTGCATGATGTTTCTTTTCTTTTTACTAACTCATGAATTTACCAGTAATTTCTCCATATGGATCTCCTATTTTAAAGAAGCTTTCTGTACCTTTATATTATACGATATTTCTGACAAAAAAACATCAGTCTTTTTTGTTCAGCTTCGCCT
>JAEEGL010804798.1_pt1 | contig 14236 bp, 13 predicted proteins | sample 9134231 | NCBI WGS metagenome assembly JAEEGL01 (sample SAMN16246548, study PRJNA631951) | gut metagenome | biome: gut microbiome; feature: rumen; material: fiber-attached | host: Bos | place: Iran: Karaj | collected 2018-10 | reverse complement strand
CGAATATGCGTAATGAGTATGTATGAATTCATGCACCACTACCTTCCAGAAGTCACGTTTCTTGTTTTTCAGTCTGTAGTCAGAGACAGCACAGGCATTACATGGTGGAGTCTTGCGAAACGAGACACCCAAAACACCCCAATCCTTCTTGCCATTGTACTCGATGCTGATGTCCTTATGCGTTAATGCAATAGTGGTGGAGGGGCTGTCTTTGAGCGAACTGATCATTCTTTCACCCTTGTATCTGGTTTGTGCATCATTCAGTAAGTCCTTTGTTAATGGCTTGTTTGGCAACACTTCCACTACAAACGAGTCAGCCAACACCTCCTGAAGATGAAAGTCCAGCTCCTTTTTCAACTTCATTGCTTCTTGCTGCGTGAAGTTGTCGTATGGTTGCAGGTAGATAGAACCTTTCTTTATCTTCACCTGCTCCTTGTCTGAACAGGCAGCCAGCAACAATGCAATGAGAAAATAAAATAACAGATATCGTTTCTCCATCACTCTTATGTACTCTTGCTGTTTTAGCAATTAGTGATTGTTCAAGTACCACTCAATAACTGCACTGGCGTATAGAACCGCATATTGCCTTTTCTTTATCTTGTCATGTTTCGCTTTTTGCTCCAGTATTATCTTAGTTTCACTTAGTAAGCGGTTAGGATCTTTATAAACGACGTCCTTCACTTCTTGGTATATATCACGCGTCTTTTTATAATCTTCATATTCATCAAAACTTCCCATAGCATATATTATCAGAGATTCTACATCATAGCGATTATAGGAGTGAGGATTATCGAAATCATTAAGTGCCGTATTATCAGCATAATCAAGAGCGATAATCTTATATTTCCCAAATATGGGGTCTTTGAAGAACATGTTATTATCCAACTTGTAACACCCCATCTTCTCATATATACTCTTGATAGCCATTATTATTATGCTCCAGAATATGCATTCTGTAGAATAGTCGGCATTTAGAATGCCCTCAGCGATCCATTCGTCCATCTTGGCGTCAAACACTGGACGGACATCTTTCAATAGTGCATCTGTATGCTTATCAAGCCTGAACAGTTCTTCATCATCGATCAGTCCCTGATACCATGCTTTGAATGATTCTTCTGTTATTTTAGGATTATCCTCACAAAACGATTGAAGGGCTAATTGTACTGAAGTTATATAATCCTCTTCATATTGTTGAGGAGTCATGCCATTCTCCTCATCGTTACGTAATAAATCGCCATAGCGTACACAAGTCTGAGAAAAGGTTTCGTCAGAATCACTAATAATCTCAACGCCACAAATATTGTTAATGTCTTTTTTTGTCAGTAATGACGGTTTCTTCATTTTTGTTTTCATATTTGTATCTATTTTACATTATTTATTCTTCGGGAGATTTCTTTTTAGGGTCTCCTTTGTTGTTTCCATATCCATGTGAGGCATAGGCTTGGAGTGCTTGTTTTTTATTTTCTGTATAGTCTTTTCGTACAAATCTTCTTAGGAACAAGTATAATAACATTTCCATATCCCCACATTTATTTGATTTCCTTGCAAAGATACTCCATTTCATTGATATTTACAATGCATAGAGTTGTTATTTGTACAAAACACTCCGATTAATGTACGAAATGAATCTTACTATTATCTCAAACAGCTTCCTTGACAATTATTCTCCACGCAAATCTGCGCCAAAAGTTTTCGTATTCATACTCCTATATTAATTTAAAATATATCTTTTTTATGTGTTGTTTATTATCTTTCATATATCGTAGTAAATCTACTCGTAGAATATTGGGACTCAAGCATTGTTCTTCTTCATATAAGACGTAACAACATGCAAAATCTTGTAAATACGAAATAAAATTATCTAGGGAACAACCCATGTTTGACAAATCGTATAATGCGTCTATTACATCTTGAGCATTTCCTGTACCAAACTGGTTAGGGCATTTATCAATTGCAGACAATAATATATTCAACACTATATTTAGAAAAGAATAATTAAAAACAAAATAGAGAACGATTCCATCATCATCAGTTACATTATAACAGTCAGCTATCGAGAAGCCATATTGATACATCTCAACTTCTTTTTCTTCTTTATGTTGCCCATATTGATTCTCATATTCCCATATCTTTTTCGTTCTCTTTTCGAGAATCGAACTAATTTGACGGTACTTTTCTACAGAAATCATAATAAAAACAGATTATTAGAGATATTTGCTCCTTGGGTCATTAGGATGTTGTTCCTTCCATTTTTTGATATTGTCTTTCCCTTTGAAATGGACATAAATCCGTACAGGATACCAAACAGCCAAGAAACCAGAAATGAAGGCAACAACTAAACCTGGTATAAGTCCAGGATCATTCGTACCTAATATTTTTATTCCCGCAATGATTCCAAGAGCACCGCCTATTGCTCCGAGTACAAAATATTTTCCATCATATAAATTTTCATCCAACTGAACTCTGAGAACATAGGCTTCATTTCTATTTTTTTCTTCATCTTTTTTCTTCTTTTCTTCTGTATCTCTCTTTCTTTCAATAATAGTATTCTCGCCATCCCTACATGATGAACAAAAAGATCGCCTTGCTATTTCATTTATGCTTTGCGGCCTCTCTTCCCTATTTGGCTTCATCATCCATATAATCAAATCTTTGGTGGATGATGACACGTCACTTGAAAACGTGAAGGCGTTACGACCATTTCTTTCAATTCTTTTTGAGGAAGGCGGAATGTTATCTGTAAGCAGATTGTACATTGTAGCACCAACGGAATAAATGTCAGTCCAAGGACCTATTTCTCTCATTGCTTCAGCAAAGCCTTCTTCGCTTTCGTTAAGAAGATCGGTTAATTCTGTAGCACAATAACCTGGAGTGTAAGCCAATGCCAAAGAAGTGGTCAGCGTTCCTGTGCGCTCAACATGCTTGCTGGCTCCAAAATCAATCATGTATGCATGACCGTATCTGTCAACCATAATGTTCTCTGGTTTGATATCCAGATGCCAAATACTTTGCTTATGTGCAGCATCAAGGGCAGGAAGAATCTGATTAATGTATTTCAAAACAAGGCTTTCAGATAGTTTACCTTCTCGATTAATTTTTGTGCGTAAAGATTCACCATCAATAAAGTCCATCACATAGTAGGCTGTTCCGTTTTCTTCAAAGAACTCATGAACCTTTACCAGATTTGGATGATTGAGGTTTGCAAGGCGCAATGCCTCTTTCTTGAACTTTGCCTTTTGTTGATTGAAACTTTGCTGGTTAGCAGAGTTGGTCACAACCACCTGATCACCTCTACGGTCATTGATAGCCTGACCACTGCCACCAATGAATAACTCTTTTATGGCAACTTGACGATTTGATGAAACCTGAGTAGCCAAGTACGTTATGCCGAAGCCTCCTTGCCCCAGCACTTGCTCTATTCTGTATTTTCCACCTTGTAAGGTGGTTCCTGGTTGTAAGTGTTGCATTTATTCTATTTGTTTTGGATTTTTCCGAAAATGTACGTAAGCATCTATGAATTTATCTTTGGGAGAGATAGAAGACGTTCTTTCCCATGTTGCTGGCTTTTGATTTCTACTACACCATATAATAACAATATTATACGCTAAATGCCAATAAGGAGAATCATTTTCTATTCCCCAGAAATCCAGTAAAGCATATAGGCGTTCTATACTATGAGGATGCTTTATATCGTCAACTTCTTCTTGAGGAGATCTATGTAAAAGCATTTGGGCAATTCCAATAATAGCCCCTTTTAATCTGGAATCACTATTATTATTGCTGGCGATGTGTTTAATAGCTTCAAATGCAAAGTAATCAACTGCACGTTCTCTTGTATTAAACTCGGTCCGAAGAATATATCTATCATGTAAAACGTGTCCTAACTCATGGCATAAAGAATATGCTAGTGCATATATAGCCAATTCATCATATATTGAGAAATCTTCTGTTTGAAAGAAATAGGATTTGCCAAGTTCATTAGAAACGAGTTCTTTTTCTGCATCAGCTATACACACACAAACCTTATTCCGAATTTTATCCTTATTACCAAGGTCTGAATATTTGGTTTCTATAACATAATTGGAATTCCCTAACAAACAGGGAAATAACTCTTTAGCGACAGAATAGAAATCGACAATATCTGGAATTCCCATAATTATTTTTCCATCTTTAGAAGAACCTTCAAAATCTCTATAATAAACGATTTCTATCTGGACATTATAATAATTCGAATTATCCGTAACAAATTCTATTGCATCCAACAAAAGTCTGTTTTCACCAATGATTTGATATATTACAGATCTTAATAATTCTATTTGTTTCATTTCAGATTGCTGCATATGTTTTTATATATAAAGTTATTGCTCAACTATTGCCGAAAAATGTTTGTTGTAGCCTTTTTCTTCATACATTTCTTTTGTTCCATATGGGACAACCAAATAGCAATTATTAAACTCATTCTCATAATAATTGCAGGGCGATTCCATTTTGGATATAACTTTTTCAAGACTAGTACAACCTTTAAAATTTGAGTTACCAATTCCATTAAGGCTGCTAGGCAAAATGATTGTTCTAAGCCCGATACAGCCATTAAACACCTCAGAAGTCAAAGTCTGGACCCCCTCAGGAATAGTAAGAGAAGTCAAACTAGTACAGCCATCAAATGTGTTGGGGGCTAAAGCGTTTATACTATTAGGCAAAGATAGTGCTATAAGAGATGAACAACCAGAGAAACATCTCACACCTATTTTATTGACACTTCCAGGAATAGAAATGTTTTTTAGAGATTTACAATCAGCAAAGGCCCATGCACCTATACTACTAATGCTATTTGGAATAGAAACAGAAGTTAACTGAGTACATCCATAGAATGTCCCTTCTCTTATTTTGTCTATAGAAGGGGGAATAACTACAGAAGATATATTCTGACAATTGCGAAAAGCATAATCAACAATACCAATAACCCTATAGCCATTGATAAAATCAGGTATAATCAATTCGCCTGTAACAGATTTTGAGAGTGATGAAATTTCACAGGTCCCTTCCATTTCACTAATATTACAAATTTGAAATATCGATGACATCTTTCCTGTTTCACTTTCATTTTCGATTTCATTACCATTTTCAGCTTCTACAGGATTCGTTGCATTTTCATATGTGGCATTTGGCATATCTCCCACCACTTGCTCAACTTGCATTGAATTATCAACGGTTTCATCATCATGAGATAATGACTTATTCGTAAACAGATAATATAACCCTATGATTACAGCAACCACTATAACGATAATCCAAAAGAGATTCGAACTGTTACCTTCCTGAGAAGTTGAGACATTTACTGCTGACGTATTTTCAACAGGCGAAGTAACATAAGATTGAGGGTCAGGAATATATACCTTTTCATTTTGGGGGCTTCTATCTATGATTGTACTTTCGTCCCCACTCAAGTTGATGGAGTCGCTTGAATTCTGATTCGTTTGTTGTTCTATATACTGCAAGGCTTTCTTGGCATCCTCATGTCCTTGTTCAACTGCCTTTTGAAATAATCTCTTTGCTTCAGACCTGTTTTGGGGTACGCCATCACCTTCCAAATAACAAACTCCTAAATTATACAGAGCTCCTGCAACACCTTGTTCTGCAGCCTTTTTGTACCATTTTACTGCCTCATGCTGATTCTTTACAACGCCAGTCCCTTCTGAATAACATTCCCCTAAAAGGTACTGTCCATCAGGATTATCTTGTTCAGCTGCTTTTTTGAACCACTCAAATGCACCGCTATCATTAGCAGATACCCCAATGCCGTCTAAATAGCAAAAGCCTACTTGTATCTGAGCATTCACATATCCCTGGTTAGCTGACTTGCTATAATACTGATATGCTAAGTTCTCTATTTTTTCTGTTCCCCATCCTTCTTCATAACATCTTCCCAATTGGAATTGTCCTTCGGCATCACCTTGTCTGGCTGCTTTTTCAAACCACTCAAATGCTTTTTTGTCATCCTCAGGGACTCCGTCACCTGCCAAATAGCATTTTCCAAGATTAGTTTGAGCAGAAGCAAGCCCTTGTTCTGCTGCCATACGGAAATAGTAGGCAGCATCAGATTGATGCTCTTCTCCAGCAATCCCCATATGGTACATGATGCCTACCAATAGTTGTGCGTCAGCATTTCCAGAATTTGCAATACCCCGAACAGTTTCCAAGCCTTTTTGATTGTCGGAGTTTATTAGTGAGACCATCTCTTCTAAGGTCATGTTATTATCCACCTTACCACCTCCGCTGACAACTGTTCCATCATTCTGATCTTCCAAAATCTTATTTTGTTCTTTTACAAGATTCTCCAGTTCTTCAGCATCTTCATCTGTAGCTTCTTCTTCGCCCCTACCGCTAAAATCAAATAACCAACCTAATTGTTGTAAGATAGCGACAACAATACAGTCGTGAGTCATTGGATAGCCTTCTACATCTGCTCCAAACAAATCTTTTATTTCTTTCTGAATTACTTCAATTTGATTTTTTGTCGCTCCTAAATCTTTAACAAAATCTATGTCTTCGCCTTTCGTCTTAACGATTTCTTTATTAAAAACTTCTTTTGCAATAGAGATAACACCAATACTAACTAAATCAACATAGTATTTTTGCTTTACATCTTCAGCTTTTTGTGGTCTCTCTTTGCGTCTGGGCTGCATCATCCAGTTTATCATCTTATACATCAAGCCCAGATTGCTTTCTGGGAGATCATCTTCTTTGAATTCTTCTATATCAAATTCTAATGGACTCTTCCCTGTTAGCAAATTGAATATTGTTGCACCAACTGCATACAGATCAGTCCAAGGACCAAACTGATTGAAAAGCATACCAGTTTGTTCCGCAGGAGCATAGCCTGGAGTGAAATATAAAGCAGTTGAGGTCATTTCACTTGGCGTAATCTGCTTACTGGCTCCAAAGTCAATCAACACAACAGTCTTGTCAATTAGCATGATGTTGGCAGGCTTTATGTCTAAATGCCATATTTGCAACTTATGTATTTCGGAAAGTGCATCTAATAGTTGTGGGAGAATATCCATAACTTCTGATTCTGTCAATGGATGACCCTCTCGTTTCATCTTTGTAGCTAAAGACTCTCCTTCAAGATAGTCCATGACATAATACACGGTATTATTCTCTTCAAACAAATCATAGACCTTCACAATGTGCTCATTGTCCAATGACATTATGCGTTTGGCCTCTTTTTTGAACTTCTCTTTTTGTTTCTCAAACAGAGAGTCATTTACAGAGTTGGAAACTCGAATGGAGTTCCCAGTTCTTTCATTAACACCATTAAGGAATAACTCTTTTATGGCAACTTGACGATTTGATGAAACCTGAGTAGCCAAGTACGTTATGCCGAAGCCTCCTTGACCCAGCAATCGGTCTATTCTGTATTTCCCACCTTGTAAGGTGGAGTTAGGTTGTAGATGTTGCATAACTAATAGTCGTTTTTTATCCTATCAAAAGAAGTTATTTTAGATAGTAGTGATGAATATTGTATATCATCAATATTTAGGCGCTTTTTAGCAATTGCTTTTTCCACCTTTTTTATAAATATAGGTATTTTATCCTCTTCATACAGTATAATATGATTAATATCTTCAATATTAAACTTTAAACCAAGAGCTTTCATGCTCTCAGACGGGTTTGGTTTCTTTTTTCTTACATCCCCTCTCCATTGCTCGTATTCACCTTTCTCCCACATCCACCAAATATCATTTAGTCCTTCTTCTACTATATATCGCCACTCATTCTCATCGTAATTAATATATTTCACCCCTCGCCATTCGCCTAAATATTTCTTTACAAATCCAAAAGCATAATTTCGTGCTCTATGAGAATCTACTTCCATCCAAGATTGCATTAATCTTTCTCCAATACTATTTGGATTGCACGTCCATGATTTCTTGTATTCTTCCCATGTAAAATGATAAAAAATAAGTCCATTTATTATAGATTCATTTTTTATATATTGAATTGGATTACATCCGTTCTGAATTCCCCATTCTTTTTTGAATCCAATAGCGTATCTTCCATAATTCTTCACAAACAAATCTGACATTGAGATTGGAATGTCACAGAAGCATATTTGAGGTATACCAATAATATAATTAGGATATGCTTTCGTAGACAAATTCTCGCTGCAGTAATTTGGAATCAATTTCCCTGAAACCAAAATGTCTATAATGCTGTCTATCCTCTTAGTATAGTGAAACAGCGACTTGGTACGATACGATTTCATATTTGCATCTTATTTGTTTGTTTACTATTTTCAGGTATTACAGAAACATAGTTACACCGCTGTCGAAGCCCCCTTGCCCCAGCACTCGCTCTATTCTGTATTTTCCACCCTGTAATGTGGTGTTTGGTTGTAGGTGCTGCATCTGAATTATTCTCTTTTTCTATTATTGTTGTCTTTAATAATTTTAGTTGTTTGACTATCAAAAGTAGCAACAGGGGAGGATCCTATCTTAGATAATGATGGCGGAAATCTATTAAGAGTTGAATTTATAAGTATCTTCTTTCCAATGAACTTCAACACGCTCTCAATGCTTTTAGGCCTCTCTCTATAATTGGTAGTCATCAGCCATATGATAAGGTTTCTCATATTGAAACTTACAGAATCAGGCAACGGAAAAGAGATGTGCCTATCTTTTGTTGTGTCATCATCAACATCTATTGGCATTGGTGGTAGTTTGTTGCTGAGAATGTTGTAAAGAGTTGCCCCCAGTGAATACAAATCTGTCCATGGCCCAAACTTTTTGTAATTTAATTCCATTTGTTCACGAGGGGCAAAGCCAGGAGTGTAGCTTATGCGTGTACCGGTCGTTGCACCACCTTTCTGAGTGTTCAGCTGCTTGCTTGCTCCAAAGTCAATGAGTTTCACATTTCCACTCTTATCCAACATAATATTAGAGGGCTTCAGGTCAAGGTGCCAAATATTAGCATCATGAACCGTCTTCAAGGCATCTAATATCTGGGGAAGGATGCTGCGGACTTCTGATTCTGACATGGGTCGGCCTGTACGCTCCAAACGTTTTGCCAGGTTCTCACCGTCAATATAGTCCATTACATAGTAGGCTGTTCCATTTTCTTCAAACAAGTCATGAACACGTACTATATGTGGATTGTTGAGTTGGCGCATTCGGCGGGCTTCTTTCTTGAACTTCTCCTTTTGTTCTGCAAACAATTCGAGGTTCTCACCATTGGTAACACTAATGACAGAAGTATTGGAATCGCGCTGTGCAATATCTTTTATAAAAAACTCCTTGATGGCTACTCGTTCGTTAAACTCTATGTTCGTGGCAATATAGGTCTTGCCAAAGCCACCAGAAGCAAGGTAGCTGTCAATCCGATAGACACCTCGAAGAATGGTGCCTATTTGAAGCATAGATGCGTTATTTGTTATTAGAGTCATTTGCTTTTGCTTGTTTGTTGGAGAATAATTTAAACAACTTAATTTTTATCATAGCAAATGTAGATTGCTTTTTTGCAATTGGTGTTGGTGGAAGCGTTGCACTATTATCATATTCTGCAATGGCAACATCATCTTCGTCTTTTACCATCCGTACATCATTTGTCGCCTCTGCATACCCCTCTATGTTGAGGGCATTACAGCGGGCTGAAGGCTCTTCATTAACCAATAGTTCATCAACTTCCTCCCTAATGACATCCTTCACATGAATGAGCCAGGCAGAATGGTTGTCCTGATTGTGGATTGTGGCGTCAACGAGCAGCTGGCGTTTTGCCTTGTCAGTGGCTTTTGATGAAAGAATAGAAAAAAGCTCACCATTGCTCATCTGCTCTAACATTCCATCAGAACATAAATAGAAGTAATCACCTGACTGTACGTCGGTAATGTGGATGATGTCTGGACGCATACGGTTTTCCTTGCCAGGAGTCATGGCCCGAGAAACGATGTTTTTCTGAGGATAATTGACCATCTCTTCATAAGTTATCTCACCAGACTGATATAGCTCGAAAGCAATAGAGTGGTCACGTGACTGATAGAGTATGCCCACACTCGGACGCACATGATAGATACGGCTGTCTCCCATGTGAAGTGCAGTCACTCCTTGACTATCAAAATATAACAGGGTCAAGGTAGTTCCCATTTTCTTAAACTCTCCGCCATCTTTCAAATCCAACTGCACATAGGCATAGGCTAAGGCATCATTTAATTGTTCGTTAGTGAGAGGAGGTATGAAGCGTGTTTTAAACCAGTCGCCCAATGCTTGGCAAACCGTTTGACTGGCCACCTCGCCATGCTCATGACCACCCATGCCGTCACAAAGCACAAACAGCTTGTCGTCTGTCGTTGCATGAGTTGGGAAGAGCGAATCTTCCTGATTGGGACGTTGCCCTAATTCGTATATTGATAATGGAGGATTAATAAGTATTTTCATAGGCTATGATAGTTTAAACGTAATAATAGTGTTGCCAATCTTTATCTTATTTCCATCAAAAAGGCGTATCTCATCGCCTTTTTCGATGGGTTGGCTATTGATGTAGGTACGATTCTTATTCTGATAGTTCCTTAGGACGACCTTCTTTGACCCATCTGGCAATGTACTGACATTGATTATAAAATGCTGACGACTCATATAATTATCAGTAGCATCTATCTGTACCATAGCTTTTGACGAGCTGCACTTACGACCAACGGTATTTTCCCCTTCTTGCAATGGGTAGGTATGACCATTGGCTTCTAAAAGGGCATTTTTGTTTATTGAGTCCTTGGAAACTACTAAATGGGTGGAGCCAAAGTTTGAACCTGACAACTGGGTTGAGCCATTGTTCACCACCGCTTGTTTTGGTCCAAGATATGTTTTAGCCTCTAAAGGCTCTTGCTGCGGTGTGAATCTCGCTTGAAGCAATGCGTTACATTTGGGACATGTAAACTTCTTTAGAGTTTCATTGTTCGGGTTACGTACTTCAAGTACTTGACCGCAAGAAGGACATTGAACTTTCTTCGTCTGCATACTAATCTGTGTCTGAACAAATCATTTTATATATTTCGCCTTGCAATAGGGACAAGCCTTGTCTTGCACTATCAGGTCATAGTCCTTGAAACCCATGAAATGACCACATTTGGGACAAACATAGTTTTGCTGGAATATTTTTTTGAAATATTCTTGTTCTTCAATGCTGTTATCTGTAAGGCGCTTGTAAAAGCCATAGAGCATTACCAAAAAGGCGATTGCCGTAAAAACGTATGCAATGGGTTTGAACTCATCTGGAAGAATACCCGACATTAAACCGCCTAACATGGTGATACCGATAGGAATACTGGAGAGAAGACCTATGTTCTTTTGCTTTCTCTTGACGCTGATGTTTGCTAAGTTATATTCATCCCACACCTGTTTCAATGGGCGAATGTCAACAGTTTCCACAACAGGTTTCTGCTCCTTAAGGGCTTCCCAATGGAACAGATAGTGGGATTTTCCTAATTCTATATGATCCTGCTCGGAAATGACTTTGCTTTCAATAGCAATGCCATTCACGTAAGTTACATTCTGTTCGTTCAGATTTCTTATCTGCCATTTGCCAGCACCAACTGGCTGTAAGGAAATGTGGTGACGGCTGACGTCCATGGGGACACTTGCCGGACGGCCGTAAAGTCTGGCACTTCCATCTTTAATGATGCAGAGCTGTCGTGTCTGTTGATCTCTACCTATGATGATTTCCATTGTGTGTAAACTTTCTCTTCTACCGTAATTGTTGGGTAGTATTTTTGTTTTAGGATTAGTTCTGTTGACAAATAAAGCGCTTGGCAGACGATTGTCTTCGCTACCATGTGGCAAAGATAAGAATTATTTTTTGAAAAAACAAGTAATCAGACGGATATTTCATTGTGATTGTATGAAATATTCGCCTGAGTGTATGAAACATACAATAATGTGTGCTTATAGCGATTCTGCCATTAGATCCTTGCGTCCAATGAGGCTGAAAATGGTTATTTCATTGTCTTCATTAAGGATTCGAAGCGTGCGAAGTACCTCATTGAGTGTGGAGCCACTGGTGGTAACATCGTCAATAACTAACACATTTTGCTGACGAACCATAGAACAGAGCGCCTGCTCTTCTTCTGATTCAAATCTTAAGAAATTCATGATATACGGACGTAGCCTGCTCTTTTTCACATCCTTGGCGATTGTGAAATAATCTTTGTTGTGAATTATTTCAAGCATAGCATTGATGGAACTCTTTGCCTGCTCTTTAGCCGCCTGTGTATAACGAGGCATTCCATTCTCCAGAATGTCATCGAGATATTGTTTCTCGTAAGCGTTCATGTCGAATGAAATATTTGAAGGAAGAGCTTTCACTAAAGTCATCTTGTATAACATCGGCTGTGCGAATCGATAGATATAGCGGAGCATATACTGGTTCACCTTACTCTTTGACTCTGGCATAACAACGATGTCATAGTTGTAGAGATTAATTTTTTTGTGAAGATTATCAACAGCTTTTTTTATAAAGGTTGTCAATTCAGGCGTGTTTTGCAGGTCATCGGTGAACTTTACGTATTTTATAAATGCTGTACGTACATGACTTTCTACTTGATCAGAAAACTCATAGCCATAATAGAAGCATTTGCCGAAAGCCTCTACTTGATATCCATCGCCAGTAAGACTGACAATGTCCTCAACATTATCGTGCTCGAAATCGAACACGAATTTCTTCTCTGTATCGTCGAATGTTACCCCCATATCATTGACATTTATTCTGCAAAGATAAGAAATGTTTTTGAAACGACAAAGGAATCAACAGGGAAATTTAACGAAATGTCCGCCTGAATGTATGAAGGTGATGGCTGATGGTTATGTTTCGTGTGTCGGATGTCAGTTTTTTTCGCCGTTTATTTTGTGTTTTAAGAATTTCTTTCTATTTTTGCAGTAGAAAAAGAGGAACTTGATTAATAACTAAAAATCAGATTCAATGGAAGAAAAGGAACTGACTTTCTTTGATGCCCCCAAGGGATACGATTTGTGTTTCAACAGTGAATGCAGTCGTCGTAATGAGTGTATGCACTATCATATCGGGACGTTGGTGCCGCCTCACAAGGAGGGCGGGCCTGCAGTCTATCCTGCTGCATGGAAAAGCGGCAAATGTACCCGATTTCATGAGAAGAAACTCGTGAGAATGGCATGGGGATTCAATGGCCTCTACAAAAATCTGACGAAGCATGAGGCAACCGAAGCACGCCAGCAGGTGAGGTGGTACTTCAATATGGGCAAGGGCGAGTACTACCGCTATCACAATGGAAAGAAATGGCTTACGCCTCAGCAGCAGGAGGATATTCGTAAGCTCGTTGCGCTGTATGGAAGCCTGGAGGGTGCAGAGTTCGACCATTACGTCATTGCGTACGACTTTACATGGTAGTTTGTTAAGGACAACTGGAAGGATGTTCACTCAGTCCCACGGCGGGACCGTTTTGGTCCCACCATGGGACTAAAACGGTCCCAGCATGGGACCAAAACGGTCCCACCGTGGGACCGAATTGCAATTTCAGCTATTTCGGCTCCACATGTACGGCTACGTGGGTGTCCTGTCCGTAGTGGCTTTTGAGCAGGTCCTCTACAGCGGATGCTTTGTCGTGGGCTTCGCGCAGGGTGATGTCACCATCCACGAGGATGTGCAGCTCGATGGCGTAATGGTTGCCGATGCGGCGGGTGCGCAGGTCGTGGGGCTCTTCTACGTCGGGGACTGAGGTGACCAACTGGATAATCTCTTTTTCTACTTCGTCCGGCAACGACTGTTCCATGAGATCGCCAATGCCATCGCGTAACAGATGGACGGACACCTTTACGATGAAGGCTCCGACGACCAAGGATGCCAGCGGGTCGAGCACCGTCCAACGCTGCCCCAGGAAGATGGCTCCGCCGATGCCAAGGGCCGTACCGACGGACGACAGGGCGTCGCTGCGGTGATGCCATGCATTGGCCTCTACGGCAGGCGACTTCAGCTGGCGGGCCTTGATGATGGAGTAGCGATAGACGGCTTCCTTAAACACGATAGACAAGAGGGCTGCCCAGAGTGCCAGCATGCCGGGAGCCTCCAAGCGTCCGCCGTTGAGCCATGTGGCAATCTTGGTGGCTCCGCCATACAGAATCCAGATGGCGACGGCCAGGAGTGCCACGCCGATGAGTGTCAGGGCCAGCGTCTCGTACTTGCCATGACCATATTCATGCGACTTGTCCTGGGGTTT
>JAEEGL010778023.1_pt1 | contig 14236 bp, 29 predicted proteins | sample 9134231 | NCBI WGS metagenome assembly JAEEGL01 (sample SAMN16246548, study PRJNA631951) | gut metagenome | biome: gut microbiome; feature: rumen; material: fiber-attached | host: Bos | place: Iran: Karaj | collected 2018-10 | reverse complement strand
TTAATTAAACCATTTCTTGTTACACATGTAAGTGATCCGTAAGCATTAAAACTCATTGTATCAATTAGTAGGCGCGGATGATCTCCTCCAAATTCAAACACTTCTGAAAGTTTATATTCTTTACCAATCTTTAACTTACTCAATGAAGCATTAAACATCTTACCGCTATCAGTAATAGATGTGAGAGATCCTAGATTTGTTGTATAGAATACTTCAGATTTAGTGATCTTTGCGGCTTTATCTTTTTCCACAAGTTTAATTGTCTTGCCGTTATAGATTACTGCAATATCCTGTTCCTTAATCTCTTCAGGCTCTTCTTCTTCTCCAAGGATATTAGTAATTTTCGTTCTGCGTGCATCGCCAAAGGTATTAGCAACTTTTTCGAGAACTTCAATTAACTTTTTATCGAGGGCAGTAGGCTCAGATAATAGGTATCGACAGTCATCAATAAATCTTCTTTTTTCTTCTAGCTCTTCATTTAATTTTACACCGTCAAGTCGGCATAGAGAGGAGAGCTTCATAGCAAGGATAGCTTCAACCTGCTTTTCATTGAATGGATACTTCTCCATCAATGCCGTTGCTGCGGCCGCAGGATTTTCACTCGCACGAATAATTGCTACAATATCATCAATATTTGCTATTGCTAGTAGCAATCCTTCGATAATATTTTCACGCGCAAGCGCCTTATCAAGATCAAATTGAATGATGTTACGTTCACATGCACGGATATGTGCAATATAAGCATCACATGCTTCTCTCCAGCTAAAAACTTTAGGGAAACGACCCTTATCAAGAAGAACCATATTGATAGAGAACCAGTTCTCTAACGAAGTGTCATGATAAAGTTTTGCCATCATTTTCTGCGGGTTCACGCCCTTACTAAGATAAATGCGAATATCTGCGGTTTTCTTCGTATGGTCAATAACTTTATCAATACCATAGTCTGGATTATCTTGCGTTAATTGCGCCAGCTGATCAATTATAGTGTTTGTAAATACACTGTATGGTAGCTCAGTTGCTTGAATCATATTTTCAGCAGGGTTATACGTCAGTGTTGCGCGTATACGTACAGACTTACCTTTACCTACTCGCAGACTCTCTTTAACTTCATTACCATTAGTAATAGTTCCACCTGTTGTGAAGTCAGGCGCGCAATAAATTTCATCAAAAGACACATTAGGATCTTTAATAATTTTAATAAGCGCGTTATTTACCTCTTTGAGATTGAATTGTGGAACAGACGTTGCCATAGCAACAGCAATACCTGTACAACCGTTAACGATATTCCAAAAACCGATAGAAGGGAAAACGGAAGGAATTTTTTCTGTATCATCATAGTTCCAATACCATTCATTAATCGCATTTTTATTTAATCCAGCAAATAAATAATCAGATAGTTCTGCGGCACGCATTTCAACATAACGAGCAGCCGCATGAGAGTCAGGAGACGAAGGATTACCATAGCTACCTTGTACATCTTCCAATGGATAATGGCTTGACCAAGGGCGAGCCGCACGAATAAGTGCATCATACATAGCTACATCACCATGTACATAGCTCTGGGTCATAGCAGCGGCGACGGATTTTTGCGCCTTCTGGAACTTATCTTTGTGGGTAAGTTTATTTGTATATTGAGCATACAAACCTTGACGAAGGCCAATCTTAAGCATATCTCGAACATCTGGAATTGCACGTTCTTGTGCAACTGATGCAGCATATTTTAAGAAGGCTTCTTCGGTTGTACGTTGAAAATCTACTTCTTTAATCATTTTTATCCTCTTTATTTTTTAATATAAATTGTTCAAAACGATATGGACAAGTTGGACAATATGTACTTACAACTTGTAATTTATTACAAGTTTCACAATGTGCAACTGCTATAAGTGCTTCTTGTGTGGGAGTCATATATCCCTCTATATATGGCCAATGTTCCTTTACTTCTTCATCAGTGATATCATCTACGGTTTTATTTTCTTTTATTATATCTATAAAGAAATTATGAAAATGACCATATTCTTCTTTCCAATATTTTATTTTTTCTGGGTCTGGTTCATAGTGATCCAACATTACCCTACGATTAAATTCTGGATCAGAACTTCCAAGAAAAATTCCATTTGGCATATTTTTACCTCAATTATTTCTCTTTATTCTCGTCCAATGATCTTAGAGGATTCTTCCCTATAGGGCATCGTATTACGCTATGACGTGGTGTTGGCATACTTACAATAAGTGCAACAAATAACAAAATTACAATTGCAACAATACCACCAATAATATTTAATATTAACATTTTATACCTCAACTATTCAAAATATTAAAGTCAACATTATCAAATAGGAAATCACGTCTATCTTCAACTTCAGTTCCCATTAACATTTTGAGAGACTCCCGTGCTGTTTCAGCATCATTGATAGTAAGAACTTCAAGTCTTCTATCAGTTTTATTCATCATAGATGCTTCCATATCTTCAGCTGTCATTTCACCAAGACCTTTATTCCGGCCTTGTTCCCAGCCGATATGAGTTTTCTTTAACTCTTCAAGCTCTGTATCATCATACGCAAATACTCGTTTATCTCCCTTAGTGAGACGATACAATGGCGCACGTAGCCAGCATAGTCTACCTTCTTCGATAAACTTTGGCATAAGGACATAAAACATTGTTGCAATTAGACACATAATGGCATAACCATCAGAGTCAGCATCTGTTGCAATTGCAACTTTACCATAGTTTAGTTTACTCGATCTATATTTATCTTGAATGCCGCATCCAAGCGCAAGAATAATATCACTCACTTCTTGATTCTCAAGACATTCATCTAATGGATGCTTCATCAAATTCTTGACCTTACCACGTACAGCATATAATGCTTCTGTCTTTACATCACGTGCAGGCATAAGGCCGCCCAATGCAGAATTACCCTCAGAGATAATTAACATCGAATCTTGTCCATGTTTTTCGCAGTCCTTAAACTTATCAGAACTATTAACCTTACGCTTTTTCTGTTCTACTTCTTTTTTCTCCATTGTAAGAACAGCTTCTCTTGCACGTTCTGCCGCTGCCTCAGCTTTTGCAATCTTGGTAAGCATTTCCACTATTGCATTAAACTCAGAAGGATAATTTGTGTTCATATCCTTTAGAGCCTGGGTAAATGCAGTAGACGCAAGAGTTCGTAATGAAGCATTATTGATCTTCGACTTTGTCTGATTGGCAAAAGAAGGATTTTCTACCTTACAATTGATTACATAAAATAGATTCTTACGAATATATTCTCCTTCAAACGATGCATCAGCCAAAGTATTAAAGGTCTTTGTGATAGCCGTTTTAGCGCCAGTGACGGGTGTGCCGCCCTCGGGGCATCTAAGACCATTTACAAATACATATGCGGTTTCGCTTCTTACGCCCCATTGTAAAGCAATTTCTATACTATCTGTCCCGTCACTGGCAGAGGCTGTGAGTATATGCTTGTGGAGCGGCTTTTTAACATTATTAGTTACAAAATCTACAATACCATTTTTGGCGCAGTAAGTTTTTGTTTCTTTATCATTAGATACTGTGAACTCAATACCAGGATATATATAAGAAATATCTTGAATATCTTTACAGATACGTTCATAATCATATCCAATCTCGCCGTTACAGAATACTTCGGGATCGGGATTAAAACAGATCCAAGTACCCGTCGGATTAATCTTTGGGTCATTATCAGACTCTTTATAAAAGATTAACTTACCCTTATCAAATATTGCATCAGCTTTCTTATTGCCGCGATAACTAATGATATGAAACATTTCAGAAGACAAGCAAACACAAGAACCGCCAATACCATTCAAACCAGAGGCGTTCTTGTATGAGTTGTGGTCAAATTTACCACCTGTATGCGATTTTGTATAGATAGATACAAGTACATTTTCTCCATCTTCGCGGATACCAAATGGAACCCCACGTCCATAGTCACGAACGCATACATCATTTCCATTTAGATTAATTTCAATACGTTTACCATATCCAGCAAGCGCTTCATCTGTACTGTTATTTATAATTTCTTTCAGAGCTTGATATGTGCCTTCAATGTCATCTGATCCTAAATACATCTGTATACGGGTGCGGACGCCTTCGCGGAAATCAAGACTCTGAATTGAATCAATGTCATATTTTTGTGTTGGCATTTTCTTATTATCAACCCCATAAATTATTTAAATCAATTGGACGATTTGACATTGCCTTTATATGTCCACAATATTTACAATACATTTTTGTTTTATCTTCATTAAACACAACAGTGCTTTCATTGGTTTGTCTACAACAACATAAGTGTTTATCTTTTTTTGTACGACCAAAGGCATAATTTTTTCCAGTTATTTTACCCCAAAGCATAGTACCATTTATCCATAACCAACTCTTTTTAAATTTGGATATTGTAGTATCTTTAAAAATTTTTACAATCATATTTTTACTTCCTTAAAAATTGTTGCAAACAATTATACAAAGTATATAATCTTTATTATTGATTTTAACTTGTTTTAACATATTAATTAATGATTGATTTTCTTCTTCTGAAGATTCAGTTAGAAGAAGTAATTTTTCTTTATCGGGGTGATGGTCAAATTGAAATTGTAAACCATTTTGTAAAGTTTCAAAATCAATTTTTTCTTGCATTCGAAAATCAGGCTTTCTTCCTGTTTCAGCATGCCCTTTTGCTCCATATAAAAAGGAGGTAAATTTATATATTAATTCATCTGTATAAACCCAACTATGAGGTTCACACATTTTTAAAATCATTACATTCATTTATTTTACACCTTGTAAATAAATTATACTTTTCTTCTTCATTACACTATATTATAACATAAATTTAATAATTTGTCAATTTATTATTTTTTGACTTTTGTGTGGTAGTTGTAAATACATTTCTCCATTTTCAAATATTTATCTAGATCCCAAACTACCTTAAAATCATTACATGCATTATAATCATTTTGATAGAGCACAAAATATCCTTCACTTTCATAACATTCAGCCATAAATGGAAAATACCTTAAAGCATTTTCTCGACTTACATTCTGAATCCTAGCTTCAGTAGATCCTGTTTTAGCATTACGCTTAATTCTTGAATTAAGCACGCCGCAATACCAAGCAAGTTTTATTTTTGAAATTAAATCTTTACCTTCGTATGCATGTTTAGTTAAAGTCATTGCTTCTGATGCTTTCATAATTAATCCTCTTTTTCTTCTTTATCTGGTACAAAGCTGGGGCAATTTTCGCACCAACTATTATCAAAATCGGGAGTATCTTCCCAAGGGCACGACCGCCCGTTTTCAAATTCTTTGCATCTCATTTTAAATCTCCTTTATTCTGATATAGATTCCACCATATCCAATGCTCTTCAAGTTCAATAGGATGATTTCTTTCCCAAGAACCTTCACTTTGTAGCTTATCTCGCGCAATTTCTTCATCAATGAGTTCCATTTCTACTAAATCACAATTCATTCCATGAAAAAATTGTCCTTCGATATTTTCTTTTCGCTCTTTCATTTTAATCATAATCCTCATCAAAAGTACAGGGAACTATCTTTTCAGAACCACATTTTGTACATCTTACTATGTCCCATACATTATCACAATAGACAGCAAAGTTGTAATTATGAGTACATGTATTAACAGCATTAGGATATTTTATAGCAAGTGGGAAATCTTTATGCGCTCGCGCAAACATTGCTTCCATATTTTCTATCATACTACCTCTTTGTCTGCGCTCGCGCAGACCATATTATTTATATTATATTATTTTTTATTAATTATATATTATTTATATTAATATTACTCATAGGATTTTCGTACCATATGGTACGGTTTTCGAACTAATGGTACGATTTTCGAACGCAATGGTACGAAAAATAATATAACTTGGTACGATTTTCGTATCATTCAGAGTGAATGGTACGGTTTTCGGATTTAATGGTACGAAAATCGTTTTTTGATTTATAACGAGTTTTCAGAAAATTACTCTTTCCAGTTATCCGGCACCGCATTAAAGTATAATTTATTTTCACTCTCAGTATCCTCCAAGATAATTCCTTTTAGTTTTAATTCTTTTATAGAATCAGTCACACTTGACTTCTTGATTCCCATCGCATTCTCAATTGCCGCGGGTGAGAAGAACACATAACCTTTATTCTTCCATCGTAGTAGATAGAGCCAAATTTTAAAAGCATTCCCATTAAGCTCTCTCGCGGCAGTATCAATATACTTGTATTCAAATGGTGGATAATAACCTTCAGTTGGGTCACCTGACTTATGTTCAATCAAGTCTGCATTAAGAATGTCCATTCTCTTTTGATTTTTATAATTAGCCATCGTCATCCTCCATTGCTTTTTCAATTCGCATTAGAAGAGCTATTGATGGCGTTTCGCGCCCATTTAAAACTTTATTTAAATGTGTTCGACTAATGTCTACAAGTTCCGCGGCTTCCCCTTGAGTCAAGTTATTATCTTCCATATACTGTTTAAATCGTTCTATAATAACTTGTATCAAAGATATATCCTCCAATTATTTATAACAAATATAATGTTTTTCAATATATTCGGTATTCATATATAAGTCATATCTTTTCTTTAGATATTCTGCAAACTCTTGGCTGTCTACATAATTAAAGAAATAACCTTCTAATTCTTTAGGCAGTAATTCTGGATGTTCATCGTCGTAATATTTTTCTAATTTTTCTTGTATATCCTCAATATCCATACAATATTCATGAGTAAGATACGGTTCAAAATCAATTGTATCATAGAACTTATAACTAAATTCTACCATTTTCTGGCCTTCTTGTAGTGTCATAATATTATCTCTCCAAATTTTAAGTTGTATTAAAACGCACACACTTGGTACGAAAAATATACCTACCCGATAAAGGATAAGTATACTCTTTTTATTTCTATAATAATTATATCATAATTTTAATAAAAGTCAAATCTTTAAGAAGCCTTCTGCCGCGAGTTCATCAATGGCTTGATTGATTGCTTCCATCAGAAGATAACATCTAATAGTACAATCAAAGTATCGTGCAAGATCTTCATTTTCATAATGCTCGATTAAGGACATAACATCATCATCAGGGTTATATTCTTTTACCGCTTCATATAGCAAGTCAAAGTTATTGGTTAAATATTCAGAGCATTTATTTTCGCCGTCATAATAATTATAACCATTACCGGTAATTTCATCAATACTAAATAATTCGTCCCATAGACCTTCGCACAACTGATCGCGATCAAGGGCTTCATCATCTGAAAAGTTAGTTTCTTCTCGAATCCAATCTTTTATGTCATTAGTCATTGCACGTAAATAATTATACTTTTCCATTGTTATTCTCCATAATTTCATCATATAGTTCTGATAAAGGCCGCATAGCTAATTTTGGAAATGCAGATCTTTGAGTTAGAAGTGTAGGAATTATAATTTCGTCTCGTTCTACTTGTGGGACATCACTATGACAATAAATTAAATCAAATCTACAACCTCTTGCATGGGAGGGCATTAAAATCATAATATTAATGAATGGTAATTTTATATAGTATTCTGTTCTTGTATTGCGACCCGAAGCTTGCGGATAGGCATTCATGATGAGTTCATATACTTTATCCATTTGCTCATGTGTAGGTACAATAATACCAATCATAAATTGCATCTTAATCCTCCAAGGATAAATCATATCCTAAGATATTTTTATTATAATGTCTTAAACAAGATTCTAATTCATCAATTAAGAATTTTTCATCTGGCCCAAATACACCGCGCCAGAAATCATCATAGCTTATAAACTTTAAGCCTGTTATTCCATAGGCTTCTGCTTTACTATAAAATGCCGAAGGGCTGGCGCAAACAATAGTAGCACCGGTTTCTTTAGCTATTAACATTAAGCGCGAGGTCTTCCCCGTGCCACGTTTATCGATTATTTGATACATATTATTACTCCTTAGTTCTTTCCAATCTTCTCCCACACCAAGGGCAGTATTTGATGGCAAATTTGGCGAAAGAACCATAGTTCGCCGCGGTGTTATTAAATTTAAAGTGATCTTGTATCACAAGGCCATCATCACTGTCTAACCATAACTTAATTTCGTAATCAACAGTTTCATCTTTAGGTTTAAATTCACTATCATAAACAAGGGCGCCATCACAATGAAGAATTTCTTCGCGCCGTTTATCAAAACTTGAACAATATTCGCACTCTAGTTCTGTTAAATCACAATAGTCTTCGACTAAATTTAATTCTACTCGTTTACCTCTGACAGTCATAATACTTCTCCTTTACATACCAAAAGGCATATGTTACTCCTGTTTTGTCGCCTCGATTATTAATATGCCGAAAGCCTCGGTCGTTAATAAACGACCGAGTTCGACCAGCACGTAATTGAATTAAATAATTATAATAATAATTTGCATTAATCATTGTTTTTCCTTTGTCTACAATAAATACAATCATTTATACCTTCCGGTAAGCAATCTTCACATTCGGGGTTCCATTTCATATCATATGGTATGGTTGGTGCCATACGGATACTATCTTCACATGAGCGCCATCCTTTTGGCGGTTTAAGCCAGCCATCTTTAATGCCTATAATTTCTTTTAATAATTCATCGGCATCAATTAATCTCATTTTATCACCCTTCTCTATTTTCTATTGCACGGGCGCAATTTTCACATATATTTGGATATTTACAAATATTACAATCATCTGAAGTACTTTGCGGCAAAAATTTCATTACATCAGTGTATAGCATTGTATTACATGTCTTGCCATATTGGTAGTAAGGGCATTCATCACAACTATAATCAATAAGCATACAACATTTTATACCTTTAACAATTTCAGCATTTGTCATTGTTTTCTCCTAATATATCTTCATATTTTCTTCTCTTTTGAAAAAATTTTTTTATTTTGAATTAATCATTTTCTTCTCTTATCCATGCTTCTTCGATAAGATTAGTATTTGCTCTTAATCCACGTTCCTTCTTTTTAAGAATGAGATTAAGTACAATGCCAACAATCATAGCAAGAGCGGTAGTACCAATGCTTACTACACCAAAATTGCATACTGCGCCAGATACACCAAGTGTAAGTACAGCTGCAATAATAGTAACATTCTTGTTATCATTTAAATCAATGTTACTATCTTTAATGGTGCGAATACCAGATAAAGTAATATATCCATAAAGGATTGCCGCGCATCCACCAAAGATTGCACTTGGGATAGATACAAGGAAAGCCTGAAGAGGTCCAATAAATGCAGCGATACCCATAATGATAGCCGCGAGAGCAATTACATACTTAGAGCAAATCTTACTGAAGCCTGTAGTGCCTACACTTTCACCATAAGAAGTATTAGGCATAGCGCCAATAAATGTACCAAGAGCAGTAGCGGCGCCATCGCCCATTAAAGTATAACCAAGTCCTGGTTTCTGAGTTAAGTCAGTACCAATAACAGCACTTAGTGCCTTATGATCAGATGTATGTTCTGCAAGAGTTACAAGACTTAGCGGTAAGAATAATAGTAGAATTTGAGGTAATAGCGACCAATCAAATGCGCCAAACTTTAGGAAAGCAAAGTCTGGAACTTGGAATAGCCTTACTCCATTAAATACACTAAAGTCAATAATTGGTACGCCGCAGGCAGTTAGGATTGCGGATATACCATATACAATTAGAATTGCTACCAAGAACGGTAGATTCTTAATAAAGCCTTTTCCATAATGAGAAATCAAGGCTGTAATAACTAATGTTAGCATACCAAGCCCAAATCCAATTAGACTATATTCGCCATTAATTTGGAAATAGGTTGGAATGAAAGTTGCTAGGTTTAAACCAATAACTGCAACAATTGGACCGATTACAACAGGTGGTAGCAGCTTATTTATCCATGCTGTTCCATAATGGTTTATTGCAAGTCCAACAGCAAAATAAACTGCGCATACAATCAAGCCGCCTATGAATACCGCCATATAGTTCGGCGCCATTCCCAAACCGAGCGCGCCAATTACAGCGGCGACAAATGCGCCAGAGGAACTAATAAACATTGGACTCTGGCCTTTAGTAAATAGTTGATAGATTAGAGTACCTAGTGCTGCACCTAGCATAGCAGGGGCAATTGGGACGCCGCAAAGCTGCGGAATTAGAATAGTTGCAACAAAGCAAGCAATTACTTGCTGAAGGGCAGCGACAAATAGCCGCTTTGCCGGAAGTCGGTCGTTAATATTATAAAGCATTATTATTCTCCTTTAATACATTAATTATCTTGTTGGCTAGAGCCGCCACGAGACGGATTATCTTTTATATTAGAGCTGTTGCTCCTAACATTTACCCAAGTATTAGTATCTGCATCCCAAAAATCACTACCGCCAACTACTAAATGATTTTCATCACCTTTGCCCCATGTATATGTAATAGAGTCGGGATGAATTCTAAACATATCTACATCTTCACAAGTTATGTGTGTACGCCAATCATCTTGTTTAGGGTATGAATCGCATGTGGTAATTGTCCAATTATTTCTAGTGCAATCGCATTGTCTTACCCAAGGAGCATTAATGCGGCCGCAGCGCGGACATTCCCATCCTTTTTCTGCTTGATATGATTGGTTACCTAAAGTATAAGTAGTAGATGTAGTAGTTCCGGTTGTATTTTCAGCCATCTATACTTTATCCGAAGTATTCCAGTTAATAGATTTCATATATTTTACCTCCAATCGCTATAATCATCGTCAAGTTGTTGTTTATATTCTTTCTCCAATATAGGGAGGATTTCATCAAAAGAATTATGTAATTTTCCATCTGCAGTTGCTGCGAGAATAATTCCATATAGGAATTGGTTGATAGAAAAACTACGGCGCCAATCTTTTTCATTTAGATGATTAGTGCGAATATCGAAATAGTGAGCGTAGTTCTGTTTATCGAGAATACGTTTTATTTCATAAACTAATTTAGTAGCTACTTCATCTATATACTTTAAAGATCTTTCATTTCTTTCTGTTTCAGTAGAATTTTCATAATCAAGCTCTGGCAGTTCGACAGAAGTAAATATATCCCACAATTTCTCCGCCATATACTTCCAACCATATAAAATACCCATTTCGCACATAGTACCGATGGCACTCTGCTCTGGGCATAATACAGTAAAGTCACTATTCCAGAGACGTTCTACATCAGCTTCTACAATCTTTTCAGCAAGATGATTATTTTCTTCCTCTGTCATATTAGACTTATCATTTATAGATTTGTTCTAGACTGGACTATAAACCTCAACTGGAAGTTCCGCATCTAAGAACTTCTGATATTCTTCTTCACGGGCGAGGTTACTACCGCGTGTCATAATATCTCCGCCGAGATATCCAAGTGGTTTATCACTCATTTTTTTCCTCCTCAGATTCTTCTAAATCTTTACCTTCTAAGATATCGTTAATTTTTTGCATTAATAGTTCTGTATCATTCATCTTGCATCTGAATACATCATCTTTATAAGGATAAATCTCCCAATAGGGTTCTCCAAAATATCCTAATTCATCATAGCAATCTAAATAACACGAAACAAATTTTCCTTTATATTCAATACGAAATCTTGCTATTGCTCCGGCGAATGGTGGAATTACATATACTTCCCATTCATTTTTAAAATGAAGTGCTGGAATTTCATTAACCCATTTTTTAAATTCATATTCATGTTCTACTTCCCAGCGCTTCATAGAAGCTGCCGCTGTTTTCATTTATCCTTCTCCGTTAATTTAATAACAATATTATATCCATTTTCAGTATTTTCGATATAATACGGATCTTCTGCAAACTCATAACCCTTTTTTACTTCAATTAAAGTTGCGTGAGATCTATTTCCATCACGCCATAGCTCTATTTTAGGGAAAATATATACCTGCGTGAAAAAATACCAACCAACTACGATAACAATAGGTAATAAAATAATAGCTCTAATAATCTGTCCTTTAGTAAGTTTCTTCATAAAATTTCTCCTTTAATTAATTGTCATAGGTTTAGGTATGGTAATTAATACGAATTTTTCAGGAAAGTCTGGAATACAATAAGTAGCCGCGCCAAAATGTCTTCCTATAAGTCCAGCTGTTTCTTTTTCAAATTGTTCTTCAGATTTTTCGATTCTATTGCGAATTTTTTCTACTTTTTCTGTACCATCAATATAGTTTAAAAAACAATCTGATATAACGGCCGCGCCCAAATAATTCGTAAGAAGCACCATTGAATAAGGTTCATCACTTTGTTTTATTTCCGCAGTTACTTGTGCATACTGATCTAATGGATATTCTTCATACATATAAAATTTTTCCATAATAATTGTTCTCCTATTTTTTTATATTATAACATGAATTTCAGAAAAAGTCAAATAAAAAAAGAGGGACAAATCTAATGATTTGTCCCTAAGATTTAATCTAGTAAGTCCGCTTTTGCTGCTACCTTACTACGTTCAGTTTTAACTAGTTTAACCATTCCAAATAGCGGGTCGCCGCTCATTCGTTCAACTAGCCTTGGAATGCCGCTCATACTAGAGTCCTTATAGTCACATTGTTTAATGTCAGCACAGAAGATAATTTGGCTTCCTTCACCAACACGTCCCAATAATAACTGAATATTTGTAGTTAATAAGTTCTCAGCTTCATCGACTAATATTAGAGAATTTTTTAAATCGCGGCCGCGCAAGGTAGATAAGTGCGCTGGCTCAATTCTTTCTTCACGAATATATTGTTCAAATAATTGAGGACCGAGATGGTCTTCAATCTAACGTAGCCATGGATACTGTTTTTCAATTTCGTCGCCAGGAAGAATACCCAGCTTACCTGCGCCTTTTACTTCAAGATTATTCTTGACGAATACAATCTTATCATATTTGCCCATTTGGAGCTAATGTGCGGCCCAAGTTTCTGCGAACATTGATTTGCCTGTACCAAAGCGGCCGATACATAATTTAATTGGGACGTCATCATTTTGTAGTAAATCCAGGTACATCTTTTGTTCAATGTTACGAGGTACGATTCGTTCTCCGGTTGGAGCAACGAAGTCTTTATACTTTAACTTACGATATGAATTGCCATCCCAGAATAATACATCTTTAAGTGCATTATCTTCATAAATCTTTGCAAACTCATTGAGCTTACAATTTAAGATATTCTTAGTAGGGTCAGCATATAGGGAAGTAAGTTCATCCATGTTTGGATGATATTCTTTCCAGCCATTGAAGTCAATTTCAATAGTAGCTTCTTCTACATATTGAGCTTCTATGAAAGACATGCGCTTTGCGAGCAAGTATTGTAATGCATCAGAAGTTAGAAATACAACAGGTTCATGTGCATTCATTGCATAGAGTTCTGCCGCGCAAATAATGCGGTGATCGTTAATATCATCTAGGAAAGGATACTTCTTTAGCATCTTGTTTATCTTCTTATTATCGGAAGTTATGACTTCTAAATTTTTCCCTTCTATGATCTTTTTAACTGCCTTTCGTGCATTAAATTTAACTTGTTCACTTTCTCTATCTTTAGTCTTAATATGTTCTAATTCTTGTAACGTTAGTGTGCTAAGTAAAATCTCTTTATCTTTAAATATATCCTAACTGTGTAATATTGCTGAGGTATCTGCCCAGTATTTTACTCCCATATTATCACTCCTCAGTTTTTAATCCATATACTTTGTCGATTAACCCAGCGGTCAGCATTTCTTCTGCTGTTAAGAACCATTGGCGACGAGTATGTGAATCGTACTCTTCTTCCGTGATATTAGTATTGTCTACGATGAATTGTCGGATCTGATTGTCAATGGTATTATTAAAAGCCATAATATCATTGGCAGTCTTTACTTCCTGCGCATCAATAGCAATATACCCATCATGAATCAGAGCATAACTGCAGGGATAACAAATTCTTGTTACGTTGTCGTTCTTTCCGCCACCAGCTAAGATAACGGTCGCCATAGAACAAGCGTAGCCAGGAACAATAATATTAAGTGGTTTAGAATACTATGAGATATAGTATGCTACAAAGAAGCTGGCCGCGACAGATCCGCCAACACTGTTAAGTATTAGGGTTACTGGTTCATCGGAATCATCTTCTTCAAACTGCTTTAGTGGAATATAGACCTACTCAATAATGTCAGACTAAATTTCACAATTAAATACGATTGTTCTATGATTTATTAACTAATTAAAGTATTGATACATAGCGGG
>JAEEGL014720357.1_pt1 | contig 14237 bp, 12 predicted proteins | sample 9134231 | NCBI WGS metagenome assembly JAEEGL01 (sample SAMN16246548, study PRJNA631951) | gut metagenome | biome: gut microbiome; feature: rumen; material: fiber-attached | host: Bos | place: Iran: Karaj | collected 2018-10 | reverse complement strand
TTCCCGCAACCTTATGTATTATAAGCCAGGTGATAAAATAGCTCCTTATCTTCTGAAAGATATTAAAAAGGAATTAAAAACAAATAAAAAAAGATTATCTGATAAAAAATTCAAAGAACTCGAAAAAAAAGAACCTACTGAACAAATCTATGAACTAATTGATATTTACGCACATTTTTCAGCTCGCGAAATAGACTGGCAGCATGCTATTGATTATTTTCATACCCATACAGATGCTTTACAGCGTTATTATCCTCTATTCAACATGGATTTTGGATACTTCAAAACAACAGAAGATATCGCAAAAGCTCTGTTTATAAATGATGATTTCTATGAATTCTGTAAGAGTTTATTATCGGAATAGTTCACAATAAATAAAAAAATCGAAAAAAAATAGAAACGAGGTAAAGATAATGTTTTTAACAAAATATAACGAAGGCCGACGGGAAATGGCAGAGGAAGCTGCAATCAATCTCCTTATAATGGGAATACTAACTCCAGAGCAGATTGCACAGGCAGAAGGACTTCCACTTGAAAGAGTTTTAGAGTTTGAAAAAAACGTACAGGAAGGATTACAGATAGGTAGACATCAGAAAGCAGTTGAAATTGCTACAAATATGCTAAAAAAGGGGTATCCTATTGAAGAGATTGCAAATTATACTGATCTTACGTCAGAGGAAATTTTGGAGTTACAAAAGAACATACAAGCTAAATCTTAATGCAATATAATTAAAAAAAACACCATCGGCTCTTGCGAATGTAATAGCAGGTAGTGTTTAACAATTTTTTTTCAGAATTTTAAACTTTTTTTCAAATTTACTTCCTACAATCGCATATCAAAGCAAATTTATATATAGAGATTATTAAAGGTTGTTCACCTGTTTAAATCTCGTTATATATACCAGGAGGTTTCTCATGGAAGAAATCCAAAAAAATAATGATGATGAAAATAAAGAATTTAACCCGAAGTATCCGGCAGAATTATACCAGAAAAGGCCAAATCCTCAGGCTCTTTTGAGTCCACTTTATGATTCTACATTTAAGGGAATCTTTACACAGGAAACGGAAGATTCAAATCTGGCATTACAGTGTTTTATATCTGCAGTAATTGGACGTTCAGTCACAAAAGTTATATTAAAACCAAATGAGCCGCCGAAAGAAACAACTGATCAGAAAACCATGACTTATGATATAAGTGTTGAATTTGATAACGGCGAAGTGTCTGATATTGAAATGCAAGCCTGGAAAGAAGATTATGATTATGGAATGAGAGCAGAAATACTAGCTTCCAGACTACTAAATAATAATGCAAAAAAAGGAAATGACTGGTACGCCCCTAAGATCTATCAAATTTCAATAATTAACTTTCATTATGGAAAAGATGACAATAAAGAAGTGTCGTGGTATACTATTAAAAATCAATCTGGCATTGGGCTTACGGATAGGCAGAACATAATCTTTATTGATTTAGTCACTATCCGTAAAAAATTTGGAACACCGATTGAACAACTTACGCCGGTTGAGAAATGGGGTCTTTTCTTTTCCCTCGTAGACAAAGAAGAAGAAAATGAGTATATCAGAAATCTGTTCAGGAGTGAAAAAGGTATTATGGCAGCAGAAAATATTGTAAAAAATATGAGCTCAGCTGATGACAACTGGTTCATTCAGTATACATGTTTTAAAAACGAACGCGATAAAAACACTCTTATACATAACGCAGAAAAACGTGGCCGAGAAGAAGGCTTAAAGGAAGGTATTCAGCAAGGTATACAACAAGGTATACAACAAGCTTCGCAACAAAAAACGATTGAGTTTGCTACAATGATGCTTAAAGATGGAAAACAAATAAAAGAAATTTCAAAATATACAGGCCTTACGTCGGAGGAAATTCTAGAGTTACAGAAGAACATACAAACTGATGCTTAAGGCAATATGATAGAAAAACAGAAGAGGCACTTGCGTGAGCAAGTGCCTCTTCTGTTTAACCTTTTTCCGCCGGTGAGAGGGGGTTGGGGTTAAATAAAAACGGGGCTGGCGTTGGTTCCAGCCCCGAAAGGAGGGTTATATATAAACGATATTATTCGTTCAATAAAACCTTAATTAGTTGATGCGTACGTATCCGCTAGCGTCATCTTTAGCTACATCTTTCCACATACCGAATGACAACTGTGATGTGTACTTTTTGTTTTCCTTAATCTTTGTATTTGAACCTACGCAAACTGAAAGATCTCCAGCAGCTCTACTTGAACCAGAAGCTGTAGTAGGAAGGCCGTTTCTATAGCGAGCATCTTTTACAGTAATCTTAACTAAACGAACTTTTCCACTCAATGCTGTACTGTCGTTGTAGCTATAAAGAATAACTTCAACATCAGCATCAATCTTCTTGTTATTGTTATCAACTACGATGAAGTCTTTTGCAGCAGCTGGATCCAATTCAATACCAGTTACAGTTCTTACGTCGAACCAGTTATCTGTCTTTGAAACTGTGAAGTATGAAGCCTGTGCAGATTCAACAACACCATCAGTAAGGCTAAGAGTTGGAGTAAATGTAGCTGCAGGACCATTAATAGCGTCTGAAGCAGATACAGTAATGTAAGAAGGAACATCTTTCTGGAATGCATAAGCTCCATAAGAATAAGTACGTTTTGCACCTACACCATTACCATATCCATAAACGATTCCAGGGTGACCATAAACTTCTGAGTACCATGCTGGAGCTGTAAGTCCGTCTGGATTAGTAATAACAAGACGCAATTCTGAACCAATAGCAAATGGACCAATGTCTGCAGTATAGGTATGTGCATTCCATGCATCTCCAACAGTTGTCTGTGCAGATTCATGATAAGTAAATTTGACATCCTTTGGAGAGAAGTTTCTGCTTGTTGGTTCACGAACCTGAAGAACAGCAGCAAACTTTGAAGAGAGGTCATCATAAGCAGCTGCATCACCTGGTTTTGACTTATTATTAGCGTCTACAGAAATTCTGTAAACACCTGTAAAATCACCTGCTGTATTTCTAAGAGCTACCGGATTTCCGAAATCACCAGTTGGTGCGTATGTTGGACGGAAATTTTCAGCATAAGTATAAGTAATAGCTGTTGTACCATCTGCAGTAAGATACTGAATTACACTATCAGATACTTCACCGCGCTTAGGGTTACGATCAAGTGCGAGTACAGCAGAACCACCCTTTGTCTTAAGCTTTGTTGCATCTACAAAGAAAGCAACCAATTTAGTAGTTACACCTGTACCATCTACTTCATATGTAATAACAGTAGTTTCTGTTTTAGTTGAAGAATTATAAGATTCTTCTACCTTAATACGTGTTTTTGGCAAATCAGCACCACGGTTTGGGTAGTATGCTGCATTAGCTGTATTGTTTGAAAGCAGCTGGAAGTGGATTGCATCATCAGCACTACCAATATTAATCTTTGAGAAGCTTGTAATTGTTACTACAATTTCATTCTTCTTATTATTCTTATAAATATTACCAGAAGCAACAGCATTACCACGAACATTAGCATCAGCGGCAGCATCTGATATTGCATATGTTGCACCAGAATAGTCTGTGTACTCTGCTTCTTTTTCTGCAAAGTTAGCATTTGTACCATCAAAAGCTGTGTTACAACCGGTGAATGCAAGTGCAAGCACTGCAAGGGCTGCCAGCTCTTTAGCAAATATTTTTTTCATTTGTTTTCTCCTTATAGTTTTCTATGAGCAAAAGCCCGCATTAGAACTTAACAGTTACAGAAGCACCTGCTTTTGATGTATCAAAAAGTGTTTTCTCAGTAGTTGTTGTTCCAAATGTATTCAAGAAGTAAACATCAAAGCTTACATTCTCTGTGAAGAACCATGTTGCACCAAGGTTTACTTTTCCTGACATTTCTGTTTCAACAGAAGATACTTTTGTTTCAGTAACATCATCACCAGCACCTGCAACAACAGCCTTAGTAGTTGTAACGTTTCCTGCAGCAGTTCCTGTTTCAGTTGTTGTAACTTTGTTAATATTAGCATTTAATGTTGTTGCTGTTTTCCAAGTATACTTTGGCTCAGCAGAAGCACCAAAACTAACATTGAACTTGCCAGGAGTAACCTGATATACAAAACCTGCAGAAAGCTTTGGAGCAAATTCTGTTGTAAATGTATCGTAATTCTTATTACCTGAAACGATATCTTTCTCTGTTGTCTTAGATTGCATATAAGAATATCCATACTCTCTATTAAAGGTATCGTTCTGAGTTACCTTTTCGTATGTATTAGCTTCATTAATATTCTGACTAATTTTTACAGGAAGAGCGAGCTGTGCCTTGAGCTGAAGTCCTTCAAGAACGTTGAATTCAGATACCAGTTTTGGTTCAAACTTATTTTCCCAAGTAAGGTACTTACCATATTCAACTTTGTATGAATTCTTGGCTGTTGTTTCTGAAGCAGTTCCAAAACCCTTTACAACCTTTTCAGATTCGTTTGATCTTGGGATGAAAGTCATGTTGAAGTCATCTTCATAAACAAACTTTACAGTTGCAACATCATTTGAAATTACGTTCAAACCGAGGTCGAAGTTAATACCAGGGTTAATTTTGTTGTAAGTATACTTACCAGTAATTGTTGTTTCACTAGTTTTCTTTCCGTTTGTTGACACAGTTTTTGTGTAGTCACCAGAACGTGTAATGTTGTTCCATTTGAAGTAAACTTTGTTGAGTTTTGCAAAGAAAGCAATGTCACCAATGTCTTCAACACCAATACCCTTGAAGTTTACTACAAAGTCGTTTTTCATATCATGATTTACAACATTTGTCCATTCTTCCTTAGTATTAGAACCATCACCTGGGTCATTAACCTCAGACTTTGTAACGACAGGAGTAATTCCACTATTTCCATCATTTGAAGCAATTGCAGCAGTACCAGTAATACTTGCAGGGTTCTTATAAATATTGTAGTCTGCACCCCAAACAAGCTGGAAACCAAGTTTATTATTGATTCCTGCTCCTACACCAAGATCATTCTTAATTGCAGTCTTATTCTGATCTACAGTTGATCTTGTTGTTTTTACGTAATCAACATTGATCTCGTCATCTGCAGTTGCATCATTTGTAGCATTAAGTGTTTCCTTTGCATTAGATGATACATAATACCAGCTGTCGAATACAGAAAGCCAGAGTGTATCGCTAAGTGAATTTCCCCATCCGAGAGTTATTTTTGTATCAGCATTGTCATACTGACCAAAAATTACTCCACTACCATCTTCAGTTCCAAATTTGAGACTGTCGATTGCACCATCTTCAATCAAGCCTGTTGTAACTTTGTTAACACCAGACTGCTGTGCGGTAACGAGTGCTACGCAGAATACTGCAGCAACGATTGTTACCAACTTTTTCTTTAACATAATCGTTCTCCTTTTTGGGGAGTTACGTGAAAAAGGTTCTAACTTGCCTTGTAAAGTTAGGTTAACTTTTTTACTTTCTAACTCTCCATGTTTTTTAAACTTACAATAAGTTTACTGTATATTTTATTCTTCGTTATAGAACATGTCAAGTGAAAGTGGGAAATAAAAATATTTTATTTATGATGGTGATTTCGATACACTCGCTTCGCGAGCACTCAATCACCGGTGAAGTGGCTCGCAATGACGAAAAAAAAGGATGAAAAATGAACTGAAATGTAGTATATTTGTTTATAACAGAAATTTTACTATTAAACCGGAGGTAAAATTATGATGTATGCATATCTTACTTTTGAAGACGATACCCTTGTAACACATTCTGAGATTCGGGAAAATGACGCAGGTAAATATATTGATGTATATTTTGAAAAACCAGTTGAAGGGGGATTCTGCTCTGCAAACTGTCAGCTACCTTCATATACGTGGACAATGAACGAAGGTTTTTCTGATAAAGAAATTGCGTTTTTTACAGAATGGCTGGAACACAATTCTGGAACAATTTTCAAATATGCCGGCTGCGGAGGTCTTCAAATTGCCTAAAATATTAACGGTTGGCTCTTACATAATTTATTTCAGATAACTTTTTCTTAATCTGCTCAAAATGGTGTGAAAAATTCGGTAAGGAAACACTACATTTTTATTGTTAGTCAATTGATAAAAAAAGCACTTGCGGTAGCAAGTGCTTTTTTTATCAATTTAGAACTTACCGCCGCCTAGGGTGGCGGTGAATTTTAGGGATGTGGTTGGGCTGGTTTCGTAGTCTTTGAAGGTGAGGACTGGGCCTAGGCCGAAGCTTACATCCTTAAATGGGGTGTAGTTTAAGGTGAGGCTGGCTGTGAGGGCTGGCATTGCTGTTGAGGCCTCTTTTGCGGCTTTTTCAAGCTGGGCCGGAGCGGCTTTTGCCATAGCGGCCATCTCTGGTTTCATAGAGATTATATCATCAACTGTAGCTTCTTTGCGACCAATGTTTGCCATGGCGAAGAGGCTGAGAGAGAGGTCTGAGTTTTTGAAAAGGTCGCCCTTGCTGGCCATTACTGCAACGTTGTGGCCGTACTGGGTAATCTTCTTTGAGAAATCTTTGTCGTTGCCTTCGAAAAGATACTGGGCTGCAAGATTGATTTTCTGTTCTTTCCAGTAATAGCTTAGGCCGGCTGTTGCCTGAAGGATGCTTGTTTTGTCATCCCATTCCTTATTCTTTTCCCATTCGCTTACGGCGCCGTAGCTGTATACAAACTCACCGAAGAAGCTTATCTTCTTAAGGCTTCCTGTAGCTGTGAGCATGGCTTTTGGCGCGCTTTCGTACTTATATAATCCACCTACTCCGAGTTCCCAGTTTCCTACGAGGATATCTGCCTTTGCAGCGAGGGCTGTGTCGCGGGCATAAGTCTGGGCTGTCTGATTCTGGAAATTAGTAGAAGGAATTACGTAGAACCAGAGACAGTTCTGACTGTTTGGAATGATGATCTGGGTGCGGAGGTTGAGGCTTCCGTCTACCTGCTTTTCTGGATGCTCAGGGTCAATAGAAGAAGAGTTAATCATATCTGATACAGGGCTGAAGAAGTAGCCGGCTCCCCAGGTTACGGTGTGAATACCGAAGCGGAAGAAGGCTGTGTCCTGATAAGAGAAGTCTGTAAAGAGTTCCTTGAGTTTGAACCAGTTGTCTACTGTGAGCTTTAACTCCGGCTGGTTTGGGTTTTTCATATTCAATTTTGCAGAAGTTTTATCTACAAATGGATAGGCAAAACCGAACTTTGTGTAAAGGCGGAGAGTTTCTGTTGGGCGGGCATCTACCGAGAGCATGGCAGAAAGATCCGGGGTGAGAGTTGTGTTTTTTACGTTCTCGCCGAAGTCGTTTTTGTCGTCATCTGGGGAATACAAAATTGTATTTGTTGTGATGCCGGCATTGAGGCTGCCGCCGATTTTGATGGAGCCGGTGTCGAAAATTACTCCCTTGCTGAGGTCGCTTTTTGCAGCTACGTCGTTTACTTCGGAAATGCTGTCGTCGCCGAAGAAATCGTCGTCTGCGCCGAAAAGGGCGTCGTCGCTGCCGCCGAAGAGGTCGTCGTCGGACTGGGCGGTAGCGAGGAATGGGAGGGTGAGAAGAATTAATAGAAATAATGTGCGTTTCATTTTGATCTCCTAAAAGTGGATCCCGAAACAAGTTCGGGATGACAGGTGGTTGGTGGTTTCGATACACTCGCTTCGCGAGCACTCAACCACCGGGGGGTGCAGTGTGGTTTCGATACGGGCCTCTGGCCCTACTCAACCACCGTTAGTTCAGGCCTTCCAAATATGCTTTGGTGAAAATCTTGTCCGGGAGGGTGTCGAAGGTGAGGTCGGAGATGATCTGCTGGGTCTGTTCACCTTTGTTGAGCTCGTCGCGGATAAGAATCTGGGTTGCTACGTAGCCGGCTGGAACCTTTGACCACTTTGGTGCGAGAATTGTACGCATGAGGCGGTCTGAACCTGAGAAGTCTTCTTCCTTAAGAATAAGGGCGATATCTGTACGTACATAGTACTTAGACTTTGCGTAAGATGGCTCGCTGGTTTTTGCCTTAAGGGTGATGATGTGTACAGGGAACTTTCCGAGGGTGCCCTGCTCGTAAGCTTCTACTTCGTAGTTGTTGCGCCACTTCTGCTTGCTCTGCTCTACGTCATCAAGCTTGATATCTGAATCACCAATTGCTTCTTTAATAGAAGTATGTGTGAACTTACGGCTGATAGGGTCATAAGACCAGATGTTATCATCGTTGCGGAGGTAGCCCTTTCCTTTGTCTGCTTCCGGGAAGAGCTGTACCATTGTCATGAGTTTGCTGTCTGTGCGCTTAAAAACCTTAAACTGAAGATTTTCCTTTGGCTTGCCGGGCTTTTCTACAACGAGTGAAACGGTTGCAGAGTAGTCGCCGTGGTAAGCGAGGGTGTCTTCTGTGTCTTCCATGATTTTGAAGGCCTTGTCGGCGTCGGACTGGGAGATCTGGGCAAATGCAGCAGCGGTAAAGAGAGAGGCGGCTGCGATGATTGTAAGTATCTTTTTCATATAAACTCCTTATTTTACAGTACGTAATGCTTCGGCTGGGGACATTCTTGCGGCCTGTTTGGCGCTGCCGCGAACGGCCCAGGAAGTCAGAATAATCAGCATAATATATTGTACTATAATAGAAATAACTGAAACCTTAAAGCTGAAGTGTCCCTTTGAAAGGAAGAAGCTGAGGCCTTCGTTTGAAATCGGAATGAGGTGGATAAGTGCCATAACGATTACGGCAAAAATCAGACCTGCAATTGCTCCGATGATACAAAGAATTACGGCTTCGTTTGTGAATACGCTGCGGGTATCTTTTCCTGTCATTCCAAGGGCACGCATTGTTCCGATTTCGCGGATTCTTTCGTACAAAACCATGCGGTAAGTATTTGAAACGCCGACCATTACAATCAGAAGAATTACCAGAAGGATAACTGTTGTAACAATGTGCACGATGTTCAAAACTGTCTTAATCTGAGGGATTTCATCATAGAGAGTTTCTACACCATACTTTACGCCCTTCCATTCGTTTTCCGGCTTGCTTGGATCTACCTGTTTTTCAATACCCTTTCCGATATTTGTAGGATATTTCTTTGCGGCTTCCAGGCGGCTTGTAACATTGATTTCAGGATTCTTTTCGCTGTCCTGGCGGATTCTTGCTTCAATCATGTTGGCTGCCTTTGTCTGCTGATTTTTATCATTAAGATAAAGGGCGAACATTGAGTAACCGCCTTCCGGCATTTCAGAAATCTTGTTTATGTCTTCAATATCAGCATAAGCCTGAAGGGTCGAAATGAAGCTGTTTGACTTAATGATTCCCATGATTGTCATGTCTTCAAAAGTGTTCTGGCCGTAAACTGTTGAAGTTGAATAGATAACTTCGTCTCCAACCTGAAGGTTGAGTGACTCTGCAGTTTTATCGCTGATGATAAGACCGTTTCTGAGATCCTTGTTGATTCCGCCGCTCACAAACTGGAAGGAATCCTGAAGGGCCTTTTCTTCGAGGTCGCGTCCGTAAACCTGGATTGTACCTTTCTTTCCATTAAAAAGAATTGTTCCGCCAGACATTGTATAGGCTGTGGTATATTCATATTTGATTCCGAGCTCTTTTACGATGTTCTTTACGTAATCGCGGTCGCGAACAATGTTTACAAGCTTTGCTTTTCCGTCCGGGCTGGTAGGATTTTCCCACTCGAGGCCCTGAACAATTACGTTACCGCCGACAAGCTGGGCAATCTGATTTTCCATATTGCCTACCATACCTGTTGTGAGGCCGTCGATTGCAGTTACTACAAAGAAGCCGAAGGCAATGGCGATTGCAAGAATGGCGTTACGTCTTTTATTTCGTGTAAGGTTTCTTAAAGCTAATGATACTGTTTTCATTTTCCGCCTCCCCTATTCCTTGCTCAGTGCCTTGATTGGTGTAATTCTGAGGGCTGATTTTACTGGATACATGTTACTCAGAACGCTTCCCGCAAGGGCTACAAGGATTGTTGTAAGTATGATTGCCGGTGTCGGTGAGAAGTGAAGGAGTCCGCCGCCGAGAATCATTTTTGCAATTGAGTTGGTTAATGCGATGTTGAAAGAGTTGAATATCAGCATGCAGATAAAGGCAAAGATGATGCCGGCTACAGCCGAAAGGCTTGTAAGGATTACTGCTTCTGAATAGAAGAGCTTTTTTACAAACTTCTTTTCTGCACCGATGGCACGCATTGTTCCAATCTCGCTGGTTCTTTCAATTACTGAAACTACCATTGTATTCATGATGATGATGAATACTACAACTGCAAGAATTATGATAAGCAGATTAAAGATAAAGCCGATTCCTTCAACTGTACCTGAATAAGAAAGGGCTGCTTTTTTCCAGTCCATTGCCTGGGCATTTAAGCCTTCTTCCTTAAAGCGCTTGTTGAGGGCTGCTACAATCTTTTTGTCTGCATGAGGGTTGTCAAGTTTTGCTACGATGTACTGCCATGAACCGTCATCTGTCTGATTAAGCTGATCGCGCAGAGTTGTGTCTCCAAGGATGCTGTCAAAATCATCTGAGCTTCCGAGGATCTGATTGTCGTCGTCAATTTCGCCGAAGAAATCATCTTCTCCAAAGAAATCATCTTCTGACATTGCAGAAATTGAAAGGTCTACTGTGTCCGGCAGCTCCTGGCTGAAGGAGTTTGCATAAGTGAGGTCTGCAAAAGCTCGGGCAAGAGCAGGCTCACAATATACGCTCTGGAACATTGCTGTATATTCGTTGGCTGGCTTAAAGAGTCCTACGACTTTTGCTTCGCGGAGGATTCCGTCCATACTGGCCATAAGAACATCATCTCCTACATAAAGCTCCTGGTTCCAGGCCTTTTTGAAGCCTTCCATAACACGGGTGTCAACAATAATTTCGTTTGTACCCGGTTCAGGATATCTTCCTTCTATCATTTTGAGGTCAGGGAAGAGTTCCCAGAAGGAACCGTCTTCACCGGCGAAGAGCATTGAAATAGGCAGGTCCATAACACCTACATCTTTTTCATCATCATTCAAAACAGAGAAATCCATTTCGGCATCCTTTGAAAGAATTACCTGAGCAGAAATCATTTTTGACTGCTTTTTAATTCCGTCTGTTTCTGCAAGAATTTCTTCGATGCGGTCGAGGTCGGCAATTGCGCCTACCTTTGGTGTTTCACCTGTCATATCAGCTATGTTTGTACTGTTTACTCCGAATACATCGATTGTTGTACCCTTTTCTGGAGTTACAGTAATTGTAAGGTCTCCGGTTACATTTGCACGGAAATCTTTTTCGAGCCCGCGGTTGATTGATTCAAGGAAGGAATTTCCAAGCACAACAATTGCAACGCCAAAAAGAATGAACATTGAAATGATGAGGGTCTTGGAACGGTGTTCCTTTAAATTCCGCAGGGCTAATTTAATTATGTCTTTCATTTATAATAATCTCCCAAATGTGTCATTGTCGGGCTTGACCCGACAATCTGCACAACTCTGTCCAGTGCAGATTCCCGCGTCAAGCGCGGGAATGACAGTTGTGCTTAAATCTTGTAAACGTCGGAACCGGCCTTGTGTTCGTCGTTGATAACCTGACCATCGAGAATATGTACTACGTGGTCACACATGTCTACAATACGTGAATCGTGTGTAGAAAAGATGAAGGTTGTCTGAAGATCCGGGTCTTTATTGAGGGACTTCATGAGCTTAAGAATCTGCTCTGAGTTCTTTGAGTCAAGGTTGGCTGTAGGTTCATCTGCAAGAATTACCGGTGCCTTTGTTACGAGAGCGCGGGCAATTGCTACACGCTGGCGCTGTCCACCAGAAAGCTCATTTGCCTTGTGGTTCTTCCAGTCTGTAAGACCTACTTTTTCAATAAGATAGTTGATCCATTCTTCCTTTTCTGCCTTAGAAAAATCATCTACAGGGCTCTTTGAATTCTTGTCTTTTGATTCAAGAAGAAGAGGAAACTCTACGTTTTCATAAACATTCAAAACCGGAATAAGGTTGAAGGTCTGGAAAATAAAGCCCAGGTGTGAACGGCGAAGGGCTGTGATTCTGCGGTCCAGCTTTGATGGAATTGCGATGCGGGCCTTCTTTTTCTTTCCGTCTTTTTTGTCCGGGCCGGCTGATGACCAGCGTGTGTTGATTACTTCGGCATCTTCGAGATTTACTCCGTCATAAACGTCTGTGCCGCCGATGATAATTGAACCGTCGCTTGGAAGGTCAATAAGTCCAATCATGTTCAAAATTGTTGATTTTCCTGAACCTGATGGTCCTGAAACTGCGGCGAACTCTCCCTTTTCTATATCAAAGGAAACTCCACGAACGGCCTCGATTCTTTCCTTTCCGAGTGGATAGGATTTGTGCACGTCTTTTAAGCTAACTACTGCCATTTTAAACTCCTTTAGTATTTTTATCGTATTATTGTATTAAGTGCATAATACAGGAATACATTAACAGTGTCAATATTTTTAAACATATTATTTACCGTAATATTCTGCCTCTCGGAGGAACTCCACCCAAAAAAAGGCTTCCGCGCTCGCTTTGCTCGCTTGTGCAGAATTTTTTTTGGGTGGATTCCTCCTACGGCAGAATATAATTTAAACACCCTGGTTCAAAAATATTGTTACTAAAATGCGTAAATATTTCAATAAAAATACTAAAGGAGTTTCTTTTTGCCCCAGGATTGGATGTAGTCCTCTGGTTTTTTAGAAAGGAGTATTTTAACTAAGAGAAGGTTGGTTTGGGTGAAGACATTTTGCATGAGTTCCTGCTGGTCTTCGGGGAAGCGGCTTAGGACCCAGTCGGCTACGGAGATGTTTTCGTTGGTCGGGCGGCCTATGCCGAATCTCAGGCGGAAGAAGTCTGGGGTGCCGAGGACGGCTTTGGTGGAACGGAGGCCGTTGTGACCTCCCAGGCCGCCGCTCCATTTGAGGCTTACGAAGCCTGGTTCAAGCTCAAGTTCGTCGTGAACGACCAGGATTTCTGACGGGGCGATTTTATAAAAGTTTGCCACTTCTATAATGCTGTCGCCGCTCAGGTTCATGTAGGTCATTGGTTTTAAGAAATAGATATGAGCAGGCGCCTCTTCGGGCACAAGGACCGGAGAGCCGTCTTTTTTCGAACAGATTTTTGTATCGCAGGCCCACTGAGAGAGCTCGGCCGGGGTGAAAGAGGCTATTTCTCCCTTGAACTTGCTCTGCCAGCTTAATTTTCCTGCGAAAGGCAGGGAATCTTCGAAATACCAGCTGACATTGTGGCGGGTCTTTTCGTATTCCTTGCCGTAATTTCCCAAAAATGCTACGAGTTTAATCATTTTTTCATTTCATCCAGAGTTTTAAGATAGTTGTCTACAGTGCTCTGATTTACCTTAAAGAGATAATGTGTCTGGCTGCACTTTCCGTAGTACTGCTGGGCATCGTTTTCGTTTTCCTTTGGAAGGGCGAAAATTTCAACTGTAATATCCTTGTAGGCACAGGTGATTTTTGCTGTAACCTTCTTTGTTCCCTCGAGAGTGGCATTATCATCATACCAGTCGCGGGTAGAAAGAGAAGCAAAGGAATTGAGCCAGTTGGCAGCGGCCATTGTGTCGAGCTCGAAGCCGTCTTCTGCTCCGATTGTGTTCCAGGCAATATCTGAACCGCTTCCCATTCTTGAGACGCCCCAGGTTTTATCTGAATCATCAGTTACAGTAACTGTTGTGATTTCTGTAGCGTCCAGATTCAAAACGATTGTAGTGCGGACTGCGGCAATGCTTGTATCAAAAGTATCTCTGATACCGCCTGACAAAAGGAAGATGTCTTTTGCGCCGTCAACTGTGGCATAGCACTGAGAAGAAGAAACGGCTGTTTTTCCGATTTCGAGGGTGCGGAGTACCTTGTCACCAAGCTTTGCTGTTACGGTAATTTTCTGTGAATCAGTAAGCTCATATTTTTCTGCTTCGTTTGAAGAAGAAGTGCTGCCTACCTTATCCAGAGCACGGACATTTGAAAGGGCATCAATAAAATCATCTACTACAGAAAGGCTGGCCGGATATTTTTTGTCTCCGATAACCCATTCATCACCATCTTTATAAAGGCTGATTTTCTCTGAAGGTGTCGCAATTTCCAGAGAGTCAGGCTGGTCTTTCATTGTAAAATATTTTGTTGTATCGCGTGCACCAAGTACCAGTTGAATTATACAAACTGCAGCCAGAACTGCATCGGCAATTATCAGAACTAATTTTCTTGTCTTCATAATCTTACTTACCTCCCCGCCTATTTTGTAATTGTTCTTGTATCATCAGGA
>JAEEGL014366983.1_pt1 | contig 14237 bp, 10 predicted proteins | sample 9134231 | NCBI WGS metagenome assembly JAEEGL01 (sample SAMN16246548, study PRJNA631951) | gut metagenome | biome: gut microbiome; feature: rumen; material: fiber-attached | host: Bos | place: Iran: Karaj | collected 2018-10 | reverse complement strand
TCGTCGCTGTTCGTCCAGATGCAGGAGGAATGTCCGGCGCCTTCGCGCAGCAGATTGGCCCTGGCGCGTTCCACGGCCTCCTCGAACGAATCGTACGGGCGGATGCGCGTGATCGGGCACAGGATCTCCTTGGAGAGCACGTCGTTCTCCTGCACCTCATTGAGGACGGCGATCAGCAGGGTCGTATCCTCCGGTACCTCCAGGCCGCACATCGCGGCGACCTTGTAAGCCGGCTGTCCGACGACCAGGCGGCTGATGACCCCGTTTTCGAATATGCCGTCACGCAGTTTCTGGATATCCTCCGGGTCCGTGAAGATGAACGCTTTCCTGGCCCTGTAGGAATCCAGGACGGCGTCGACCTTGTCCCGCGGGCAGTGGATCGTCTGCTCGCCGGTGCAGGTCATTCCGAAATCCACCATGCGGCTGTTGAACGCTTCGTTCACCAGCGTGTCGATGTCCTCCCAGCCGGTGTCCAGGATGCACTGGATGTTGCCGGGGCCGACGCCGAGGGCGGGCTTGCCGCTGGAGTAGGCCGCTTTGACCATGCCCGGGCCTCCGGTGGCGATCGTCAGATCCACGTGGCTCATCAGGTAGGCGGAGTCCTCGATGGTGTTGTCGGGCACGCACTGCACCAGGTCCTCGGGGAACCCGTTCTCGCGCAGAGCGGCGCGCATGAGCTCCACCGTCTCCCCGGACGCTCTCCTGGCGCCTGGGTGGGGGCATACGATCATGGCGTTGCGGCTCTTCAGGATGTTCAGGCCGTTGCCGATGGGGGTCGCCGCGGGGTTGGTCACCGGGCTGATGCAGGCCATGACGCCGACGGGTTTCGCGTAGGTCCTCAGTTTCTTGACCGGATCCTCGCTGATCAGGCCCACGGATTTCCGTCCGTGCAGATACATATACACGGAGGCGATGGTGTTGCGCATCTTACCGAGCTTGGACTCGTAGGTCGCCTTTCCGGTATCGTCCACGCACAGCTGTGCGATGCGTTCCTTGTCGTCCCAGCACTTTTTCGCCACCACGTCGACCATGCGGTCGACCTGCTCCTGGGTATATTCAGCCGCGATCGCCTGCGCCGCTCTGGCTCTGGCCAGCAGCTCGTCCACTTTTTTGTTTTCCATAATAACCACTCCTTTTCGATTGCATGAGCCGGTCCCCTGCCGGGGATCATGAGATCAGGCCGCTCAGCAGCATGTCCGTGATCCTCTCGCTGAAGTGATCCAGATCCAGCCTGCCGCCCGGCTTGTACCATCTGGGAAACCAGGTGGCCTCCGACAGCAGCGTGAAGGAAGCCAGCGTCGTGTCTTCCTCCCTCATGCGGCCCTGCTCGCAGAATCTCATAAAGCCGCGCTTCACGAGATCGTAGGCTTTTCTCTTGGCCTCCTGGATCACCATCTGCCGTTCCTCGCTGAGCCTGTTGATCTCCCGGCTCAGGATCACCAGATCCTTGTTGTGACTGACGCTGTGTTCCAGCATGTTCCTGACCGTCCGGCGCAGGAAGATCTCCGGATCGGCGCTCTGATCGAATGAACTGCTGACCGATTCGATCAGGTCCTCCCCCGCCTGCTTGAGGAGCTCAAACAGGATCTCCTCCTTGTCCTGGAAAAAATAGTAGATGCCCGCAACACTCAGTCCTGTCGCTTCGGCCAGCGTCCGGATCGAGGTGTTGTCATACCCCTTCTCGTAAAACAGGCTGACCGCTTCATCAAGGATTCGTTCCCGCTTGTCGACCGTTTTTTCGTTCTCTGCCGTGGGAATCACTCCTTTCGTACGATGCCGGGTCATTGTAGGCTGAAATCATGTCGGATGACGGCACGTCCGCCGTCCGTTACGCCTCCAGCAGTCTGACCGGGTTGTCGCGGCACATCCTGCGGATATCCTCGGCCGGGATCTTCTGCTGCAGAAGGGACGAGACGCAGAGCCACATTCCCTCCGCCGGCGTCGGATTGTGCGTGAACAGTCCGAGATCCGTGCTGATGATGGTGTGCTCCGGGCCGATCTCGCGTATCAGGTCCGCCGTCACGGCGGGATTCACGCTGAATTCCGTCGGGAGATGGAACACGAACGTGTGCTCCACATACGCTCCGAGACGGACCATGTCCTTCACCTGCTCCAGCGTCATCGTCCTGCTCTCCACCACGTCCGCCTGGAACGGATGGGTCAGGATGATCTTCTCGATCCCCATCTCGCGGGCACGGGTCACGACGGCGATCGTCTCCTCGGGCGAGATGTGCCCGGTGGCAAGGATCATGCCGTGTTTTTTGATGGTCCGCAGGATCGGCTCCATCTCCGGCCGCAGATCCCCGCGCTCATCCACGAGGGTGATCCCCGTACCGGGCATCGGATATCCCAGTTCCCGGTACTTGGACATGGAGTTCTCCGAGGACTGCGTCGGCATCCACACGACTTTGGATCCGAAGCGGGCGGCGGTCTCCACCGCCTCGGGGTTCAGCCCGCCGTGGACGTTGTTGAGCGTGATGCTGCCGTACACGGTGAAATCCGGAAGGCGGCTGTTGATCATGTCCGCGATGGGGGCGGTCAGATATCCGGTATCCTTGAAGACAACGCCGCCCATGCCGTATTCCTTCTGCTGCTGGGCGATCTCCACGGCATCCTGGCGGTACGGTCCCGGGACCGGGCCGGCATGCACGTGCATGTCGATGGCACCGGCAAGGATGCTGTCGACTTCGCATCGATTCATATCATTTCACCAGAAACCTTTCTTCCGGTCCGGTCCCGTCTGCGCGGGACCGGACCTTTTCGCAGCCTTGACCGTCCTTACGGGGCCGGACGGTCACAGGTACCTCTTCATGCGGTAGCCCTTGGCGTAGTTCATGCGGCCGACATAGAACTCTTCCTCGTTCTCTCTGGGCTCGATGCCGAGCGCGCGGATGCCGGCGCGGATGGCCTGCTTCTGATAGTCGTACAGACGGCCGGTCGGCTGACGGAGGATGCCGCCGTTGCCGCCGCAGCACCAGTGGCAGTACTTGTCGACGTAGGCGACGAGGATGCCGGTCTCGGGGTAGTTGACGTTCTGGAACGCCATGCCGGAGCCGGACATGCCGGCCATCAGTTCATAATGGATCTTGAAGGCCTCGTCCAGGTCGTTGTTGCGCAGCGCGTTGAACAGCTTGACGTGACGCGGGTTCTCGGGGACCTGCGTGCCGTAGAACGGGCCGGCGCCGGCCCACTGCTGGCCGTAGGTCGGGATCGTGCAGAACCAGGCGCTGGACATCGGGTCGGCCACGCAGATCCGGTCGCCCATGATGTGGAAGCACTCGATGGTCTGGGTCAGGCTGCAACCGCCCTGCATCTTCATGGCCGTGACGTTGGGGATGTCGGCGATGCGGTCCAGAAGCTCTCTGGGGAAGCCGGAGATGTCGAATCTCTTGGTCTTCAGACGTCCGGGATAGAACACCAGGGCCAGGTCCGTGTTGTCGCACATGTACTTGTACTGGGCGAACAGCTCCTCCACGCTGAGCGGATCGTACATGATGGGATGGCCGAGCATCGCCATGGAACCGCCGCACTTGGAGTGGTAGTTCATCATCTCGATGTTCTCTTCCGTCGTATCCAGGACGGCGGAGAACGAAGTGTGGATCTTTCCCTTGGCCTCATCGTTGACGATCTCGATGAAGCGCTTGATCTCGTCGTGGGTCATGCCGGTCCCCTCGGGGGCGATGAGGACGGAGACCATGCCGTTGGCGATGATGTGGTTGACGTCGTAACGGATACCGTCCTCGTCCAGTTCCAGCAGGTCCGGGGTGAAGGACGGAAATACCGGAGCCTCCAGGCCGATCAGATTGGCTTTTGTCCAGGCTTTTGCTTCCGATCTAGTGAATTCAGGCATTGTATGTTCCTCCCATTATAATAGTTTTTTCATTCACATTATTCTGTCCGGGACGGAAGGACGATCTCCGATTCTCCGGGCATGACGTCCGCCCCGCGCTGATTCACGGCCGACGTCTTGAGCCTGACGACGTGGCTGCCGTCTTCGTCCACGAACTTGTCCGTGACCGTGCCCCTGATGCGGATCACGTCGGACAGGAACACGAAGTTCCGGTATTCCGCGTAGCACCGTCTGAGCCAGCCGTCGTCTCCCATCCAGTCGGTCATCGCCTCCGCCAGCCAGCAGTGGCGCTGCACGCCGATGTCGTAGGGGTACGGCAGGCCCATGGCCCTGGCGCCGTCGATGTTGTAATGGACGGCGAAGATGGGCTCCCAGGCTTTGGTGCCCGGATCCCGGAAGAACCAGGCCGGCTGCTTCTCGTGCTGCTCCACGGTCTCCCCGTGGGCGGTCAGCCGGGCGGGCGCCAGTCCCGCGACGACGGCGGCGACCATGTCGGTCGTCCCGATCGGTCCCTTGATCAGCTCCGGCGTCTCCTCGCCGATCTCCACGTCCTCCCAGTAGCGGGGCGTGCTCCCCCGGATCGCCGTGCGGTTGTACGCCAGGATCTCCTTCTCGATCGCGTCCACTTCCCCGTCCGTCCACGGATGCGGGAGCTGGATGGAGGAGTATTTCCCCTTTTCGCGGCTCTTTTTCCGGTCAGCACGGATGATCAGGCGCTTCATGCGGGCGACGCACTCCCCGTCCTGATTGAAATACTTGTCCTCAAACCAGTCGAAGACCGTTTTTCCCGCGAATTTGCTGTCGCGGGGCCCGTCGAATCCGAGATAGGTCTCCTCGGGCGTGATCTTGTCCCCCGCTCTGATGGGCTTGAAGAAATACAGGTCGCTGGCTGAATGGAATCCGGCGAGGCCGCGCCAGCCGAACTGCACGCCGCCCAGGACGCTGAAGATGAACGCCGGCGGGGCGATGATCGTGCCGTAGCGCGTCTTCGCCGCGTACTCCTTGTCCCGGTACAGGGGATTCATGTCGCCGATCCCGTTGACGTATTTCCGGATGTTGTCCTCGGTCGCGTATTCGTTGAACAGGGCGTTCTCGACGCGGAGCTTCAGCCCCTTCTTGGACTCCATCTCGGCGATCAGTTCCGGGGTAAAGGACCCTTCCGCCATTTTGGCTGCTGTTTCAGACATATTCGTTTCTCCTTCTTCCCGCGCTCAGTATCTCTTCAGGCGGTAGCCCTTCGCGTAGTTGCAGCGGCCGACGAAGAACTCCTCCTCGTTCTCGCGCGGAGTGAAGCCCATGGCCCGGATCCCGGCCTTGATCCCCTCCCGGGTGAAGTCATAGAGCCTGCGGGCCGGCTGCCTCATCAGGCCGCCGTTTCCGCCGAGACACCAGTGGCCGTACTTCGTCACGACCGGGCTCACCATGCCGGTCTCCAGATAGGAATCCATCCCGTGGGCCGCTCCGCCCGTGATTCCGCGGGTCCTTCTCACGCTGTCCCAGTACTCCTCGTACGCCTCGTCGATCTTTCCTTCGTACAGCAGGTTGAACAGGCGGACGCTCCGCTGGTCCTCCGGCGTCTGGCTCATGTAGAACGGTCCGGCTCCGGCCCACTGCTGCCCGTACTGCGGCATCGTGATGAACCACATGTCGGGCATCGGGTCGGACACCAGCACGCGGTCTCCGATCATGCGGAACGCCTGGACCGTCTGCACCAGCGGAGTGCTTCCGGCGAATTTCATCGCCGTCACGTTGGGGATGTCCGCGATCATCGGAAGGATCTCCATCGGCCATCCGCTGGGATGGAAGCGCTTCATGCGCAGGCGCCCCGGATAGAAATTGAGGGCCAGGTCGGTGGAATCCGCCATGTATTTGTAGTTCCGGTAGAGCTCCTCGGGAGACTCGGGATCGTACATGATCGGATGCCCCAGCATCGCCATCGTGCCGCCGGTCTCCTCATGGACCCGCATGATCTCGATGTTCTCCTCCACGGTGTCCAGCAGGGCGCCCACCGAAGTGATGACCCTGCCCTTCGCCTCGTCGTTGACGATGGCGACGAACCGCTTGCGCTCCTCGCGCGTCATGGCGCTCGCTTCGGGAGCGATCATGATGGACATCATCCCGTTGGCGATGATGTGGTTGACGTCCCAGCGGATGCCGTCTTCATCCAGTTCGTTCAGGTCCGGTGAATAGGACGGGAAGATCGGCGCCTCCAGGCCCTTGAAGTTCTTCTTTGCCCACGCCTTTGCTTCGGATTTTGTATACGGCAGTGCCAAATGCCTCATCTCCTTCTCTAGATTCCGCCGGTGCGGTCACTGGCTCCGTTCCTTCAGTATTTTCCTCTTCAGCTTGCCGTCCGGCGTCTTCGGGAGCTCGTCGATGAATTCGATGGCTCTCGGATACTCATGCTTGCTCAGCTGGTTCTTCACGTACTGCTGGATCTCGGACGCGAGTTCATCGGACGGTTCGTATCCCTCGTTGAGGACGATATATGCCTTCACGATCGTGCCGCGCTCTTTGTCCTTCGCTCCGACGACAGCGGATTCCAGGACCGCCGGATGGTTGTTGACCGTGGCCTCCACCTCGATCGGCCCGATGGTGTAGCCGTTGGAGATGATCACGTCGTCCTTGCGGCCCACATACCAGAAGTAGCCGTCGGAGTCGTAATAGGCCTCGTCGCCGATCTTCACGTACTCGCCCTTCTTCACCAGCGCGACCTGCCCGATCGTGTCGGGCGGCAGCTCGTTGTCGTCGTCGTCCAGGATCACGACGTCCAGACCGCCGACCATCGGTTTCCCGACGCTGCCCGGCTTGACCACCCAGTCGTCGAACCCTCCGTAGTCCACGCAGATCGGGCCCACTTCCGTGGTGCCGAACTGGGTATACGGGACCAGGCCGAGTTCCCTCTGGACCGCGTCGATCAGCTCATTGGACATCTTCTCTCCGGAGTAGGTGAGGAATCTCAGCTTCAGGTTCCTTTTCCCGATGTCCCCCGCCTCCAGGATGACGCGGAAATGCGCCGCGATCCCGGCGATGTTGGTGATCTCGAATTCCTCCAGCGCGTCCAGGCAGGTCTTTCCGTTGAACTTGCCGGAATAGGCGCCGGCGAACTTGCCGTAGATCATCGGGCTGATCGTCCCGTACCAGATCCCGTGCCCCCAGCCGGGAGACGAGCAGCAGAAGTAGTTGTCGTCCCACTTCAGGCCTCCGGCGAACCGGATGACGACCGCCGCGACCGAGATCGCGCCGTGCGTGTACAGGATCGGCTTCGGCGTGCCCGTCGTGCCGCTGGAGAACTGGATCATGCACAGGTCCTTATAGTTCGTGTGCGGCGTGAACTCGTCGCTCTCCTTTTCCAGATCCGCGATCAGATCCTCCGCGAAGATGAACCGGATGTTCTGCTCTTCGACCAGCTTCGGATCGACCAGATGCAGATTGTCCCGGGTCGTCACCAGGGAGGTGACCTTTCCGTTCCGGATGCGGAAATTGATCGCGTCCGCCCCGAAGAGCGGGAAGCAGGGGATCAGGACGGCGCCGCGCTTGTATACGCCGTAGAGCGTCACGTAGAACTCGATGGACGGGAAGAGCATGACCGCCACGCGGTCCCCCTCCCCGATGCCCAGGCGGACGAGCATGTTCGCGAACTGGGAGGTATACCGGGACAGCTGCCCGAAGGTGTAGCTCTCCGTCGCTCCGGTATCGAACTTGATCCGCAGGGCGTATTCGTCCTTCGGGTGACGGTCCACGCACTCGTGCGTGATGTTGAAGTTGTCCTTCGTGCCGTCGAACACTTCCCATCGGTCGGACCATTTGAATTTCTCCTTGGCCTCCGCGTAGGTCGTGTAATTCAGCGCTTTCCACTGTTTTCTTTCATATACAGGTGTTCCCATTTGTTTCACCTCTGTCAGTTTGGGAAGCGGATACCGGTCATTTGCCGTATCTGCTCAGCGTGGCCCCGTGGATCACCTTGGTCATGTACGGTCTCGGCTCCTTTACGTCCTCCGCGTGCGTCGCGGAAGATCCGAACACCGTCTGGTACATGGCCGTATTGCCCGCGCCGGAGCCCGCGACGAAGACGAGCACGTGCTCTGGCCTGTTGAACGGCTCCATGTGCAGTCCCGGCTTGACGTCCTCCGGCGTCAGGGCGAACATCTTCTTGTTGGCCTCCGCCTTCTCCTTCTTCAGTTCCGCGATCAGGTCGTCCCTCTGCTCCTGCGTCATTGAGTCGTAGTCGATGACGTTCCGGTCGTAGAAGTACTGGATCAGGGACCGCTTGGTGAAGCCCGCGTCGGCCATCTGCCTGGCCAGCGCAGGATGCAGGACCAGCATGTGGCGGATCGAATCCCCGTCCTCCGGCATGCCGAAGGTCCTGAAGATATCCGACTTCCGGGAGAACATGGCGCTCACCGCGGCCAGCCGCTCCTCGAAGTCGTCGTTCGACATGACCTCCGCGGGACCCCTGGTCTGGCTCGTCCACTCGCAGACGGTGATGATGCTCTCGTCCGGCGCGTATCCGTTCTGCTCCGCCCAGGATTCCCATGGGTTCTCCTCCTGGTTTTCCGGCACGAAGATGTTGGCGTACGCGGCGGGACGTCCCGGTCCGCCGGGAGAGGAATAGATCGTCATGTCGCGCCAGCCGATGGCCGTCATGCAGATCAGGACCGCGCGTCCGATCGTGCTGTTGATGCGGTGGCCGGGCGCGAGATAGCCGATCTTGTTGCAGATCCCCAGTTCCTCGATGATCGGGCCGCTGATGAAGATCGCCGGCAGGATCTCGTTCACGATGTGGAACTGGTTGAAGTTCGGATCCGTGATCGTCTCGATGATCGTGATGATCACCGGGAGCCATTCAGGCTTCGCGCCGGCCATGACGGAGGCGATGGCGATCTTCTCCACGGTCGCGGCGCCGCGTTTCGGATACATGTATCCGATCAGCCTGTCCCTGGGGTAGGAGGTGCCGGTCAGCATCCACTCCACCGCCTCCCTGGTGGGAGGCACGACCGGAAGGCCGTCGTTGAGGTAGTTCTCGGAGCAGTATTCCAGCCATTTTTCATATGCTTCGGAGTAGTTCGCGCCGGTGAAGGTCTTGGGACCGTAGTCGTATTCCCTCTCGTAGCTCCGCTTCTCCTCGTCGGTCAGCGGGGCGGTCAGCTTGGTGATCAGGTCGTCGACGCATCCCTCCACGACCTTCCGCATCTGTTCCTCGTTGCGCTTGGCCGCGCAGTACGCGGTGGCCGGGACCGTCGTCAGGCGGACGGCCGGCATGCCGTTGAGGTCCTGCAGGGCGCTCTTGGAGCGCAGCAGCACGTCGGAGCAGATGGATACGCCCGGTTTGCCCGCGCGTTCCATGAACACGCCGACGTCGCGCTTGCCCTGGGTGATGGCGTCCTTCACGCCCTCGACCCACGCGTCGCATTTGGCGGCGATCTCGTCCGCGTTGACCACGGCGCTGGGCGAGCCGAAGGACTTGCAGCGGTAGATCTTTATGTCCGGATACCGCTTCAGCAGTTCCTCCTCGAGGATGTTGAAGAACAGCTCGGAGCCGAACTGGAACAGGTTGTCCACGTGGATGCTCATCAGCGCGAGCGTCTTCCCGTTCAGATCCGTCAGTCTCGGGTTGCTGAGGCCTTCGCGGTGCGCGTTCTCGAGCACGCCTCTCGGCTCCAGCACTTCCAGCGTCACTTTGTTTTCGCTCATGTCAGGCCTTCCTTTCCCTACCTGCCGGCTTCCGTCAGGGCGGCGCCGCGGATGACCTTGGTCATCCAGGGTCTCGGCTCCTTCACGTCCTCGGCGTTGGGCGCCGACGAGCCGCAGACCGTCTGGAAGATTATGCTGTTGCCGGCGCCGGATCCCGCGACCATGATCAGCACGTCGGACAGCTCATGGAACGGCTCGCGGTGCAGGCCGGGCTTGATGTCCTCGGGAAGGAGGAAATACATCTTGTCGTTCGCGGCGGCGCGCTCCAGGCGCAGCTGCTCGCGCAGATGCTCCCGCTCCTCCTCGGTCATGGAGTCGTAGTCGATCACGTTCTGCTTATAGAGGTATTCCACGAAGGATTCCTTCGTGAAGCCCTTCAGCGCCAGCTGCTTGGCCATGGCGGGATGCAGGACGATCATGTGGCGGCTGTTCTCCCCGTTCTCCGCCATGCCGAACGCCGAGAAGAGCGGGCCCTTGCGGGAGAACAGGTTGGAGATCTGCGCGATGCGCTCCTCGCAGCTGGAGTTGGACATGCACTCGCCGGGTCCTCTCATGACGCCGGTGTTCTCGCAGATGGTGACGACGCTCTCGCCGTTGGTGTAGCCGTTCTGTTCGGCCCAGGAATCCCAGGGGCTTTCGTCCTGGTTCTCCGGAATGATGTAGTTGGCGTAGGCCGCGGGCTGGCCGGGGCCGCCGGGAGACGCGTAGATTGTCATGTCGCGCCAGCCGATCGTGATCATGCACATCAGGACCGCGCGGCCGATCGTGGCGTTGATGCGGTAGCCGGGGGCAAGATAGCCGCAGTGCGTGTTGTACCCGAGTTCCTTGACGATCGGTCCGCTGAGGAAGATCGTAGGCAGGATCTCGTTGACCACGTGGAACTGGTTGAAGTTCGGATCCGTGAAGGCGTCCATGATGCCGATCAGGACCGGCAGGTATTCCGGCTTGCAGCCGGCCATGACCGCCGCGATCGCGATCTTCTCCACGGTGGCGATGCCTCTTTTCGGGAAGACCAGGCCGATCTCCTTGTCCCTCGGATAGGTGGTCCCGGTCAGCATCCACTCCACGTTCTCCTTCGTCGGAGGCACCACGGGCAGCCCGTCGGAAAGGGCGTTGTCCGCGCAGTACTGCAGGAACTTCTCATAGGCCTCGTGGTACGTCTCCCCGCTGAAGGTCTTCGGGGAGTAGTCGTACTCCAGGACGAAGTCCTCCTTCTCCTCTTCGGTCAGAGGCGTCAGCAGGGCCGCGATGATCTTGTCGCAGGCCGCCTCGACGACGGGCCGCATCAGCTCCGGATCCCTCTTGGCCACGCAGTAGTCGGTCTCGGGGACCGTCACCAGGCGCACCCGCGGCATTCCGTTCAGATCCTGCAGGGCGCTCTTGGAGCGGTACAGGATGTCCGAGCAGATGGAGACGCCGGGGCGTCCCGCGCGCTCCATGAACACGCCGACGTCGCGCTTGCCCTGCGTGATCGCCTCCTTGACGCCCTCTACCCAGGCGTCGCAGTGCTCGGCGATCTCGTCGGCGTTGACGACGGCGTTCGGCGAGCCGAAGGACTTGCAGCGGTAGAATTTCACGCCGGGATATCTCTTCAGGAACGCCTCTTCCAGCAGATCGAAGAACAGCTCGGATCCGAACTGGAACAGGTCGCCCACGTGGATCGTCATGAACGCGATGGTCTTCCCGTTCAGATCGGTCAGGCGGGGATTCTTCAGGCCTTCGCGCTTCGGGTCTTTCAGTTTTCCCTTGGGTTCGAGGATCTCAAAGGAAACCTTGTTTTCATTGCTCATATCGGATAACCCCTCCTCATTAGCGAACGACCGCTAATTGATTTTGATGAAAAATAGCCGGATCACCGGACTTGCCCGCATTACAGGCCGTTGATCTCCCGCACCTTGTGGCAGGCCACGAAGTGGTTCGGGAGGACCTCCTCATACGCCGGCACCTCGTTCTGGCACCGCTCGTCCGCGTACGGGCAGCGGGGGCAGAAGCGGCACTGCTGCTTGGGCTCGATGGGCGAAGACAGCTCGCCCTGGAGCACCACCTTCGTCTTCGGCACGTCGATGCTCGGGATTGGGATGGCCGACAGCAGGCCCTTCGTGTACGGGTGCAGCGGCTTTTTGAACAGTTCCTTGGACGGGCTCTTCTCCAGCATGGCGCCGACGTACATGACCAGGATGTCGTCGGAGATGTGGCGCACGACGGACATGTCGTGGGTCACGAAGATGTATGTCAGGCCGACGGATTCCTGAAGGTCCTGCAGGAGGTTCAGGATCTGCGCCTGGATGGAGACGTCCAGGGCGGATACCGGCTCGTCGCATACGATGAACTTCGGGTCGAGCGACAGGGCGCGCGCGATGCCGATGCGCTGCCGGCGGCCGCCGTCCAGTTCGTGCGGATAGCTGTTTTCGAACCGGCGGGCCAGTCCGACGAGGTCCATCAGCTCATAGACTCTCTTCTTCCGGTCCGCGGCGGTCCTGCACAGCTTGAAGGTCCTCAGCGGGTCCGAGATCAGCTCGGAGACGGAGAATCTCGGGTTCAGGGACGAGAACGGATCCTGGAAGATGATCTGCATCTCGCGCCGGAGGTTCTGCAGTTCCTTTCCCTTGATCTTCGTGATGTCGCGGCCGTCGAAGATGATTTTGCCGTCGGTGGGATTGAGCAGACGCAGGACGGTCCGCCCCAGCGTGGATTTGCCGCAGCCGCTCTCGCCGACGACGCCGAGGGTCGTGCCCGTTTCCACCGTGAACGAGACGTCGTCCACCGCGTGGAGCATGCCGGCCGGCGTCGGGAAATACTTTTTCAGGTGTTCCACACGCAGAAGCTCTGCCATGTCACTGTCCCTCCTCTCCGTACCGCAGGCATCTCACCAGATGTCCCGGCTGGATCTCATACAGAGGCGGTTCCGTCGTCCTGCACTTCTCGGTGCAGTACTGACAGCGCGGATTGAACTTGCATCCCTCGGGCAGCGCGGACGGATCCGGCATCAGGCCCTTGATCGGCTTCAGCCTGTCCACGTCCTTGTCCAGGCTCGGGATGGAATTGAACAGGCCTTCCGTGTAGGGATGGCTGATGTGATGGAATATCTGTTCGAGCGATCCGCACTCCACGATCTCGCCGGCATACATGATGGCCACCTTGTCGCAGTTGGAAGCCACGATGCCGAGGTCGTGCGTGATCAGGATCATGGAAGTGCCGAGCTTCTCCTTCAGTTCGTTCATCATCTCCAGCACCTGGGCCTGGATGGTCACGTCCAGGGCCGTCGTCGGTTCGTCCGCGATCAGCAGATGCGGATTGCAGGCCAGTGCCATGGCGATGACGACACGCTGCTTCATGCCGCCGGAGAACTGATGCGGGAACTCCCTTGCCCGCTCCACGTTGATGCCGACCAGTTCGAGCATGTTCCTCATCCTCTTGCGCGCTTCCTCGTGCGTGCAGTCGTTATGCAGCTCGATGACCTCGGTGATCTTGTCGCCCACGCGCATGATCGGTTTCAGCGCCGTCATGGGATCCTGGAAGATCATGGCAATGTCGTTGCCGCGGATCTTCTGCATCTCCTCCTCGGAGACCTTGAGCAGGTCCGTCCCTTTGAACAGGATCTCTCCGCTGACGATCTTCGCCGGAGGGGACTGCAGCAGGCGCAGGATGCCGAGCGCCGTGGTCGTTTTTCCGGCGCCGGTCTCTCCGACGAGCCCGATCGTCTCCCCTTCCTCCAGCTCCAGATTCACATGGTTGACGGATTTGAAGGTCCCTTCTTTTGTAACGTAATGTATGGACAGATCTTTGATTTCAAGCAGTTTCATCTCGTCACGCCCCTCACTTCTTCAGTTTGGGGTCGAGCGCGTCGCGAAGCGCATCGCCCAGGAGGTTGAATGCGAACAGCGTCAGCATGATAAACAGCGACGGGAACACGATCATCGGCCAGAAATCGCGCAGATAGGGCCTGCCGGAGGAGAGGATGGACCCCCATTCCGGCGTGGGCGGCTGAACGCCCAGCCCGATGAAGCTCAGGCCGGAGATCGCCATGATGTTGCCGCCGATGCCCAGCGTGGAGTTCACGATGATCGGCGCGATGACGTTCGGAAGGATGTGCCTGAAGATGACCCTCCGGTTCGTGGAACCGGTCGCGACGGCCGCCTCCACGTATTCGTTGCTCTTGATCGACATGACCGTCGAACGGATCAGCCTGGCCGAGGCCGGGATGCCGGAGATGGAGATCGCCATGGCGGTCTTGACCGGGCCGGAGCCCAGCATGGCGGAAACGGCGATGGCCATCAGCAGGCCGGGGATCGCCATCAGGATGTCCAGGATGCGCATGATGGTGATGTCGACCTTGCCGCCGAAATAGCCGGCGACGGAGCCGAGGATGACGCCGCAGGTCAGGGAGATCGCCACGGAGATGACGGCGACGAGAAGAGAGATCCTGCCGCCGTATACGAGCCGGGACCAGATGTCCCGCCCGAAGTTGTCCGTTCCCATGATGTGAACGGGATCCGGGAACTGGAACCGGTTCCCGAAATCCTGCTCCTCATACGGGAACTTCGTGACCACGCCGGAAAAGATCGTCAGGAACAGAAGGACGATGACGATGCAGAGGCCGATCATGCCGAGCTTGTTGTTCAGCAGGCGGCGGAACACGTCGCCGGCCTGTGTGTGTCTGCGGGCCGCGTTTTCCAGACTCTCGATCTGCTCT
>JAEEGL013247024.1_pt1 | contig 14237 bp, 11 predicted proteins | sample 9134231 | NCBI WGS metagenome assembly JAEEGL01 (sample SAMN16246548, study PRJNA631951) | gut metagenome | biome: gut microbiome; feature: rumen; material: fiber-attached | host: Bos | place: Iran: Karaj | collected 2018-10 | reverse complement strand
GCTCCGGAAGGTGATGGTTCTTGGCGGCGGCCCCAACCGCATTGGCCAGGGAATCGAGTTTGACTGGTGCTGTTGCCATGCGGCATTTGCGCTCCGCAAGATGGGCATCGAGGTCGTGATGGTCAACTCCAACCCCGAAACCGTTTCAACAGACTACGATACGTCCGACCGGCTTTATTTCGAGCCGCTGACGTTCGAAGACGTGATGGAGATCTACGAACGCGAGCAATGCGACGGAGCCATTGTGCAGTTCGGCGGGCAGACGCCGCTCAATCTGGCAGAACGCCTTCAATCGGCGGGCGTAAACATTCTCGGCACATCGCCTACGGACATCGCGCGCGCCGAAGACCGGGACTTCTTCCGCAACCTTGTCACCGAAGTCGGCGTAAAACAACCGCCAAGCGGCATCGCTCACAGCACGGACGACGCCGTGAGAATCGCTGCCGAAATCGGATATCCGGTTCTCGTGCGGCCGAGTTTCGTCCTGGGCGGACGCGGCATGGCAATCGTCTATCACGAAGAACGGCTCAGGGAATATGTCGAAGAGGCCGTTCGCATCTCGGAAGGCCGGCCAATCCTCATCGACAAGTTTCTGACGCATGCCACCGAACTTGACGTTGACTGCGTTTCGGATGGCAACCTGACGGTTGTCGGCGCGATTCTCGAACACATCGAGGCCGCAGGCTGCCATTCAGGCGATGCCGCCGCCGTCACGCCCCCTGTCTCGCTCTCCGACGCGACACTCAGCGAGGTCGAGCGCATCGCCCGCACGTTCGCGGAGCGCCTTCACGTCTGCGGGCTCATGAACATCCAGCTTGCCGTGAAGGATGGCGAGGTGTGGATGATCGAGGTGAACCCCCGCGCCTCCCGTACCGTGCCCTTCGTTTCGAAAGCCATCGGCTGGTCGCTCGCAGGCGTGGCGGCGCGCTGCATGGCGGGCGAAAGGCTGAAAGCCGTGCCGCCCACGCGGCCGAACGGTCATTTCTGCGCGAAGGAGGCGGTGTTCCCCTTCGTGAAATTTCCGGGAGCCGACATCACTCTGACGCCCGAAATGAAGTCCACAGGCGAGGTCATGGCGTTCGGACATGACGCGGCGACAGCCTACTACAAGAGTCAGATCGCGGCAGGAAGCCCCTTGCCGTTGAGCGGCGGCATCATTCTCTCCGTCCGCGACGAAGACAAGGAAGATGTCGTCACGCTTGCGCGGCGGCTCGATGCCATGGGCTATGAGATATGGGCGACGCGCGGGACATCAACCGCGCTCTGGCGAATGGGCGTGGAATCGAACGCGCTCTACAAGATTTCGCTCGGTTCGCCAAACGCAATCGATCTCATCAGGCTCGGCAAGGTCAAATGGATCGTGAACACGCGCGAAGATGGCGAGGTCGCCGCGCATGACAGCGCAAAAATCCGCGCAGCCGCCGTCATGGCCGGCGTGCCCGTCACGACGACCCTTGCCGGTTTCGCCGAGGCCGTAAAAGGCATCGAGGCCGTGCGAACAGCGAAAAACAGCCTCATGCCACACGCCTTGCAGGAACTGGACTTCCCCCCAACCGCCCTTGCCGGCTGAAAGATACGGAAGACCCCGCGGGCAAGCGGCGGAGTCGCGCAAAAACAAAAGCGCTCCGCCGCAAAGCGAAGCGCTCTTTCCGCACGAGGCGGAGGACTGCCATCAGAACAGGTTCGACCAGAAGCCGTCGTGGACGGACTTGTAGCCGGTGAACACCTTTCCGCCTGCCAGCACCTGGCGCTTGTCGGGATCGAACGTCGCGCGGTTGCCCGTGCGCGCGGCGGCGTTCGCCATGATGAGCGCGACAGCATGCGAGTAACCTGCCTCGATCGGCGCGTTCGGGTTCTTGCGCGCCCGGACGCACTCCATCCAGTTGCGCATGTGCGCGGAGGTGCGATTGTCGGCGCCCGTGTTGGCGCTCGTCACGGCAACCGCCTTCGGCGCAGGAAGAGGCTTCTCCTCCCATTTCACGCGCTCAACGCCCTCGTTCGTCACCATCTGGCGGCCCATGTCAATGCAGCCGTTCGGTCCGAAGTACTTTTCCACCGGGCCTTCGCCATTCAGCTTCGAACCGCCGCCCGCATTGTGCTGGTGGCTCTGGAACACGCACTGGAACCCACGCCCCTTCACGCCGCTCTCGCCGTATTCCAGCACAGTCGTGAACGTGTCGAAACTCTGCCGGCCGTCAACCCACTGATAGAGTCCGCCGGAGGACACCGCGCTTTTCGGATAGGGATAGCCCATGAACCACGCCACCGTATCGATCTGATGGCACATCCACTGGCCCGGCGTACCGCTGGAGAACGGCCAGAACAGACGGAACTCGAGGTACTTGCGCGGATCGAAAGGATACTCTTCAGGATCGCGGTCAAGGAGCCACATGTTCCAATCGATATCCTCCTTCTTGAGCGAGGCGATGAGCGCCTCGGAACGGCGCCAACGCTTCGGCTGGTTCACGTTCCAGCGCAGGTCCACGTAAGAGATGTCACCGAACTGCTTGGACGCGATAAACTCTTTCGCCGCTTGGTAGGCCGCGCCGGAACGGCGCTGCGAACCGATCTGAAGCACGGCGCCAGGCGCGAAGTTCGCCTTGCGCTTCGCATCAACGGCATCCTTCAGCAAGTTCGCGCTGTACATATCCTCGGCAAGGGGCTTCTCGCAGTAGGCGTCCTTGCCCGCGACCACCGCATGCTGCGCGTGCTGCGCGTGCTGGAAGTCGGCCGTGGAGATGATGACGGCATCCACGTCCTTGGCATTCTCGTAGAGATCCACGTCGCTCGTGTAGGTCGTCACCGCATGGCCGAGCTTCTTCTCGAGTTCTGGCTTGGCGTTGTCATAAAGGCGCTTCTTCCACAGGTCGGCGACAGCCACCATGTCGAAATTCAGCTCCTTCATGTGCTGCATGAAGCACGGCAACAGCGAGCCGCGGAAGCGGTCGGAATAGCCGACGCACGCCACGCGCACACGCTCGTTCGCGCCCAACACGTTGAGGGACGGTCCCGCCAGCGCTGCCGCTCCGGCAAGTTTCACGAACTCCCTGCGTTTGATCTTTGAGGTCTTTTCGGACATTTCATTCTCCTTTTGGTTTCAGTGGGTGTGTAGTGTATCATTCCTCGCCAAAATGTCAATCACCTGCCCCTGGGCCGACCGCAGACGGGGCGTCGGAACCAGCGGTTTTCCGGAACCGGATATCACCGCCAACGATTGTCATGATGGGAGAGAAATCGGCGTCTGTCATCACAAGGTCTGCGATCTGGCCTACGGCAATCTCGCCACGATCGCCGATGCCAAGCGACCGGCACTGGTTGTAGCCAGCCGCCTTCACGGCCTCGTGCAGCGGCCAACCGGTCACGCGCACAAAACGCCTAAAGCAGTCACAGAAAAGCGCGACCGATCCGGCTACGTTGGAGACGACGCTTTTCGGATCATACGGCACATCCGCGAGGCGTGCGCAACCTTCCGCAACGCGCACCCGCAATCCGCCCAGCTGATACAGGCCATCTGGGCAACCAGCCGCACACATCGCATCCGTGATGACCATCACACGGTCGGGGCCCTTCACCTTGGCAATAAGCCGAATCATCGGGTCGGAAAGATGCACGCCATCCGTGATGATCTCCGCAAAGACATCGTCCGCCAGCAGCCCGCCCGTCACCATCGTAGGCCGAAGATGATGAATGGGCATCATGGCGTTGCAGAAATGGGTCAGGTGCGTCATGCCGGCAAGGCGCGCACGCTCAAACACATCATAGTTCGCATCGGAATGTCCGCCGGAAACAGTGATGCCGTCAGCCGCAAGCGCCCGGATGCAATCTTCAGCGCCTTCCAATTCGGGCGCGAGCGACACCTTCTTTACCGGCGAGATGGCATTGAGCCGACGCACGAAAGACACATCCGGGAGGCGCAGGTAGTCAGGATTCTGCGCGCCAGCCATCGTTTTGTTGAAGAAAGGCCCTTCAAGATGCACGCCAAGGCATGTCGCGCCAACATTCCGGGCCTTGTAGCGTTCCGCGCACCTGCACATCTCGGCAAGTTCCTCTTCTGGACGCGTCAGCCCCGTAGCCAAAAATCCCGTGACGCCGTCCTGCAACTTGTCGCGTCCAATCACGTCAAATGCCTCATCGGTGGCATCGCAGAAATCGTATCCGCTACGGCCATGGGAATGGATATCCACAAATCCCGGCAAGAGAATCGCCCCCGCGCCATCCGTCACCTTATCGTCGCCAGATGACGTCACGTCCGTGCCAATGGCCGAAATCCGATTTTGGTCGATGCGCACAGAGGTGACGCCAAGATCCTTGCCGGGCGTAATGACGTGCGCTCCTGTGATGACATGTCCCATATCGCAATTCCCCTCAAACATCTCTGATCAAGGCGCGGCCGATCCTTTGGACGATGCCAACTCTTTGATCAGACTCGACACAAGCCGCTTCACGTCTTCAAACGTCACATAGCGCGTCACGCCCCCTTGCGCCAGTTCGCCGAGGAATGGGACATCCCGCAGTTTCGCCGCCGTCTCGGGCGTAACAGTGCGCGCCGTGAAACGGAAGCCCTTTTCATCGAAATCGAAACCACCCGATGCATCTCCAGATGAAATCGCAAAAAGCTCGGAACCGGCTGCCGGGAACGATTCCCCAAGCGCACGGCGCGCCAACTCACTCGTGCGTCCAAAGGCGCACAAGGAGGAATCTTTCGAGAAGACGGCATACGTGGGCATCATCCTCCCCTCGTCCTCCGGAAGAAGGACCACGTCCGGTGCGACTTTCTCCGCGCCAGGATGGTTCAACACCATCTTCGCAACCTTGTCGATCGTCGGATAAACCATCACCACGTCAAAACTTCCGTTGCCATCCGGATAACCTGCCCACCGCACGGGATCTGCCGCACGCATCTTGCCGAACATTTTCACGATCCGCTGCTGCGCAAAGGACACGATCATCATCGGGAGCATCGCATTGCCAACCGTCTTGCCAATTTCCGCCTGTCGGCTCTGAAACGCATCAAAGGACCGCATTTCCACAAGCCAAGGCGCCGCCGCCGCACTAAACGGCAAAACAAGCCCCAGCAGCAGAAGCCCTACCACAGGCGCAAGCGGGAAGACATATCCACGGCATCGTTTCATGGCTACTGACATCCAGCGATGTTCTTTCTCGGAAAGCGGGAATCAAGCGCAACCGTTTCCGCAAGCGGTTTCGCGCCCGAGACCGAATCGGATGCCGCGAGGTTCATCGCGGCGGCGCAAGAGGCGAGGCGCAAGCCCTCCGCGGCAGGGACATCTCTCAGAATCGAATAGAGCATACCGGCGCAGAACGCATCGCCCGCGCCGACCGAACCTTTGATCCAGCCGGGCGGCAGATCGAGCGAGGGAACCGCCTCAAAGCATCCCGCGCGATCAAGCGAGACGCTCACCGCCGGCGCATGCACGACCACCTGCTCCCTCACGCCGAGACCGAACAGCGCTTCGCAGATCCGCCGCAGATTTCCAACCGAGGGTTGTCCCTCCGCGCCCGCGGCAGAGACACCCGTCGCGAGCGCCCCCTCTACCTCGTTGATGATGACGTAGTCGCAGTATTTCAATGCCGGCCGCACGACACGCGCAAACCGTTCAGACTGTTCGCTTACGATATCAATAGACGTTTTGATTCCTGCCGAACGAACGTTGGCCAGAAGTCGGGCGGCCTTTGTCCCGTATTCGTCATCGGCAGCATCGAGACCATCAAGGAGAAGCAAATAGCCAAGATGGAAAAGGTCGGTGTTCAAGGCAGACGGATCGATATCTTCCGGCACGAGCTTCGAATCGGCGCCATGCATATTGAAAAACGTGCGCTCGCCCGTTGCCGCCACGGTCATGACATCCGTGAACGTGGTGGGAACACCCTTCTCCCGAACGATACCGGAGACATCCACGCCCCGATTGCGGAGGAATCCGGTCACGAATTCGCCAGCATCGTCGTCGCCCACCTTGCCCAGCGCGGAGACTTCGATGGAAGGATCGAGCGTCTTGATATCAACGCCGCTATTGGCCACTGCGCCACCTGGCGCGCGTTCCATCTTCTGGATCGGCACAAGCATGCCGCGTTCCGGCCATGCTGCGACCGTCTTCACGTTATCCACAATGATGCTTCCTGCAAGCGTGATCCTGGACTTCATCAACCTTCCCCCAGCTTTCAGACCGCCAACATAGCGTCAATGGCCTGTTTGGCCCGCATCGCGATATCGGATGGCACGGTCACCTCCGTCTTCATCTCCCGCAACGCCGCCGCAATGTTCTCCAGCGTCGTCTTCTTCATGTTCGGGCAGACTGTCCGGTCCGAAACCGAGTAGAACGCCTTTCCGGGATTCTCGGTGCGCAACCGATGCAGGATTCCGACCTCCGTGCCCACGACAAACGACCTCGCATCCGACTCCCGCGCCAAACGGCACATACCTCCCGTGGAAAGGCAATGATCTGCGACTTCACGCACATCCTTCGCGCATTCCGGATGCACCATCACCGTGGCATCGGGGTGAGCGTTCCGCGCATTCCTTATGGCGTCAGCGGTAATCGCGGCGTGCGTGGGGCAGTAACCGGGCCAAAGCGTGTAGGTGCGGCCCAGCAAGGCGGCGATATGTCCGCCAAGATGCTGGTCTGGCACAAACAGGATCCGCTCGTCAGGCGCAAAACGCGCCATGACTTTCTCTGCGTTTCCGCTCGTCACGCAGATGTCGCACTCCGCTTTGACCTCAGCCGTAGAGTTCACGTAGCATACCGCCTTCGCGCCGGGATTGCGCGCCTTCAGCTCGCGCAGCTGCGCACCGGTGATCATGTCGGCCATCGGACATCCCGCCGTCGGATCGGGTGAAAGCACGATCTTGGACGGGTTGAGGATCTTGGCCGTCTCAGCCATGAACCACACGCCGCAAAACACAATCACATCCGCCTCGATCCCAACCGCGCGCCGCGCAAGCTCGAGCGAGTCGCCTGTGAAATCGGCGGCATCCTGGACTTCCGCGCGCGTATAGTTGTGAGCGAGGATGACTGCGTGGCGCTGATCCTTGAGACGCGCGATCTCCTCTGCAATGTCCGTCATGAACGCCTTCTCCCTCAACCGGCAGCCAACATCCTCTTGGCGGCCAACGCAATATCCGCAACGCGGTTATCGCCACCTTCGCGCTCAATCGCGAACATCCCCTTGTAGCCGGCCTCTTCAAGCGTTTTCAGCAAGAGCGGCGCGTTGACCTCGCCATCGCCCCACGGCACCTCTTCGCCCCAAGTGCCGGGCACCTTCGTGTATCGGGCGTCCTTGACGTGCATGTGGCGTATCCACGGCGCAATCTTCCGCACAGCTTCCACAGGCACGCCCTTGTTGTAAAGGATCATGTTTGCCGGATCGAAATTCACGCCAACGCCTTCGACGAGCGGCATGAACCGCGCCAGATCGTCTGCCGTCTCCTGTCCCGTCTCAAGAATGAGCTGCACGTTCTCCTTCACGCAGATGTCGCGGAGCGTTTTGACGCGGTAGAGATACTTCTCAAACGCGGCCTTGTCCGTCTCATCGAGGAAACCGGCATGCATCAACATGTAAGGGACCTTCCACTCGCCGGTCAGCTTGGCGGCCTTCTGCACGAGGGCGCGGTCGGCGTCCCAATGCTGGTCTGGCACGATACCGCCCGTTTTGCGAATGGTATCGAGCGTGGAGTAGTCCTCGTGGTTGAAGGAGATCATGGTCGCGGAGATCCGCCATTCGCCCGACGCCAGCCGCGCCTCGACGCGTGCACGCGCACCGGAATCCTCCGCCTTCCCATGTCGCGCGTCGCCCTCAAGGAACGGCTGGAGCGCGAGGTTGATGTTGCGCAGGCCCATCTTTTTCATTTCGGCGGCAACGGCATCCATCGGCAGACGGAAGCTCCAGCTGCACACGCCCAATCTATCTGCTGTCACGTATCGTCCTTTCTTTTTCATTCCGGGAGCCTTGCAACCTGCGGCGATTGTCGCGGCAAAGGCCGAACCTATGAATTCCTTTCGAGTCATGCGAATCTCCTCTCCGTTACCTAATTCTCACCGGCGCGCCCGTTTTTGCCGAAGCGTAGATGGCATCGATGATCTTCATCAGCTTCACGGCCTCATCCGGCGTGTTCAGGGGCTTTTCCTTGCGCTGGAGCGTAAGGACGAAGTTCTCGGCTGCGCGGACGCGCCCCATATCCACATCCTTGGCGACCGAAAGCGTCTTGTCCTTCCGCGCGCCCGAGGCGTCCTGGAAATACATTTCGCAGGTATCCTCGGCGGTGGCATCGATTCCGTCCTGTCCGAAGAACCGCCGCACCATGCCGCCGGCGGTCGTGCCCTGGAACGTGACGGAGACCTCTTCGCGCTTGTTCATCTCGGCCCAAGACGACCGCAGATAAAGCGTCGACCCGTTCTTGAACGTGACAAAACCTTGCGCGGCGGCCTCCACGTCGCACACGCCGCCGGCCGTGTCGGGGATGCCCCATGGGCCCTTGAAACGCCTGTCGTTTATGAAGTCGCGGAACGTCGCGGCCAGGACATGCTTCGGTTCCGGATAGCCCATGAAGTGCAACGCGAGATCGGTCATGTGCAGCAAATCGATCACGGGGCCTCCGCCCGACATCGCCTTCGTCGTGAACCATCCGCCGAAGCCGGGGATTCCCGTGCGACGGATCCAGACCGCCTGCGCGGAGTTGATGCGTCCCGCATCGCCATGGGCGATCGCCGCCTTCAGCGCCATCGACTCGGGACGCGCGCGATTGTTGAAATCGAACATCAAAACGCGCCGGGATTTCTTGGCGGCACGCGCCATCAGCGTTGCCTCGCGGGCATTCAGCGCGGGCGGCTTCTCGCAGAACACATGCTTGCCGGCTTTGATGGCAAGGAGAACGAGGGGGCAGTGAAACTTGTTCGGGGTGATCACCGAGACGGCATCAAGCTTGGTCCGCGCGATCATCTCCTCGGCGGTCTCATAGACCTGCGTGACGTCAAACGCCGCCGCGGCCTCTTCCGCCGCCGCAGGATCCGGATCGGCGATCGCCACGATCTCGGCACCGGCCTTGCGGAATCCCGCCACATGGTATTTCGCCATGCCGCCGGCGCCGATCAGCCCCACCCTCACAGGCGCGTTCGCCTCGCATTTCAGTTTTCTGCCCATGTCTCGTCCCTCATCCGCAACGGACTTACTTGCCTGCCTTGACCCTGTCCCAGGCGTCGATGTACATCTTGCGGACCTCCGGATTGTCGTCGAAATCCTTGAGCACCTCCCCGCGCCGCAGCGTCTCGGCATCGAGCAAAACGAGCTTGCGCAGCTTCTCGTCCAGCTTCGGGAACGCGGCGGCGACCGGCATCGAGGCGCAGACCTCCGCCATGTTCGCGGCGGCAACATCGGGATCATAGCAGAAGTTGATGAACTTGTGCGCAAGATCGACCTGCTTCGAGTCGGCGGAGATCACCATTTCGTCGCATGCGGTCGTGAAGCCTTCCTTCGGGAGCGAAAACCCGATGTTCTCGTCGTCCAGCATGATCTGGTACACGTCCGAGCTGTAGCCGTGGCCGACGAACCATTCGCCGGACGCAACAGCCGTCTTGTACTGCTCGTTGTCGAACTTCGCAATGTTCTGCTTCCACTCGATCACCTTCTTGACCGCTGCGTCAATCTCCTCTTTTTTCGTCGAGTTGAGCGAGAACCCCAGCGACTTGAGCGCGCCGCCAATCGTTTCCCGCATGTCGGCGAGAAGCGACATCCGGTCTTTGAGCGCCGCCGTCTCAAACACCTTCCAGCTATCGACCGGAGCCGATCCGATCTTGTCCTTGCGATAGGCGAACCCGGTATAGGTCACGGCATAGGGAACGTTGTACGCAAACGACGGGTCGAGACTGCTCGTGGCATAGCTCTTGTCGAAATTCTTCCGGACGTTCGGCAGCTTCGAGTGGTCAAGCTTCTGGACCATGCCGTTCTTCACCATCACCGGAATCTGGTAGGAGCTCGGCATGATGATGTCGTAGCCCGTGGAGCCCGCCTTGAGCTTGGCGAACATGGCCTCGTTCGAGTCAAACGTGTCAACCACCACCTTGCAATCGTTTTCCTTCTCGAACCGGGCGAGAACGTCCGCCGCGATATAGTCGCTCCATGTATAGACGTGAAGCTCCGTCTTGGCGGGACCGCAACCCGTCAACACACCTAACACGAGCGCGCCGCCCGTTAAAACTTTGCTCATCTTCATGGATTCCGTTCCTCCTTTTGTGGTTCATCATGTGGCAGACGGATAACGCTATCCTGTCCGCGGCCGTGTATTGTACCAAATACGCGGGAAAACGGCGCAAAAAAAATTGCGCCCCGGCTCCCTATCCCAGGCCATACTCCTCAAGCTTGCGATAGATCGTGCGCCGCGAGATCCCGAGGCGTTCGGCGGCCTTCGTGCGGTTGCCGCCGACCTCTTCCAGCACCGCCAGGATCTTGGCCTTTTCCATCTCTTCGAGCGTCCCGCTCGCGAGCGACGCCGCCGGGCGGGCTGGCTTCAGCGCATCCGGGATGTCGCCCACGTCGATCTCGCCCGACGCCGAAAGCACGCACATCCTCTCGATGACATTGCGCAGTTCGCGCACGTTGCCAGGCCACGGATAGGCCTCCAGGATCTTCATCGCCTCGGCCGAGACGGACTTCCCGCCAAACTCCTTCAGGAACCGGTTGACCAGGAGCGGGATGTCGCCGTCGCGGTCCTTGAGCGCCGGAAGGCGCAGGTCGATCACGGCGAGCCGGAAGTAGAGGTCCTCGCGAAACGTTCCGGCGCGGACGCACGCGGCAAGGTCGCGGTTCGTGGCGGCGACGATGCGGATATCCGTCTTCACCGTGTCGTTTGAACCGACGCGCTGGAACTCGCGCTCCTGGAGCACGCGCAGGAGCTTCACCTGGAGTTCAAGCGGCATCTCGGAAATCTCGTCAAGGAAAATGGTTCCGTGGTTCGCCGCCTCGAAACGCCCGACGCGCCGCGCGACCGCCCCGGTGAACGCGCCGCGCTCGTGGCCAAAGAGTTCCGGCTCCAGCAACGTGGGGCTGATCGCCGCAAACTCAACCGCCACGAACGGCCCCTTCGCCCGCGGCGACAGATTGTGGATCGCGCGCGCGACGAGCTCCTTGCCGGTGCCGCTCGGCCCTTCGAGAAGCACGGTGGCATCGGTCGGCGCCGCCTGCTTGACCATGCGAAACACGGTCTGCATCGCCGGCGAGTTCCCCACGATCCCGTCAAGCCCGTACTTCTCGTCGAGCTGCGCCTTGAGATCCCTGACCTCCGCCTCCAGACGATGCGCTTTCAGCGCCTTGCCCACGCGCAGTTCAAGCTGGTCGAGACTCACCGGCTTCGTGATGAAATCGTCGGCGCCGTCCTTCATCGCCTCGACCGCCTGGTCGATGGACCCAAAGGCCGTCAGCAGCACGACGGCGAGGTTCGGGTTCGCCGCCTTCGCGGCTTTCATGAGCGTGATGCCGTCCTCGCCTGGCATGCGCACGTCGGAGAGCAGCAGGCCGATCTCCTTGTCTTCCGCGAGCCGTTGCATCGCCAGCCCGGCATCGGCCGCCGTCACAACGTCATAACGGCCTGACAGCGCGCGCGCCATGAGCTCGCGCGTATCCTTCTCATCGTCAACGATCAATATCTTGTCCATCACGTCAGCTCCCTAACGCGCTTTTCAAGGCGCGGCAACCGCACGGTGAACGCGGTGCCGCGTCCCTTCTCGCTCGTCACGGCGATTTCGCCGCCGTGCGCTGCGACGATCCGCCGCGAGATCATCAGCCCAAGGCCGGTGCCGGACCTCTTCGTGGTCCTGTACGGCTCGAAAAGCCGCGCCAGCGCCTCGTCGCTCATGCCAAGGCCCGAATCCCGGAACACGACCGAGACGGACGTATCGTCGTGCACGATCTCGATTGTCAGCGTGCCGCCGTCCTTCATCGCCTCGAGCGCGTTCTTCATCAGGTTGAAGAACACCTGCTCCATCTGCGCGCGGTCAAGCGCCACGGCCGGCAGCGTGCCGGGAAGGTCAAGCGCCACGCGGATCCGGCGATCCTCGAACACGTTCTTCAGCGCCGCGAGCGCGTCCTTGAGCGGATCTGCCGCCGAGCCCGGCACAAGATGCGCCTTCGCGGGACGGAACGCGCCAAGAAACTCCCGGATGATCCCGTTCAGGCGCTCCAGCTCCCGCTGCCCCACGGCAAGGTCCGGCTCATCCGGATATTTCCGCTTCAGCAGCTGCAGATTGAGCGAAAGCGCGTTGAGCGGGTTCCCGATCTCGTGCGCCATCGAGGCGGCCATCTCGCTCACGGCGTCCGCGCGGCCGTTTTCCACCGCATCGGCATCCTGCGCGCGCTTCGCCGTCACGTCCCGCAGCTTGATGACGTTCCCGATCCGCTTCACCTCAACGATGCGGTGCTCCGGATAGGTGATCTCGATCTCCCTCACGGAAATGGTGTCCCGCGTCATCGCCGGCCGATCCCCGGGCGCATCGAGCCCAAGGAGCGGAACGAGCGTCTTTCCCGTTGCGTTGGCGAACTTCACGCGCCCGTCGGCATCAAGCACCACGATGCCTTCGTCCAGCGTGTTGAACACAGACTCGTAGAAGCCGATCTCGTCGGTCAAAGCCCGGTACTGGCGCCTCAACCCTTCGGCGTCAAGCTTGCCGATCCTGTCGGCCACCTTATCGTAGAAAACGCTCATCGTGCAGGAGTCTGCCGCACCACGAAAAAACGGACTGTATTATAGTACAATCGGGCAACGCGCGCAACGGCACGCAACGGACGTCGCCTACTGCCGCCGGTTCGCGCGCCCGGTCACCGTATCCGTCTCCCCGCAGTCGCCCGTGGCGGCGAGCACCGTCTTCACAAGCTTCGGATCGGCGAAGTAGCGGCGGCACGTGACCGGCAGAGGGCTTCCGCCGTCAGCGGTGATTCGCACCGTGCAGGCCGCGGCCGAGACAGGCTCCGCAAGAAGACGGATGCGCCGGTAGCCGATGGCCTTGCCGGAAAGGATCTCCCGCCCGTCCGCGACGAACGACCAGCCGTCAACCTGTTCGCCATTGCCAAGATCCTCGCGCAGCTCCACCACGTTGAACGGCTCGCCATCCTTCGCCTCGCGCGCGAAGAGCGCGTCGCGGATCTCCCGGAACTTCTTCAGCTCCCTCACGTCATCCTCGTCCAGCAGGCCGTCCTTGTTCGGCGCGATGCCGATGTTCATGATGCCGCCGTTTCCGACGGAGCCCACGTACCGTTGCGCCAGATAGGCCGCGCGCTTCGTCGTGCCGCGCTGCCGCTCGTGGTAGAACCATCCCTTGCGGAGCGGGAAGTCCGCCTCGCACAGCCTGAAGTACGCGCCTTCCGGCGAGCCGGTGTTGATCTGCGGCTTGTAGGCGGGATTGCCGTAGGACCCTTCCGCGAATCCGCCCGTCGCCACGATCGTCGCCCGCGAATCGGGATCGAGCATGCCGCGTTCGTTCCCAGGCCAGCGGAAATCGGAGCCGTCGTGCTCTCCCGCGAAGATGGTCACGTTCGGCTGGAGCGCACGCACGAACCGAAACACCTCGTCGAACCGGTAGTAGTCGCTGACCTTGCCGATACGCCGCTTCTCCTTCGCGCCGCCATACCAGCCATCGCCCCCGTTCGCGCCATCGAACCACATCTCGAACACCTCGCCGTACGCGCCGCCGAGAAGTTCCTTGATCTGCGCATGGTAGATCTCCACGTACCGTTCCGTCGCGTAGTGCGCGCTGTTGCGATCCCAGGGCGACACATACACGCCAAACTTCAGCCCCGCCCGGCGGCACGCCTCCGCCATCTCACGCACATAGTCCCCATGCCCGCCTCGGAACGGCGACTTCGTGATGTTGTGCGCCGTCGTCTTCGTTGGCCACAGGCAGAACCCGTCATGGTGCTTCGCCACCACCACGAGCCCGCGGATGCCACCATCCCGGCATGCGCCGACGATCTGGTCGGCATCGAACTTCGCCGGATTGAGCAGCGCGGGGTCCTCGTCGCCGTAGCCCCATTCGCGATCCGTGAAGGTGTTGAGCCCCCAATGGACAATGCCAATGAGGTCGATCCCCGCCTCAAGGCGCGAACGCAGCGCGGGGCGCGGCACGGGCCGGGCCGCCGCTTGGACATCAGCGCCAACCGCGCACAGCGCCGCCGCCGCAACAATGATTCTCATGTTTTTCATGCCCGTAATTATACCATAATTTCACACCTCCTTGCCT
>JAEEGL012592671.1_pt1 | contig 14237 bp, 13 predicted proteins | sample 9134231 | NCBI WGS metagenome assembly JAEEGL01 (sample SAMN16246548, study PRJNA631951) | gut metagenome | biome: gut microbiome; feature: rumen; material: fiber-attached | host: Bos | place: Iran: Karaj | collected 2018-10 | reverse complement strand
ATAGAAATATTGGAGAAATTAATAAGGATATTTAAAGAAAAAGATAGAGTTGAATTATTAAATAGAATAATAGTTTCTTTATATGATTATCAAGATTACTATGAAGCGAAAAGTCTTTATAATTTTAAAAACTATGCTATGAGGCAATATGAAGATTTGCCACATAATTACTATGAATTGTGCGAATTTTGTTTAAAAGAGAGAATTCCTGTTTGCATGATTACGAAAAACTACATTAAAGAACATGATCAATTCTATATATTGACAAATAAAGGAATCACGGTTTTTGTTGCGACAGTAAATAAAATAAAAATGTTTAGGAAGTATAAGAAAAAAGGTGTTAAAGGAATAGTTTCCGACTGGTTAACTGAAGATATTATAAGAAAAGAATTATAATTGTAGAAATAGTGCGTAGATTTCAACCAAGCCAACATTGCAAAGTGAAGTCAGTCAAATAATTTTTGCTCTCTTTTCTAGACGTCCTTTTCTCTCACCACCATAACTAGATTTTTAAATGTCTTCATAAATAATCTTAGATTCCTTAAAGATCATTTAGCGAATAATTGTTTGTTCTGTTCAGTCTTTCCTTGAGATGATACACCATTTCTATCCAGGTAAACGACTAACTATATAACAAAGTAACTACTCATAGGTATCTATAACAGTTAATGATGGCTTCAATCAAAACTTGCTAGAGATAAATCAAAAAAAGATAGGTATCACTTATAAAATAGACTTTTTTCGGATTTTTAGATACAATTCATTGTTGTATGAATTATTTGGATAAATTACATAAAGAACTTGTAGAGATAATGCGTTATATAGATAGCGTATGTGTTTCTAACGATATAAATTATTATTTGACGGCTGGAACTTTGCTTGGCGCCGTACGCCATAAGGGTTTTATTCCCTGGGATGATGATTTAGATATCGTTATGCCCAGAAATGATTATCAAAAATTCATTGAAATTATGAAAAAACGTGAGAATTATAAAGGATATTCAATTCTTACATACGAAGATGATCAATATCCTAATTTTTTTTCAAAAGTCCAAAAAGACGGAACCCTATTTGTAGAAGGCTCAGATTCAAATTGGGGCATATTTGTTGATGTGTTTCCACTAGACGAAACGAAAGGTGTAAGTCTTTTTTCCAAAATGCAGAAAGGTCTTTATAATTTTGCGGTTTTTTCAAGAAGAAGACTAATCGCAAACAATAAAACGAATAAACTATTATTTTATTTGGCAAAACTCTATTCCAAAAGAAAATGGATGGATCTGGCAAACAGAATTGCAACATATAGCAATAACAAGGGATATAGTTATTATCTGAATTTTGGATCTCAATATGATGTTGAAAAACAGACTATGCCAATGATCTGGTTTGGCAAGGGCATATATATTCAATTTGAGGATACAGAATTTAAGGCTCCAATTAACTATCAAGATGTTTTGACTTCCCTATATGGAAAGAATTATATGGACATCCCTCCTGAATCAAAAAGAATAACTCATCATCCTGATAAAGTTTTGTTTTCTGATGGGGAAGAGATTATCTTTAAATAATTATTCAAATGAAAGTGTGTAGAAATGAAAAAATATAAGATCGGTTATACAACAGGTGTATTTGATATGTTTCATATAGGACACCTAAATATCTTAAAGAAGGCAAAAGAAAGATGTGACTATCTTATAGTCGGCGTAAGTACGGATGATGTTGTGCTAGATTATAAACATAAAAAACCAATAATTCCATTTGAAGAAAGAATAGCAATAGTTAGCGAGCTCAAGTGTGTGGACAGAGCCGTTCCCCAGACGAGCATGGATAAGATGGAAGCGTGGAAGAAACTCCATTTTGATGCGTTATTTCATGGAACGGATTGGCAGAATAGTGAAATGTATAACAATATTATTAGAGAATTTTCGGACGTAGGAGTCGATGTGGTTTTTCTTCCACATACAGAAGGAATCTCTTCAACTATGCTTGCAAATATACTGCAAGAAAAAGAAAATTTTTTGTAATCTTATTAGCAGATATAAATAATCAAACATATAAAGTGTTTATGGAAATTATCACAGTCTAAAAACAAACAGAAAACTATACACAGGTAATTATTTAGTGAGAAGTTTATTCCTGAGAGACAATCCATCAGTTAGATACATCTTAATAAAGGTACCGGGGAAAAATGACTAAAAATACGAAAACACGAATTAGCCTAGGAGAAATATTCAGAATACCAATCGTTTTAATTGGAATTGTATTGTTAGCTTATTTGTTATTGAGCCTAGTTTATTGTATTCCTACTTCAGGAAGAATGCAGGATAATATGACCAAATCAGCAACATTTTTCAAAAACGAAGGAGATTATCCTGATTTGATGTCAAACTACAATTCAAGACTAGATAATTGGACTGATATCATAATGCTCCTAGAGGCTTCTAATGAACCGAAAAGTTCTAATCCTTTTGTTGAATCATTAAAAAGCGAGCATCTGCATGCGTTTGGAAAGTACCCTTTAGATATAATAATTGATAAATACTTAACTAAAGAGAATAAACTCAATTACGGAACTACTGAGTATGCCAGATATTGGCATGGTTATCTTTTGACTTTGAAACCGTTATTATTTATAACCGATTACGGAACTATCAGGAGTATCAATAGTTCAATTATTGCTGTTTTATTCAGTTATTTAATATATTTATTTCTAGACAGGAAAGAGTTCATTATACCGTTTTTGATTTTGTTCTTATTTTTAAATCCTGTTTCGATAATGTTATCTTTACAATTCAGTACAGTAACAATAATCACCCTAGTTTCTGTTATTGTTATCAAAAGGTATTTTATAAAAATAAGAGAATTCATAAATTATGTTTTTTTACTGATTGGTTCGTTAACTGGTTTCTTTGATTTCCTGACCTTTCCGATATTATCTTTGGGCGTTCCGCTTTTAACGTGGATTATTTTAAATGAAGAAGAGGACTTTAAAAAGAAGATAGTAGATATTTTAAAATTATCTTTTTATTGGCTTTTAGGTTACAGTGTGATGTGGTCATCGAAATGGGTATTAGCGTCGCTGTTTACTGATTACAATGTAATTGTAGACGCAATTGAAGCCGCAAAAGAAAGACTTTCAGATGTTTATTGGGATGATCACATTACTCTTTTTGATACTTTATATAGAAATCTCGGCGTTTCATTTCAGCCTATTTGGTTTTTGATGGTTGTTGGATTGTTCATACGATTTTTATTTCATAAAAAAGCTTTTATCAGTAAAGAGAGTATTAATACGCTCATTTTATGCTTAGTTGTTGGACTATTTCCGTTTTTATGGAGTGCAATAGTTAAAAATCATACATATTCACATTGTTTCTTTACTTTTAGAATATTTGGTATATCAGTTTTTGCATATTCTATATGCATATGTTTTATCACCAAAAACAAAAAGAACGGATATAAAGAAAAATAGTATAATAAACATTGTTATTTTAAGAAAAGTGTTTTAAAAAAATTAATAATACCTTTTAAAAATACTAATAAATGGAGAGAAAATTATGTTTAAAAATAAAATTTTACTAATTACAGGAGGCACTGGATCATTCGGTAACGCAGTTGCAAAAAGATTTTTGACAAGCGATATCAAAGAGATTAGAATTGTTTCCCGTGACGAAAAAAAACAAGATGATATGCGTCATGAGTATCAGCAAAAATATCCAAAATATGCTAATAAGCTGAAATTCTATATTGGCGATGTAAGAGATTATAAATCAATCGAATATTCATTCAAGGGTGTTGATTATGTTTTCCATGCTGCCGCTTTAAAACAAGTTCCTTCTTGTGAGTTTTATCCTATTGAAGCAATTAAGACTAATGTTTTAGGTTCAGACAACGTTATTGACGCTTGTGTAAAACATGGAGTTAAAAAAGCTATCTTTTTATCAACAGATAAAGCAGCATACCCGATAAATGCAATGGGTATGACAAAAGCTTTAATGGAGAAAAATGTGATTGCCAGGTCCAGACAGTTACAAAAAGATGAAACAATATTTTGTTTAACAAGATATGGGAATGTAATGGCCTCAAGAGGGTCGGTCATACCTTTGTTTTTGGAACAAATAAAAAACGACCAGCCGATAACAATAACCAATCCAAATATGACTAGATTTATGATGACTTTAGAAGAGGCTGTTGAACTAGTACTGTTTGCGTTTAAAAACGGCAATCAGGGAGATTTGTTTGTCCAGAAAGCCCCTGCCGCAACGATTGATACATTGGCTAGAGCAATTGTTGAATTAAAAGGAAACGAAGATACGAAGATAGTAAATATTGGCACAAGGCACGGAGAAAAATTATATGAAGTATTAGTCACCAAAGAAGACATGGCAAAAGCCGAGGACTTAGGAGCCTACTATCGCATTCCGGCAGATAATAGAGACCTCAATTACGACCGATATATTGATAAAGGAAATATTGAGCTGGAAAAGTTGGAGGAATATAATTCCCATAACACAGAACGTTTAGATGTCAAAGAAATGAAAAAGTTGTTAATGAAACTTGAAATATTTAAAGAATCACGATAAACAAAGAAATATTCAATTGTTAAAGCGTCCACTATGAAGGTATTGGTTACAGGATCTAAAGGTTTTATAGGTAAAAACCTTGTTGAAAATTTAAAAAACATTAGAGATCACAAAGATGGTAAAAGAGAAATAATAATAGATGAGGTTTTTGAATACGACAAAGATTCAGATTCAAGACTACTTAATGAATACTGTCTAAATTGTGATTTTGTCTTCAATCTTGCCGGAATCAACAGGCCACAGAATGTTGAAGACTTTAATATCAATCATTCTTTTTTAGTTGAATTATTGGAAAAACTAAAAAAACACGATAACAAATGTCCTGTAATGCTTTCCAGTTCAACTCAGGCATTATTGAATAACGATTATGGAAAATCCAAAAAAGAAGCGGAGGATTTACTTCTAAGATACGGAAAAGAGAATAATGTAAGGACACTAGTTTACAGATTTCCAAATGTATTTGGCAAATGGTGCAGGCCAAATTACAACAGCGGTGTCGCAACTTTCTGCAACAATATTGCCAATGATTTACCAATCAAGGTAAATGACAGAAATGCCGAACTTACCCTTGTATATATTGACGATATAATCGATGAAATGTTTGAAGCGATCAATGGACAGGAACACAGAGAAGGTGATCTGTGCTATGTCCCTGTAACTCACAAGAAAACTTTGGGTGAGATAGTTGATTTATTATATGAATTCAATGATCAGACAAAAACGTTAATAATGCCATCGATCCCAAAGGGCAGTTTTGAAAAGAAACTGTATTCGACTTTCTTATCGTATCTGCCGGAAAGAAAAGTCAAGTTTGAACTGAAAAGCAATACAGATGACAGAGGTTCCTTTACAGAATTCCTGAAAACGGAAAACAATGGTCAGTTTTCTGTCAACGTATCAAAGCCTGGCATTACAAAAGGTCAGCACTGGCACAATACCAAATGGGAATTTTTTCTGGTTGTCAGTGGACGTGCATTGATACAGGAAAGAAAGATCGGTACTGATGAAATCATGGAGTTTGAAGTCAGCGGAAATAAGCTTGAACCTGTACATATGCTGCCGGGTTACACACATAACATTATTAATTTAAGTGAAACGGAGAATCTGGTCACACTGATGTGGGCAAACGAATTGCTGGATCAGAATAGACCGGATACATTCCATGAGGATGTGTAAAGATGACTGACACAAATTATTACAGCTGGTTTAAAAAAATCATAGATATCTGTATCTATTGTTTTTATGTGTTTGCGTTTATTTCAACCGTGTTTGTCTTCTGCAGTTTTCTAAATGGAGCAGTTAAATATATTGCAGTCTTCTGTACAACAGCGGTTATCGGCATAGTTGCTTATTTCTTTAAAGGTAAAATCAGAAGTATCATAGAAAAACTAATAAACAAACTGAAAAGATTGAACAGAAAACAGCTTGCACTTATATTAGGGGTGACCGCAGTTCTATTGAAGACCATCTATTCAGTTTTCTTTTTCTTTGATACCACGACTTATGGCGGCGATATAACGGTATATACGAATATTGCAGAATCGATTGTTACCAACGGAATAAGCAGTGTGACTGATTATATTTATTATCTGGTTGGAATGGGAATCCATCTTTCGGTTTTCAAATATCTTTCTTTGCCATATCATATTGGAATGTTTATTGTTTTCCTGACTGCGACCATGGTAAATTATTTTTCATTTTCAAAACTGATTGGAAAAGAAAAATCATTTTTACTGCTGATGCTGTATATTGTCATGCCTTCAACCTGTCTGCTTACATGTTGTATCACGCATGAGCTGTTTGTTTACTTGTACTTTTCTTTGGTCCTGGGATCATTGAATCTGTTTCTGAATAACAGCGAAGTAAAGAAAAACATTGTTAGTGGCATATTTCTATTTCTGTTCATTTCATTAAACAGCACAGTTTCACCAATTGGCAAAATCTGGTTCATTGTTTTACCGATCATCATTCTTTTAACAAACATTGATAAAAGGAAAAAACTTATATTATGTGTTATATTCGCGTTATCGTTAACAACTACAAACTATCTGTCCACAAAACTGGAAGGTAACACTCAGAGTCAGAGCAACAACTATGAACAGCTGTTGATCGGATCAGATTTGGAAAGTATGGGCAGACATACGGATGGAAAAGGAAAGAACGCCGCCAGAGAATACTGGGCGGCAAGAGGAGTTGAACTCACCTATGAAAACCTGGTCGAAGGAGAAAAGGGCGCTCTTATAGAACAGTACAAATATCTGCTGAGTCATCCTTTGGATCTTCTGAATCTGTTGGCGAACAAATTCTATGTTGTATGGAGCGGTGATTATTATTCCGTTGAATTTGCCTATCTGACTGGAGCGATCAGTACCCCGTTGTATTATCTGATGCTTGTAATCAGCGCTTCGATATGGCTTTTCATTATGACACTCAGCGTTGTTTATTATGCCAAAAAAGAAGAAAATATAAGTGTAAATACCTATAAACTTATCATTCTGGGTATTATGGCAGTGCTTTTGATAACAGAGGTTACAAACAAATACTCCTGTTATATGAGTGCATTCATCTATTTTGTCGCAATTGCCAGAACAGATTTAAACGGAGGTTCAACTGATGAATAAACTAAAACTGATGATTATCGTCGGCACAAGACCGGAAATAATAAGACTCAGCGAAGTCATCAAAAAATGCGATAAATATTTCAATACCGTTCTTGTTCACACAGGACAGAATTATGATTATGAACTCAATGGCATTTTCTTTAAAGATCTCGGTTTGAGACAGCCTGATTATTACCTTGAAGCTGTAGGTAAAGACCTGGGAGAAACAATGGGTAATATTATCGCCAAGTCCTATGAACTCATGGTTAAAGTCAAACCGGATGCAGTCCTGGTTCTTGGCGATACAAACAGCTGCTTAAGCATCATCGGCGCAAAAAGACTGCACATACCAACCTTCCATATGGAAGCTGGCAACCGATGCAAGGATGAATGTCTGCCGGAAGAGACGAACCGCAGAATCGTCGACGTCATTTCCGATGTCAATATGGCCTATTCCGAACATGCCAGGAAATATCTGGCGGATACTGGACTTCCAAAAGAAAGAACATATGTGACAGGTTCTCCGATGGCGGAAGTATTATCCGCTCATATCGAAGAAATAGAAAAATCAGATATACTGAAAGAACTCGGATTGGAAAAGAAAAAGTATATTCTCTTAAGTGCACATCGTGAAGAAAATATCGATACAGATGAGAACTTCAGATCGCTGTTTAACGCGATCAATGCCATCGCCAAGAAATATGATGTACCGGTATTGTATTCCTGCCATCCACGTAGTGCCAAAAAGATCAAGGAAAGTAAGTTCAAACTTGATAAACGGGTCATCATGCATAAGCCTTTAGGTTTCCATGATTACAACAATCTGCAGATGAATGCTTTATGTGTTGTATCTGACAGTGGTACTTTGCCGGAAGAGTCGAACTTTTTCTTAAGCATTGGCAAACCGATTCCAGCTGTTGCGATACGAACATCAACCGAAAGACCTGAAGCACTAGACAAAGGCGGTTTCATTCTGTCGGGGATCAGCGAAAAAGAGGTTCTGCAGTCGGTGGATATCGCAATCAAAATGAATAAAAATAAGGATCTTGGTGTACCGGTTCCTGATTATATGGATCTGAATGTGTCAGATAAAGTTGTCAAACTGATCCAGTCTTATACAGGCATCGTAAACAGGATGGTGTACAGAAAGAAATAATATTGTAATGATCTCAGTAATCGTTCCTGTTTATAATGTCGAAAGATATATAGTGAATTGTTTAAAAAGCATAGTTGATCAGGACTATACTGATTTTGAATTGCTGCTGGTAAATGACGGATCAAAAGATAACAGTATTGAATACGCAAAAGATTATCTAAAAGGTACTGATACCAACTGGAGAGTCATTGATAAAGAAAACGGTGGACTGGCCAGCGCCAGAAACGCCGGGATCAGAGAAGCAAAAGGAGATTATATCTCTTTTGTCGATGCTGACGATGTTTGGTCCCACGATTTTCTTTCTTCTTTATTAAAGGAAATCGAAAAGGATGATTATGATTTTTCTTTCTGTAATTTTGAATTCGTAAAAGAACAGAAAGCACCGATAGACGATAATGACAAAACAGTTGAATTCACAAGAGAAGAACTGCTGAAGGCTTTTCTTAAAAGAACGATCGGATTTGTTGTACCATCCATGATGTTCAAGAAAACTTTTCTTGCGGATCAGGGCCTGTTCTTTGATGAAAAAATCCGTTTCTCTGAAGACCAGCCATTTATCTGGAACGTCATCCTGCATTCAAGCAGAACCGTTTATCTGTATAAAAAAATGTACGGGTATTATGTCAGAGAAAACTCTATCATGACCAGCAGTTCATACGACAAGATCATGAACAGTTTTGAAGAATACAGCGCGTATACAGATAAGCTGTTCAAACAGTATCCGGAATATGCAAGTATTACAGATAAAGCTCTTCCAAGATGGGAACTTGGTTCACTATATACGTCAGCCGATCTTATGAATTATGAAGACTATAAAAAGATCTATGATGCGATGAGTGGCAAGACGATTTTGAAGCGGATAAAAGGGATAGGCGAAATCAAGGCTTACCTTCTGGCTGCTGTTTCATGTCTATCACCGAGGCTTTTGTATAAACTGTGCAGAAAACTGAATCTGAATGGATAAAGTCATTGTTATAACAACAAATATAGCTCCGTACAGACTTAGATGGTGTGAAGAATTATCTAAGTTTTTTGATGTAACAATCTACTATACAAAAGATAAAGAGAAGGATTATAACGACGAATTTCTGAAACACAATTCCGACAGTTGTCATATCGTCAAAATGAATAATAAAAACGACAATGGCCTTGATCCTTTGTGTTTTGATGTTATAAATATCATTAAACAGAACAGGAATTCTTTTATTATTTTTGACGGTTACGGTCCAAAGACCAATCTTTTAGGACTGCTTTACTGCAAGATACACGGGATCACTAATTATGTTAATGTGGACGGATATCCTACCGAAAGAAAGAAATCAAAACCGAAAGAACTAATCAAAGCTTTTGTGATAAAAAATCTTTGTCAGTCTTTTTTCTGCAGCGGTGAAAAAACCAAAGAGCACTTAATATCCTATGGTGCAAAAAAAGATAACATAATCATTCACAATTTTTCTTCGATCACCAGAGATAGGATTCTTGAACAACCGCTGTCGCATGAAGAAAAGATAGAAATCAGGAAAGAGTTAAACATCGAGTGTGAAGGGAAGATTGTTTTGGGGGAAGGCAGATTTATACCGTTAGAACGATTTGAAGATCTGATAGAAGCCGTATTGGAATGCAAAACAGACTGTGAATTATATCTGTTAGGTGGCGAAGCTAATGAATCCTATCTGAAAGCTGCAAAAGGAAGCAGGAGAATACATTTCCTGAATTTCGTTTTACCGGAAGATGTTGATAAGTATTATAAAGCAGCCGATCTTTTTGTTTTGCCTTCAGAAACAGATGTATGGGGTCTTGTTATCAATGAAGCGATGGCACAGGGACTTCCGGTCGTTGTGAGCGACAGCCCGATCGGAGCTTACAGTCTGGTTGATGGAAATGGTTTTGCTTTTGAAACATATAATATATCTGAACTAAGCAAGGATATAGACTTGTGTCTGGAAGACAGAAATAACAGAAAGATGTCTGAGAGAAGTCTTGAGATCATAAGAGACTATACGATTGAAGGCATGGTTGAAAGACAGATGAAAACTATAAAAGATTATTTCAAGGAGAATTCTTCAAATGGATAAAAGGAAATATTTTTTTGTCGGAACTCGTTTTTATTGTCTGGAAAAAATGATTGATCTTGGTTTAAATATCGTCTGTTCTGCAGTGATCAAAGATTCTTTTGCGGAAAAAGGATTAAAAGAAAAAAATATCGAATACATAACTGTTGAATCGAAGCAACAACTGCTGGATCTTATTAGAAACACAGAGTTTGATGTGCTTGTTTCTAATGGCTGCCCTTATATTCTTCCGATATCAAAATTAAGAAAAAGAGATGAAAAGTATATAAATATCCATCCCTCTTTATTGCCTGACTTGAGGGGAATGAATCCTGTAAACGGAGCGATCCTGTTTGACAGACCGCAGGGAACAACATGCCACTATATGGACGACGGTATTGATACCGGGGCTATCATTTCTCAGACAAAGATCGTTGAAAAACCGGATATTCCTTTGGATCTTCTGTATCAGCTGACTTTCATGTCGGAAGCAGAAACCTTCTTAAAAGCATATGAAAGAGATTTTGAACCAAATGGTGTAAAACAGGATCAGGAAGGTACGATATATTACACCAGAAAGATTGAAGACCAGATCATTACCGAAAATGACGATTTGGATCTGATCGTCAGAAAAGTCAGAGCCTTTCAGCTTGAAGGACAATATGCGAGATTTGAAAAGAACGAAAACAGATATTGCATAAAAGAATTGATCGTTTTTAAAAACGAATATCTGGATACCTGTGATTACAGGAACAGGCAAATAATAAGAATATATGGCAATAATGTTATCTCAAAGTATGATGACAAGTACCTGCTGTGGAGGCTGGATAATACATCTGAATTAAAAGTTGGCGAAAACCTGCTTGGATAATATAATTATTAATAATGAGAACGCTCGTGATTATCCCTGCTTTCAATGAACAGGAAAGCATTTTGTCTCTTGTAAAAGAAGTAACAGAATACGGTTATGACTATTTGGTCATGAACGACTGTTCAACAGACAACACTAAACAGATTCTGGATAAAAACAATCTGTCTTATTTGGATCTGCCGATCAATCTGGGCCTTGCAGGAGTGACACAGGCCGGTTTTAAATATGCAAAAGACTACGATTATGACTGTGTCATCTGCATTGATGGAGACGGCCAGCACCTGCCATCATATATGAACAAACTTATTAAAGAAGTTGAAAACGGTTATGATTACGTAATCGGATCAAGGTTTGCCGAAAAAAAGAAACCATTTTCCTTGAGGATGCTGGGAAGCAGATTTTTGTGCTTACTAATAAAACTTAAAACCGGCAAAACAGTAAAAGATCCAACCAGCGGTATGCGTGCACTGGGAAAAAATGTCATTGCCGAGTTTTCTGAGTCGATGAACTTTTATGCCGAACCAGATGCTTTGTGCCATCTGATACATAAAAAATACAAAATCAAGGAAGTACAGGTCGAAATGAAAGAAAGAGAGACGGGTGTTTCCTATTTTCATAATCCTTTAAAGACAGTTTATTTTATGCTGGCAGTATCTCTTTCAATTATCTTTATTCAATAGGGAGGTTCAAGGATGGGAAGCAGTTTAAGATTGGGACTTTTAATAGCGTCATTAATAGCTTTTTCTTTTGTATTGTTTTTTGTCATAAATAAAAAACTGAATATCAAATATTCAATCGTCTGGCTGTTATGGGCAATTCTTACTCTGGTGATGGCAATCTTTCCTGAAACGTTCTATCAGTTTTCAAGATTTGTCGGGATCACACTACCAGTCAACGGTGTATTCCTGATCATGATCGGACTGCTTTACGGGCTGACTTTCTATGTTTACATCATGATTTCCAAACACAATGATGAGATTATTCAACTGACTTATGAAATAGCAGCGTTAAAAAAGGAATTAAAAGAGTTAAAAAACAAAGATGAAAGATAGAATGTTTGTTGTCCCGGGAGGTTTTGTTCCTTATAACGACACGGTCACATTAGTTTCCTATAAAAGATTAAGAAACCTCGATATGGATATCGATGTTTTTTGCTTTAGGGGGAAAGAAGATCCGGGAATCGCAAAGGAACTTGAGAAGGATGAACAGTTCAGAAAATTCAATATAAAATACACAACCGATTATGACTGGGCCATACCGAGAAACTATCCGATCCGTCTTCCTTTCGGTTTGTTTTTCATGAATAAATATGTGAAAGATTCTTTGAAGGAATTTGAAAAGAAGGATTACAAGTATCTTTATTCAACCATCGCTCCTGGTATCCCACATATTGCAGCTAATTATATTAAAAAGAAACATCCGGAAGTAAAATGGATCGCTGCCTTTACGGATCCTTTTAGGAATTCACCTTATAAATTTGAAGACCTGAGTAAAAAGAGTATCTTTTACAAGATCGCCTTTAATGTTGGATCTTACTGTCTTTACAACGACAGGTATGAAGAAGTTGCGGTCAATAATGCGGATAAGCTGGTTTTTATCTGTGAAGAACAAAGAGACTTCACTTTAAAACAGTATCCGAACTATGAAGAACTTCTGAAAAAGACGGTTATCTATCCTCTGACTTATATACCTGAATGGCAGATGTATAGGAATCTGTTGGATACAAAAAGAGTAATTCATGATGGACCGAAACAGGCAGTTCATTTGGGAAGATTATATGGTTTAAGAAAAATCGATGAATTTCTGGAAGCCTTAAGAGAACTGAAGACTGAGGATAATGAACTTGGGAAAAAGATCGTCTTTCATCAATATTCGGAAATACAGGCTTCCGATGTAAAAAAGATTGAAGAATACGGACTTAAAGATGTTTTTATAATTCATGACAAGGTAACCTATAATGAATCAGTGAATACGATGAAAGAAGCGGATGTGCTGGTACTTTTTGATACTTTGATGCCAGAGAAACCGATCCAGCCATTTTTGCCAAGCAAAATAACAGAATATCTGATGCTCAAAAAACCGATTCTTGCCGTTTGTGCACCAAACAGCCCTAGTTACAGGATCTTAAAAGAATATGGATATAATACAGTCGGCTATAAAAAAGAAGAGATTAAAAGTAATATCAAGGCAATAATAAACGAAGATAGACACTATAATTATTCCCTTGAAAAGATAAATAACGACAATTATGATAAACTATTGATTGACTGATTTATGGAAAAGTTTTTTAGGAATCTGAAAGCATCTTTAGCAAGCTTTGCAAAGGCGATTAAAGAAAACTTTAAAAAGAATAAATATGTTCTTTTTGGTTTTCTTTTTGTTTGGGTTCTGGTAATAATATTTACTTTAACAAAATATGAAAGCACGCTTGGTAAGGCGGTGCTGGGGAACGAATCATATCAGAGATATGTAGTCCAGGTAAATAAAGATACTACTGTTAAACAAGTCTGGCCTCTTAAAGAAGATACGGAAAATATCTCTGTTTTATTTGCGACTTATGCCAGAAAAAACGAAGGACACATTACTATCACCATAGATGGAACCAAATCGGGTAAAAACTATTATTCAGGAACACATAATGTCAATGATATTCTGGATAATATCTATCTGACGGTAAAAACAATTGAGAAAATAAACCATTTGAACGAAAACAGCGTAACGATTACGATCAGCTCTGATAGTGAGCCTGACAAGTCTGTTGCTGTTTATTGTTCAACTACAAAAGAGATCGAAAACGGCAAACTGTCAATCAATAACGAGGTTATCGAAGACTCAGATCTGAGTGTTAAATATCTATATGAAGACGCATTACTCAAACAATTCTCTGATTCTGTGATATTCTGGATGATTTTGGGTTTGACATTAACCGGTTTGCTGATTGTTTTAGTCAATCCAAAACCGGAAATGTTCTTTACTTTT
>JAEEGL012036718.1_pt1 | contig 14237 bp, 9 predicted proteins | sample 9134231 | NCBI WGS metagenome assembly JAEEGL01 (sample SAMN16246548, study PRJNA631951) | gut metagenome | biome: gut microbiome; feature: rumen; material: fiber-attached | host: Bos | place: Iran: Karaj | collected 2018-10 | reverse complement strand
CCTTGTCCTTTTGGCGGCTGACCGACCAAATTAAGCAGGCCATCAGTAAGAGGAATATATACCCAACTCTTCGATGAATGCCCTTTGGTCTTTACCTGCTCGAATCTCAGCATTTTTGCGCTAACATCGATGTTGGCGAAGGTTAAGTCTTTAACGTCGCACCACCGAACTCCTGTATAGAGGCAAAAGATGAATGCGTTCCGCACCATTACATTCTCCTGCGGATAATGTGTGGCTATGAGCTTCTGCACTTCATCCATCGTGAGCCAGTCCTTCGTCAGTACATCTTCATCTGCCGCACATGTTATACCTTTACAGGGGTCACTCTTCATGTAGCCAGCCTCCATGCAGTTCTTCACTATCTTCTTGAACCTCTTATAAATGGTCTTGGCACCCTCGCCCTTGCTTCTGGTATGCAGATAGTCAACGAACCTGCGGATAAGGTCTGGTGTTATCTCCTCCGCAGTCAAATGCTTCGGGTCGAGCATATTCTGAGCAGTGAGGAAATCTGAAAACCTATTTCGTGCCAGCGTTATCATGCGTACATCTTTTTTAGTATATGTGTCGATGTATTGTTGGCAGTAGTCCAGGAAGTTCACCTTGCGATCTTTTCTGAGGCGATATCCTTCGCGGTTCTGAAGGAATTCCTGTTCACGCTCCCATCTAATCCGTCGAGCCAACTCTACAGTGTCCCTGTTCTGCTGACGCTGCATCGGATCTCTGGGGTTGGCTATGAGTGTAAGTTTAAGGCTTTCACGTTTCCGGCAGGTCTTACCTGTCGCGTGGTTATAGCCGAGGTTGTACTCAAGCGTCAGGCTGAGCACCCTACCATCCTTGACAGGGAACTGCTTCAGTTTTGGATTTCCGTCCTCAATGAGACTTTTGATAGAGGATTGTCTAATAGTCATAGGCTAACGTCCATTTAGAGGGTTACTGTCAACATATTGAGCAGCTGCGGCTGCAATGCTCTCCTGCGTCTTTCCTGGGCGAGAGCGGATCCATTCGAGCAGCGCACTTCGTTCGAAATACATAACCTTTCCCAGAGGACGATAGAAAGGTATCTCCCCTTTGGCGGTCATCTTGTAGAGATAACTCTTACTGAGGCCAAGGAAGGATGCTGCATCGCCCAGAGTAAGAATCTCTTTGTTCTGGTTCTCGATGACCTTCTTCACCTCGTCCGACACACATAGACTCACATAGTCCCTGATTTGATTTTCGAAATTCGTTTCCATAATTTTTATTCTTTGAGATTTTGGTGGCAAAAGTAGGTTTTTGTTATCAAAGAAGCCCTCTTGCAAAAAAAAAAGTCGTATATTAACGTTTTCACGACCCACATGGGTACGAAATTGCACATTTTGAATCGGCTTGTGCAATAAAACAGCTAAAAATCTCACTTTTTCTAATTTAGTCATATCGCAAAAAATCCTTCACTCCAAATGGGTGGAGTACCCTGACACAAAGCAACGGCTGCGCATCCCGTTGCTATCACACGCGGTCACTCCGAAGGAATAACTTAATGTCGGGATGGCAGCCGTTGGCATGCCACTTAGCAGCAGAAGCATAATGCTCCACTACTATATAATTAAGGTGGAATGATGACCGTCATTCCTACGGTGCGAACGAATCGCATGTGATAGCGGCACAAAGGTAGTGAAAACATCGGAAACTACCAAATAATGGCCGCTACCCTGCTCTCAGGGCGATTTTTGCGATAAATTTGCGAATTTCTTGCTTGCTTAAAATCGTAACCAACTGTCTATCAGTCAGATACTTATCTCCTTTTAGTACCCCGACCGAGAATCGAACTCGGAACTAAGCTTTAGGAGAGCCTTGTTATATCCATTTAACTATCAGGGCGAGTGATATCGGAGCATCACTACTGATTTTTCGGCTGCAAAGGTAGTGCATTTTTATCAGACTGCCAAACTAATGGACGACTTTTTGCTGGAAAAAGTCAAAATGAGCCTTGCCGCTGGAGCCATAACAGAAAACACCCACGCGTATTCCCTTCCAATAACCTGAGCGCATGGTGAAGGAATCGCCCGCCTTTATAAAGTGGGTGCCATCGGTGCTGAAATAGAACTGATGACGATTCTGCATACAGTCGTTGGTGACCTTCAGCCACAGCTTTTTGAAACTGCCCTTCTGAATAATCTGACGCTGGCCAGCTGTCTCAACAAAGACACCCTCGCTGCAAAGGCCTACCCCTCGGAAGCGTTTGCCAGAACAGAAGAGTCCGGCATTCGATGAGCCAGAGCCAGTCACCATTGTAGTGCTCTCGCTGAAATAGCCTACCACCTTCTGGGTGAGCATGTTGCGACAGCGTTTCAGACTGTCGGCAGGCATCGCCTTGAGCGTCAGCCAGCCTTTCTTTTCTGAGAGGCTCCAATGCGTGTCCACAGGATTGTGGTTCCATTGCCATTGCAGGCCGAGCGTAGCGGATGAGAAGTCATCGTCAGTCTGAAGCTGTTGGGCCTCCGTCGATGCTATCGGCTTCTGCCACTGGGCGACGGGCTCGCCCACGCCATTGCCATCGAGATCGATGCCCATCAAAGGCCAGTCGTCCAGCCAATGGACAGGCTGGAGATGAACGACACGCCCCAATACTGGTGTCTCCTGGAAATGATAGAACCACCAGCTGCCGTCAGGTGCATCGACAAGTGCCCCCTGATGAGGACCGTTAACCTTCGTACTCCCTTGTTCGAGCACCACCCGTCGCTGATAGGGACCATAGATATTGCGAGAACGGAGTACCGTCTGCCAGCCTTGTCCTACGCCGCCCTCTGGGATAATCAGGTAATACCAGCCATTACGCTTCATGAACTTCGTGCCCTCTGCCACAGGTCCCTCATAGACCGTCACGCCCTCGTCGAGCAGTTGCCTGCCGTCGGGCGACATCCGATGCACAATGATTGGCCCTGCCCCATGACGGCTTCGACCCAGATAAGCCTGTCCGTCCTCATCCCAGAAAGGGCACGGGTCTTCCCATTTCTCCATCCGCTTTACAAGATGCAAGGGTGCCCAGGGGCCATGAGGGTCATCGGCGACAGACATATACAGCCCTTCGTCAGGTGTGCAGAAATAGACATAGAAGCGGCCGTCGTGAAAACGGATGGCAGGTGCCCATGCCCCACCTGCATAACGGTCGTTACTGTCCCAGCCAGGCTCGTCGAAGCGGCTGTAAATCTGAGAGATGTAATGCCAGTTGATCATATCGTCGCTCTCTAGCACCTGCATCCCCAAGAAATGAAAGTCGGAGGCCACCATATAGTATTTCCCGCCCACACGAATCACATCTGGATCGGAGAAGTCGGCATTGATCAAAGGATTACGGTAAGTGCCGTCACCCTGATCACCCCAGCCCTCCGTATCTGTCTCGACAATGACGGGACGGGCATCAGGCAACGTGGTACGCACCTCAATATTCGAGAACGTCACGTTACGTGCATGACGCACGAAAAAGCCCTTGGCAGGCAGATTGCCCCACATTGTCGCCTCAGGATAAGCCTTCTCCTTCTCGTCGGCCACAGAGTCAGCAATCGCTTCCAGCTCAGCAGCACTGACCCCACCCTTATGATGAATGGAGATGTTCGACAGCCTCACGTCCCTTACAGGATAATCAGGCAGGCCAGTGACGGAACAGCCCATAGAGCCGGCATTACGAATCTGGATATTGTCGATATGTACGCCATCAATACGCCCTACATGGTCTATAGGGATGATCGTTTCCATATTCGGACCGCCAGAAAGATAGCCCCTGCCACGATTGCCAAGACGAACGAAGATAGGCGACTCAGTGCCCTCAACGGTGAAGTCAGACACATTGACATTCTCCATCACACCACCATCCACAATTTCCAGGGATATGGCCGAGGAACCAATCCACTGTCCGAAGAACTTTTCCCGCTGGTCATCGCTGGGCTTAACCACGATGCCAGAGATATTGATGTTGCGGAAGCCGCCATTGGTCTCCGTTCCTAATTTTACGGCATTGCAATGGCTCGACACCACACAGTCGGAGATACGTACATTCTCACAAAGACGAGGCGAGGTGGACTTCAGGGTGATGGCGTCATCGTCGGAGTCGGCGATCAGCCTATGCACAATGACATCGTGACAGCCGTCAATATCGAGCGCATCGTTGTTGTAGTTATTGCGATTGAAGACGTTTATTCCCTCTATCCGCAGACGCTCGCAGGCGAGATAATGCTGCATCCAACAGCCAGAGTTGCGCAACGTGATGTCCTTGACCGTAATGTTCTCGCCCCTGATAAACCTCAGTAGGTGCGGGCGCGTGATGCCCTCATCATTCCAGGAGAGTTTCTTGAAAGCACGGCCTCTGCCGTCGATGGTGCCATAGCCGTCGATCACGACATTTCGTACGGAGTCGGCATAGATCAGCTGGATGGTCTCTGTCTGTGTACGAAGCGACACATACGCTGACTTCATGGGGCGATAGTCCTTCAGGTTAGTGCTGCCATAGAGAACAGACCCCTTTTCCAGATGGAGGTTAACCCCAGAGCGCAGGACGATTGTACCTATCTTATAACAACCTACAGGCACGACGACCCTTCCTCCGCCAGCCCTCGAACAATCATCTATCGCCTTCTGAACGGCATCAGTACTCAACACGGTGGTATCAGCCTTGGCACCATAAGTCAGGATATTATAGTCGGTAGCGCTGCCACTGACATCGCACAGCAGCATCAGCGCACAGACGGCGGCAAATCTTATTCTCTTCATTCCCAAACGTAACAATTTGTTTCTTTTATGTTGCAAAGATACGAAATTATTCATAATGAGTAGAGCATCATGAGAATTTTTTTATATCTTTGCATGCAAATTGCTTATTACAACTTAACAAAAAAATGAAAAGACTAATTATGTTACCCCTTCTGCTGCTTGCCGTTCTTGTGGCGCAGGCACAGAACCCGTATCTTCCCCTTTGGGAGCATCTGCCTGACGGCGAACCCCGTGTGTTTGAGGATCCTGACAATCCAGGCAAGTACCGTGCCTACATCATCGGCTCTCACGACGTGACGTATTCTGCCTACTGCGGTCCTGACATCCGTATGTGGTCAGCACCAGTAGAAGACCTCACTCAGTGGCGCGACGAGGGTCCGATCTTCACCCACTATGTCGACGGCCAGTGGGACACGATGTTTGCCCCCGACCTCGTAGAGATCAAGGACAAGGCCACAGGCAAGAAGACCTACTACCTCTATCCCCACTCTCGCGGCTGGCAGCGCGTGCCGATGGTCTGCAAGGGCGATCGTCCCAACGGTCCCTTCACGCCCATCAACCTCACTGAAGACGGCCGCCGTTGTTTGCCCGGCTCACTCATCGACTTCGACCCCAGCGTGTTTGTAGAGAACATCACCAACAAGAAGGATCCTGACTACGCAAAGGGCTTCCGTGCCTACGTCTTCTACGGCTTCCAGCACTCTACAGCCTGCGAGCTCGACCAGAACACGATGTACTCGAAGCGCGAGGGCACAGAACTCATCGATCCGTTCATTCCTGCCAGCAGCTACGACGGCAAGCTGCTCGACAAGGAGGGTTCAGAGTACAAGGCCCTCTATCAGGGTCAGAACCCGCTCGATTTCAACTTCTTCGAGGCATCGTCTATCCGTCAGGTCGGCAATAAGTACGTGATGGTGTTCTCAGGCTACTCTGGCAAGGAGTACGGTCTTGGCAACACCAACTCTGCTCTGCGCTATGCCTTTGGCGACTCTCCATTAGGACCTTGGCGCTCAGGCGGCGTGCTGGTAGACTCCCGTGGTGTGGTGCCCAACGAAGACGGCTCTCACCTCATCACCACCAACGCTGGTCATAACACGCACGGCTCGCTGCAGGAGATCAACGGCCAGTGGTACGTGTTCTATCACCGTCCGCCTCGCGGCTTCGGCTATGCCCGTCAGGCGATGGTAGCCCCAGTAAAGATCATTTGGGACAAGAAGCCTGTGGCTAAGGGCGGTGTCGTGAAGATTACAGGCTACAACCCCTATACCGACAAGGTAGGCAACAATATCTGGACGGCAAAGGCTTCTGACGGCAACGAATATACAGGTGCCGAGGTGACCTCTGAGGGTTTCCAGATTTACGGACTGCCACCTTATCAATATTATTCCGCTGGTATTGCTTGCTTCATGACAGGCGGCACTAACAGCAACGAGTGGATGCAGGACAATCACGACGTATGGAACAACTCGATGGACCTCGCTGGCATCACCAACGGCGGCATCGTAGGTTTCAAGTACTTTGGCTTTGGTGGCCTTGTGTCTGATACCAAGGGTCTGAAGGCCTTCGACGGCATCAAGGCAGGCGACGGTGCGATGCTGAACCTGAACCTCACCACAGGCGGACATGGTGCATTCAAGATCCACGTGATGCTCGACGACCCATGGAAGGGTAAGGAGATTGCTGCGTTCGACATTCCTGCCGATGCGCCCAAGGCAGCGATGATGTATCAGACGGCAGTGCCCGATGTTGAAGGGCTCTCAGGCAAGCACGCCATTTATCTCGTGGCCGACGGTCCTGAGGTGAAGGCACCAGAGCGTCCGCGTTGGGGTGCGCCTCGTGGCCCGCAGCGTCCGCAGGGACTCTTCGACCTCCACGGCATCGGATTCTCAAAGGCTGGCGAAAAGTTTGAAGCACCCGTTGTGCCTCAAGTAACGATCACCGTCGATGGTGTGGCGCTTGTGATTCCGCACACGCCACTCTGGTTCAACAACCTCAATGGCTATGCAGAGGCCAACCGCTATCAGGTCTATGGCAAACTTTGCGATAAGAAGAGCGTCATCGAGGCTTCTTCCAATGTGCCTGAGGTGAAGTTCGAAATCTCCAAGGTCGTAGAGGGCCGCGCCACCGTCAAGGCCACCTACAACGGCAAGACGAAGATCTTCTTGATCAACTAAGATGTTTATTGTCACACAGATCTCACAGATCTCACAGATTTTTATCACCTGCGGTGATGATTATGAATAAGGATGGCGCTTGCGCCCAATGGCTAGCGGCCATATCTGTGAGATCTGTGAGATCTGTGTGACCTTATTATTTATACCAGAACTTTCTTGATTCGTTCCAGAGCTTCCATCAGGCGGCTGCGCTGGGTGGCGATGTTCACGCGGATGTAGCCCTCGCCAGACTGCGGGCCGTACATCGTGCCTGGATTCACCCAGACCTTAGCCTCAGTCATGATACGGTCGCAGAGCTGTTGAGAGGATATGCCCAAGGCAGAGATGTCGATCCAGGGGAGATAGGTGCCTTCGAGCTTGCAGACGGTCAGCAGCGGGAGTTCCCTGTTGATGAACTCGCAAAGCGCTTGATAGTTGTCCCAAAGATATTGTTTTAGTTCGTCTATCCAGTCCTCGCTCTCGTTGTAGGCAGCGATTAGTCCTATGGGGCCGAAGGGATTCATGTCGCACACCTCGTTGATGTTGATGGCACGGTCGAGCCTGCGACGCCACTCCGGCTGTGCGCAGATGATGTTTGCAGCCTGAAGGCCCGCAATGTTGAACGACTTCGAGGGTGAGTTGAGTATCACGCTGTTCTGACGGCACTGGTCGCTAACGGCGGCAAAGGGGTGGAACTTGACACCAGGCATGACGAGTTCGCAGTGGATCTCGTCGCTCACCACCTTCACACCGTGCTTCATACAGATGTCGTTCATCTGCATCAGCTCCGTCTTCGTCCATACGCGTCCTGTGGGGTTGTGAGGGTTGCAGAGCAGGAACACGGTGGTCTTCTCATCGGCGCACTTCGCCTCAAAGTCCTCCCAGTCGATTTCGAAACTGTTGTCTTTCCGCTTCAAAACCGTCTCCAGCACCTCGCAGCCGTTATTGCGTATCGACGAGAAGAAACAATTGTAGTCGGGTGAGAGGATCAGCACCTTCTCGCCAGGCATCGTCAGCGCCTTGACGGCTACCGACATCGCAGGCACGACGCCTGTGGTGTAGAGTATCTCCTCGCGACGGATGTGCCAGTCGTGGCGACGACGGAACCAGTTGATGATGGCAAGATAGTAGTCCTCCTCGACAACGGTATAGCCGAACACGCCGTGCTCAGCCCGTTTGCGCACAGCCTCCAGTATCGCTGGTGCCGCCTTAAAGTCCATATCAGCCACCCAGAGGGGAATGACGCCCTCAGCTGCCTCGTCCCATTTCACGCAGTGCGTTCCCCTGCGCTCTACCAATTCATCGAAATCGTACTTTGACATATTATCTATTGTCTTGTTTCTATCACGCAATTATTCGGCTGGCGGACGTTCTCATCGATGGTGATGCTGCCGATAGAGTCGGCGACGATATGTCCGCTCGTCGGATTCTTGATGTTCTCGATATGCCCACGGATGTCGGCCTCAACGGTGGTGTATTCAAACATACGGTCGCAAGCGGCATCGAAGGTACAGTTCTCGAGCACAAGGTTGTCGACATAGCACAGCAGCTGTTCGCCGGCGAGGTGACAGTTCACCAGCCGCACGTTCTTCGAGTGCCAGGCCAGATACTCGCCGCTGATCACAGAGTCGTAGATGGTCACGTTCTCGCATTCCCAGAAGCTGTCCTTCGTGACAATCATGGCATCGTGAATCTCCACGTTCTTACAGTATTGGAACACATATTTCGCATCGCTTGCCAGCGTGTCCACATAGACGTTCTCGCAGAACATGAAGGGGTAGGTGCCATCGTGGAGCGTGACATTCTTGAGTTTCAGGTTCTTCACCTTCCAGAATGTCTCGTCGGCATCGTTGATGGTCACATTCTCCAGTTCCACATTGTTCATCTCTCGGAAGAACTTAGGGCCGTCGATGGTGCAGTGCTTCATTACGAGGTCGTTGGTGTACCAGATGGCTGAGCGCGAGCCAGGGGCGAAGTAGCAGTGCTCGATGTGCGCGCCGTCGACATGCCACCAAGGGTACTTGCCGTAGAACTTACTGTTGTAGCACTCCATATTCTGGCACTGCTTGATGCCCGACTCCCCATCGACGATGGTGATGTTCTCAAGCCTCAAGTCATGCGTTGCAAACAACGGGCGCTCGCCTCCAAACTCTTTGTCTTTTATTAGTATCATATCCGTCATTAGCTTTTGTGGGTGCAAAGATACAAATAAAAATCCGTAATCAGGCTACCCCGATTACGGATTTTGTTACCATTTTAAGTGTTTTTAATTACTTTTTCGGCATCATGACCACAGAAGCGTGGTTTCCTGCTGCGAGGACGTCGGCAATGAACTTCTGAACCTTCGCAGGTGTCAGTGCCTTCACAACGTCGGCATAGCCTGTCTGGAGGTCAACACCCTCAGCCGTCCACTCTGTCAGCACGTCCATCCAGTGGCCGTTCTCACGGTTGGCGTCGTCAGCCTGCTTCAGCATGATCTCCTTTACAGGATTCAGGTCGTCGTCGGCAATCTTTGTGGTAGCCTCGGTGATGTATTTCATCATCAGGTCCTCGGCAATCTTCTGCTTGTCAGGATTGGTTGGTGCCTGAGCGGTGATGAAGAATACGGGCTTCGGACCCATTGTGCTGATCTGGCCGCCGCAACCTACGTTATAGGCAGCACTCTCTTCCTCGCGGATGGTGCGCAGATAGATGCGTGTGAGCACTCTGGTGGCAGCATCGAGCAGCACCTTGTTCTCAAGTGTATAGGCGATATTCTCGTTCTTCCAGATCTGAGTGGTCTGTGCCTGTGGCGTCTCCATCTCCTTCTCGAAGCGGTTCTCTACTCTGCCCTTAAAGAATGTGCGCACGTCCGTTGTCTTTACGGCCTTGCCGGTAGGCAGAGAGGCGATGTACTGCTCAATGAGAGGACGGATGGCCTGCTCGTCGAAGTTACCGATGATGGTATAGGTGAACTGACCGCCGTTCTGATAGAGCTGCTTCAGCAACTGGAGGGTACGCTCGTAGTCGAACTTGCTGAGATCGTCTGCTTCAGGCATCCTGTAGAGCGGATTGCCGCAGTTCTTTGTGCTCTCGAGCGAATCCTGGTAAACCAGCTGGTGGTTCAGGCTCTTGTTCTTCAGCACCATCTGCATCTGGTTGAGGAATGAAGCCATCGACTTCTCGTCCTTGTTGATGTTGGTCTGTGTGAGATAGAACAGCTGGAAGAGTGTCTCGAGATCCTTTGGCACTGAGCGTCCGCTGATATACTGACGCTCCTCCTTCACGTTGAGGCTGACGCTTGCCTGCTTGCCGGCGAGGGCCTTGTCGAGCTCTGACTTCGAGAAGTTGCCAAGACCACTGTACATCTGTGCGGGCTCCAGGAGTTGGAGGTTGATGGCAGCCTCCTTGCCGAGGATACTGTAGCCGCCCTTGGCCTCAGCCTGCATCATCACTTCGTCGTCCTTGAAGTCGGTCTTCTTCAGGATCACCTTGGCACCGTTCGAGAGGGTCAGCTCCTTATAGCCGAGTGTCTTGTTCTCTGTCTCCTTGGCGATCTTGCCTGCCTTCGGCATCTGAGCGATCAGCGGCTCTTGCTTTACGTTGTCAACCCACGCGGTGAGTGTCTCTGCACGTACAGCCTCTGTAGCCTTCTTCATGGCCTCAGGGGCAACGTATGTCTTACCGTCCTTCTCCTGCTCCATCTGGAAGGCAACGAGGTTCTTGTCGTCGGTGCTGATGATCTGCTGTGCATACTGGTTGACCACCTCGAAAGGCAGGTTCTGTGCCAGCATATTCATCGTCTGATAGTAGTCCTCTACCGATGGGATAGGATCGTTCTCAAGGAAGTGCTCGATATAACTGTCGGCGAACTGGTCGTTCTTCATCTTGTCGCGGTTGGTATAGTACTTCTCGAGGCGGCTCAAATACTCGTCCTTGGCACGGGCGAACTCCGTAGCGGTGAATCCGAAGTCGTGCACGCGCTTTGCCTCGCGCATCACGGCCTGCATGGTCTCAATTTCCTTACCCTCCTTGGCGACACCGATAAGCATCATGGCATCCTTGGTACGTGCCAGTTGGATATAGTGGCCGTCAGACACCTGTGCCTGTACGAAAGGACAGTCTGGCTGCTGCTGTATCTCAGAGAAACGGTTGTTGAGCATCTCGCATGTCAGGCTACTCAGATAGTTGGTCACGAGGTAAGCCATTGTCTTCTTCATGTCTGTGGGGATAGGATCGCGCTTCATGGAGAGCATCAGCACAGGATACTGCTGTTCCTTGTCCTTCTCAGCCACGTAGATGGCCTGCTCGTTATCGGGCACTGGCTCGTCGATGACCTTTGCTGCGTCTGGAGCCACCTTGATGTCGCCGAACATCTTCTTGATGAGGGCCTCTGTATAGTCCACGTCAATGTCGCCAACGATGATGATACCCTGGTTGTCAGGACGATACCATTTCTTATAATAGGCGATGAGCTCCTCGGGCTTGAAGTTGTCGATGATTTCCATCTTTCCGATAGGCATACGGAAGCCGTACTTCGAACCCTGGAACAGTGTCGGCAGTGCGCGCTCGATCATACGCTGGTTGGGTGAGTTGCGCATGCGGTACTCGTTATGGATCACGTCGCGCTCCTTCTCAATCTCTGCGGGCTCGGCGGTGATGCCGCTTGACCAGTCACGGAGCACGAGCAGGCAAGAGTCGAGGGCCGACTGGCGCTCTGTCGTGACGTCAGCGATATAATAGACGGTGCGGTCGATCGATGTATAGGCATTCAGGCTGCGTCCGAACTGCACGCCGATGGTCTGCAGATACTCAAGCATCTTGCCTGAGGGGAAGTGCTCAGAACCGTTAAAGGCCATGTGCTCAAGGAAATGAGCCAGACCCTGCTGAGAGTCATCCTCCTGAATAGAGCCCACGCGCTGGGCAATGTAGAAGTTAGCCTTCTTCTCAGGATGGTTGTTGTGACGAAGATAATAAGTCAGACCGTTGTCGAGCTTGCCGATGCGGACATCCTTGTCGACAGCGATTTCAGGCATCTGCTGAGCCGATGCGAATCCTGCAGTAAGCAGTGCGACTGCTACAAAAAGTTTTCTTAGTTTCATTTTGACACAATTTAGGTGATTAAACTTTTCGCTTGCAAAGGTACGTACTTTTTTCGTAACACCATGCAATTTGTATGTTATCTTTATGTTAAAAAAGCAAACCGCCACACACGAAGGCTCATGTATGACGGTCTTTTCATATATTGAGAGAGTATTTGGAAACGTTTTTATCTGTCAGCGAGCAGGCTGCCATCGATGGGCTCCATGACGATCATGCTGCTTGTGAGATACATATTGTCCTGCTGCTCGTTCATCTTGTACGTCTTCACCGTCGTGAGGTTGGGAGCCTGCGAACGGTAGAGCGTCACCTCCGACGGCAGGTCGTACTGCTGCTTCTCGCTGTTCCAGTGGCTCATCTCCACATTATAGCCGTTCTTATAGTATTTATAGCTGAGCCGGCTGCTCTTGGTCCAGTCGTGCTTGGCTTCGTCCCAGGCGAGTGTCTCCTTGTCGGCCAGACGGCCCTGCTCGTCGTAATGGTAGCAGTATTCCATCTTCTGCTCCATCTGCTGATCGGCATTCTTCTCGTAAACCTCGATCTTGTTGACTACGCCGTCTTCCATCTCACCATTATACATGTACTTAGCCTCGTTGCTGTTTACTGCGTTCATGTACATTGTCATGACTGTTGCTACTGTGATAATTGATTCCATAACTCTTATTTTTTAATTGTTCAACTTTTATTTTAATGCTTCAATTTTTCAATTTTTGAATTCTTTCTGTCCTTTAGACGCTGCAAAGGTACGATTAACTACAAAAACTTTAAGTTATCTGCATGTTATCTTTAGGTTAAATCATATTTCCGTGTTAATAAAGTGTAAATTAGCCCTCTTCTCATACAGCATTTTGGCTCTTTATTACATTATATAAGATAAAAAGACTAAATTTGCAGGCATAAATATAAATAGGTATGAGAAAGAGTTTGATGATATGGGTGAGCGCTGTGGTGATGCTGACGCTTTGCAGCTGCAGCAAGGATGAGAACGTAGAGACCGTCGTGAGCGATCCGGAAGCCCTCTATGCCATCATCATTCCTGAGGATGCTTACTTGACGGACCTCACTAACAACTGTGTGTTAACGCTTGACAACATCATTGCCGCCAATCCTGAGACGGGTGAGTTTAAGCTGAAGGATACAAAAGCGATCGATGTTGTGGCCTCACCCAAAAACGCTATCCAGTTCTTTTCCAACGGTGAGTTACTTTTCGAGGCCACGCTCTACAGTCCGGTATACAGTATGCTTCCACTTGGTCTGACATTCAGCTATTTCCTGACCGACAAGAATGGCTTTTCACGCTATGACCTTGGGATAACCCGCATAGTAAATCAAGACGGTACAACTGAGGGTAATCCCACAGAAGAGCAAGTGCGAGGCATAATGCGGATGTATGAGATTCTTGAAAAAGCCGGAAAGACAAGTAGCAACATTGAATACGACTTCTCGTTTTCAAAAGAATGCCTATATGAACCGCAATGCATCAGCCCTGTTGATGCATTGGTAACTGCGACAACCCCAGAGGGTTGGACAATCACGACTTATGGCGGCACGCTGACTGAAGCAGAATTCAATTCACAGCCCCCGGCATCGCCAGAACAGTTCTTTAGTAAAATGCTTAAGATGACTGAAAGCAATATGCTGAAGTTTAGCAGTTCATTAAAGAACAGCCAAGTGAATTATGCAAATTATTACCAATTCTATCAAGGAACGTTTATTCCGAATACAGGGTATTTATGCCATTTTGACAACAATGATAAGTTGACGAAGATAGAAGGCGTATTTGCCCCTATCGAGGGTTTGAACATGACGCCCTCAATAAGTAGCGATGAAGCAGACGCTGTCATCAGCCGTTTCCTTAACAGGGAAATAAAAGGGTCAATGCTTCAGATTACACCGTTCTATAAAGACGGAAATATTGATGTCAGGCTGACTTATATGATCGATGACTATATGGGCGGCTGTTTTGCACACTACAGATGTTTCGTCGATGCCCATTCCGGCGAGGTGTTGCTATCAGAATTCCCCTAAGTTTTTTAAGGGCGCAACATACAAGATATCCACTTTTTTATCATTACCTTTGTAGAATCATTAAACAAAACGTATATATGAAGAAGGCATGTGTTCTATGGATGGTTGCACTCCTGCTGATGGTGGCAGGATGCAGCAGTGATGATGAGACCTCCCCTGTATTATATAATCACTGGGTTTTGGTCAGTTATGTAAATGAAACGGGTGAAGTGCTGAAGGAGGCGAAAGGTTATT
>JAEEGL017114423.1_pt1 | contig 14238 bp, 11 predicted proteins | sample 9134231 | NCBI WGS metagenome assembly JAEEGL01 (sample SAMN16246548, study PRJNA631951) | gut metagenome | biome: gut microbiome; feature: rumen; material: fiber-attached | host: Bos | place: Iran: Karaj | collected 2018-10 | reverse complement strand
CAGTTTGAGAACAAGCGCGGCTACAAGACCACCGTGGAGGGACTCTCCGAGAAATTCAACCCCGAATACTGGAACTACGCCAAGCTGATTTCGGGTGTGCTGCGCTATCGCATGCCCATTGAGCATGTCATCAAGCTGGTCAGCTCGTTGCAGCTGAAGAGCGAGAGCATCAACACCTGGAAGAACGGTGTGGAGCGCGCCCTGAAGAAATATGTCACCGACGGCACCGAGGCCAAAGGGCAGAAGTGCCCCGTCTGCGGCCATGAGTCGCTGGTCTATCAGGAGGGCTGCCTCATTTGTAAGAATTGCGGCGCCAGCAGGAGTGGGTAATTTGATAATTGATCCTGCTTTCGCAGGTGAAGTAAACAAGGAGTACAAGGAGTTGCAAGGAGTTCAAGACAATAGTCTTTGCTCTGAGGCACCCCTTCTTGAAGATGAAAGATGAAAACTATGCATTATGCATTAAGAATAAAACATTTGTCTTGAACTCCTTGAAACTCCTTGAAACTCCTTGAACTACAAACTAAGAGAATGAGAGTTGACAGTTCATACATCACGTTGCGCAACCTGCGTTTTCATGCTTGTCATGGCGCGTTGCCACAGGAACGCATCACGGGCGGCGACTTTGTGCTCACGGTGCGGGTGAAATGCGACATTGCCCGCTCGGCAGAAACCGACGATGTGGCCGACACCATCAACTATGCCGAGCTGTATGGGCTGGTGAGCGAGGAAATGAGCCGTCCGTCGACGCTTCTCGAGCATGTGGCCGGCCGCATCGGGCGGCGCATCTTCAGCCAGTTTGCCCAGGCCGAGCAGGTGGAGGTGAGCATCACCAAGCAAAATCCGCCCATGGGGGCCGACTGCGACGGGGCGACGGTGGAGTTTATATTTAATAAATGATAAAACTCGGCCCGTGTTTCGGGTTTTCTGATAATAAAACACTAAATTTGCACATCATAATGAGTGTTATGGGTAATAAAAGGAATGTTTTGCTGCTGACTTTCGTCATGCTTGTCTCTGTTGCGATGGGGGCAAGCAAGAAGTTCACGCTAGTCATCGACCCAGGGCATGGAGGCCATGATGCCGGAGCGCTCGGCTCGTTTTCGAAGGAGAAAAACATCAACCTGAAGGTGGCGTTGGCCTTTGGCCGATATGTGGAGAACAACTGCCCCGACGTGAAAGTCATTTATACCCGTAAGACCGATGTGTTTATTCCCCTGCACGAGCGTGCCAGCATTGCCAACCGCAACAAGGCCAATCTGTTTGTGTCGGTCCACACCAATGCGCTCCCTGGTGGCAAGGTGGGGCGGGGCATGGAAACCTATACGCTGGGAATGCATCGCGCAGCCGACAATTTCGACGTGGCCAAGCGCGAGAACGAGGTGATTCTGATAGAGAAAGACTATAAGCAGCGCTACCAGGGCTTCGACCCGCGCTCGTCGGAGAGCTACATCATGTTCGAGTTTATTCAGGACAAGAACATGGCCAACAGCGTAGATATGGCCAAGTTTGTGCAGCAAAACGTCTGCGCCACGGCGGGCCGCCCCAACAAGGGGGTGAAGCAGGCCGGTTTTCTGGTGCTGCGCGAAACGTCGATGCCGAGCTGCCTCATTGAACTGGGCTTCATCACTACCGCCGACGAAGAGCGGCTGCTCAACGATGCCAACAAGGTGGACGCCATAGGCCGTGGAATCTATCAGGCGTTCGTCAAATACAAAAAGAAGTACGGCGAGGGGCTTGGCGTCCCTTTCGCGGCGGCGACCGAGCAGGAAACAGCAGTTCCGTCGGTCGTTCCTCAGGAGTATCGGCAAAGAGCGGAACAAAGGCAGGAGGCTCGGGCAACTCAAAAAAGAAAAAAGAATCAGCCTCTGACGCCGGCGGAAGAGGAAAGTCAGGAAAATCTGCTTCAGCCTCAAAATCCGTATCAAAATCCTCTGCCAGCAGCAAGTCAGCAGCCAAGTCGGCTGGAGCCTCAGGACGACGAACTGCTGGAAAATCCGCAGCAGGTGCTAAGGTCAAGCATTAGCGTCATCAACGATCCGCTCGATGTGAATGCCGCCATGCCTAGCGCCCCTGCGGCCCCCGAGTCGCACACCAGCGCCCTCATGGCCATCCCCGACGCCACCGACGCGGCCATGCCCGTGTTTAAGGTGCAGATTATGGCCACCGACTATGCCCTGAGCCGCAACGACCGGCGCTTCAGGGGAGTTGTCGATTACGACGTCTATGAGGAAAACCGGCTGTTCAAATACACCGTCGGCGCCTCTACCGACTACAACGCCATTTACCAGCTGCGCAAAACGCTGCTCGACCGTTTCCCCGAGGCGTTTATCATAGCTTTCCGCAACGGCCAGAAGATGGACGTGCGGCAGGCCATCCGCGAATTTAAGGCAAACAGAAAATAACCCCCCAACCCAATAACCAAACACTCTCAATCAACAAATATGAAGCATTTTAAGGAAATCAAAATAGCCCTTGTGGCCATTGTCGCCATCATATTGCTTTTCTTCGGAATGAATTTTCTGAAGGGCATGAGCCTTTTCTCCTCCAACAATCTTTACTACATGACCTTCAAGGATATTAGCGGCCTCTCCTCGTCGAGCCCCATCTACACCAACGGCTATCGCGTGGGAGTGGTGAAAAGCGTCAGCTACGACTATAGCAACCCCGGCTCCGATGTGAAAGTAGAAGTAGATATCGACCCCAAACTGCAGGTGCCCAAAGGCAGCACGGCCGAGATTGTGAGCGACCTCCTGGGCAATGTGCAGGTGAACCTCATCATCGAGAGCGACGGCACCGGCACCATTGAGCCGGGGCAGATTATTCCCGGCGTAGTCAACAGCGGAGCCATGGGCCGGGTGAAGGAGATGATACCCACCATCGAGAAAATGCTGCCCAAGCTCGATTCCATCCTCACCAGCGTCAACACCCTTGTTGCCGACCCGGCCATTGCCGGTTCGCTGCACAACATCCAGCGCATCACCACCGACCTCACAGCCAGCACCCGCGAGCTCAACACCCTCATGGCCGGTTTCAACAGGCAGGTGCCCGGCCTCATGGCCAAGGCCAACGGCGTGCTCGACAATGCCAACCAGCTCACCGGCAATCTTGGCGCCCTCGATGTGGCCGGAACCATGGCCAAGGTCGATGCCACCCTCGCCAATATGCAGCAGCTCTCCGAGGCGCTCAACAACAATCAGGGCACCCTGGGCCTGCTCATGAAAGACCGCCAGCTCTACAACAACCTCAACCAGACCATGGAGTCGGCCAACGCCCTTTTGAGCGATTTCAAAGCCCATCCCAAGCGCTATATTCATTTCTCTGTTTTTGGCAAAAAAGATAAGTAAATTAAAAAACGTCTAAATAGGCAGCCACTCTAACCCTACTTTACTTGAACAATGCAACGTGCTAATATATGGCACTTTCGCACCGTTGGAAATTACTTGAACTTTGTTGAATGTTTTTCCTCTGCACCATGCGTAAGTTTTTGTTTCACAACAACTTCTAAAAATGCAAATACCATTTTCCGTTATTCACGCCATGCCATGCCTTAAAGCGCCATCATTAAGCAATTTACGCCGGTAGTGATAAAAATAAATAAAAGAATCGATTTGCCTAATTCGGAAAAGTTTGCGAAATTTGCATTCAAAATAACGCTACCTATGCAATCTGTACGCTAGGCTTCACGCAACATTTCGTATATATTAATTGTACATGAAAGATAATCCTAATGCGCTTTGGGATTCGTGTCTTCAGCTGATTAAGAACAACGTCTCAGAGCAGCAATTCAATACATGGTTCAAGCCCATCGCCTTCGAGTCCTACAACGAGGACAAGAACACGGTGCTCGTGCGCATTCCAAGTCCGTACATCTACGAGTACTTGGAAGAGAACTACGTGGATTTGCTCAGCAAGGTGCTTTCACGTACATTCGGCAAAGGCGTGTTCCTCAACTACCGGGTGCTCACCGACAAAGAGCACAACCTCACACAGGACATTCAGGCCGAGCCCGTGGCCAACATCGGCACCGCCCGCAAGCGCGAGCGGGTCAACGAGTCGCCCTCTGTGCTCGATGCCGCCCAGCCCCAGCAGATCGACTCGCAGCTCAACCCCCATCTCACCTTCTCAAACTTCATCGAGGGCGATTCCAACAAGCTGCCCCGCTCTGTGGGCCTCTCCATTGCCGAGCATCCCAACAAAACCACCTTCAACCCCATGTTCATCTTCGGGCCGTCGGGCTGCGGAAAAACCCACCTGATGAACGCCATCGGCACCCGCACCAAGGAGCTCTATCCCCAGAAGCGCGTGCTCTACGTCAGCGCCCGCCTGTTCCAGGTGCAATACACCAGCGCCGTGGTTCACAACACGCTCAACGACTTCATCAATTTCTATCAGACCATCGACATGCTCCTCGTCGATGACGTGCAGGAGTGGATGACCGCCGGCAAGACCCAGGACACCTTCTTCCACATTTTCAACCACCTCTTCCTCAACGGCAAGCGCATCATACTCGCCAGCGACCGTCCGCCCGTCGATTTGCAGGGCATGAACGAGCGCCTGCTCACCCGTTTCTCCTGCGGACTCATTGCCGAGCTCGAGAAACCCAACGTGCAGCTCTGCGTAGATATCCTGAACAGCAAAATCAAGCGCGACGGACTCCGCATCCCTGCCGACGTGGTGCAGTTTATTGCCGAGACCGCTAATGGCAGCGTGCGCGATTTGGAAGGCGTCATCAACTCGCTGATGGCCTACTCCGTGGTGTACAACTGCAACATCGACATGCGGCTGGCCGAGCGCGTCATCAAGCGCGCCGTCAAGGTGGACGACCGTCCACTCACCGTCGATGACATACTCGAAACAGTTTGCCATCATTTCAATGTCTCAGCCACGGCCGTATCCAGCCGCAGCCGCAAACACGAGTATGTGGTGGCGCGCCAGGTGTCAATGTATCTGGCCCAGAAATACACCAAGATGCCCGCCTCGCGCATTGGCAAGCTCGTGGGAGGCCGCGACCACAGCACCGTTATTCACAGCTGCTCGCAGGTGGAGCAGCGCATCAAGGTTGACCGCCTTTTCTCCGACGAAATAGCCAGCATCGAAAACTCCTTCAAGCTGAAAAAAGCAGAGTAACCTCCCTTCTTGAAGAAGCATTGCGACATATGCGGCATCTTGCATTTTTCAAGAAGGGAGGTTTCTCCGCTTATTGGAGAAGCAGAAAACCTCCGTCTGGCTGTAATCCAAGAATCTTTTATCTTCAAATGAATAAAAAAACATTGGGAGACCTTGTGGCCTTCCAATGGTGCGTGTGTGTATATAAGGTTGTACGTCAGTTGCTTTTCACGCTGTTGCAGCGGGCGGTGTAGAACTGGCGGAAATCACTCCATTTGTAGTAGGGGAAGTTGTTGGTGGGCACGGGCAGACTGGCCTCGACGCCGTTGAGGAGGCATTTGACGAGGACGTCGGCGGACGATTTCTTGCTGCGGTAGAACACGAGCTGAATGTTGGAGGCTTTGCCCGTCTGCCAGTTCTGGTAGCAGTTTTTCACCTCGTAGGGGTCTTCGGGGTCTTTGTCGGCTCCGTTGATGCCCATGAGCACGGTGAGGGGCCCGATGCAGGTGTCGTGGCCGAAGCGCAGGTCGGCAATGTGGTCGCTGGTGCCGTTGATGGCGGCTTCGGCTTTATGGAGGATGTCCTGGAGGATGGGTATCATTTCATACTGCGGACCGAACACCCACGAGTAGGAGCCCAGGTTGGAGCCTTCCCACCGGCTGACCATCTCGTCGTCGAAGACGATGCCTTCCATCATGCCCTCGTGGCCGATGCTGGGCAGTGAGGTGTAGAGGTTGATGAGGTTTTCGCCGATGCGCTGGGGGTTGCCGGGCAGCCCCTCGGTAGAGGTGAACACGCGGGGGATAATTTTCTGTCCGAGGGTGTGGTCGCTCTGAAAGGCGTCGCGATTTTTCTCGTAGCGGGGCGTGGCTTTAGGGAACTGGTGCTTGACGGGGTTCTGCCGGTCGGTGGGCACCACGCCGTCGAGGGTGAAGCGCGACGACTGCTCGCGCACTTCTATCTTGGGGTTGCATTGCACTAGCTCCTGGCAGAAGGCCGACATGCTGAGCACGCAGCGGCCTGAGAGCGACGATATGGCGAGCACATTGCCGCCCTTGCGAAACACATCGGTGAAGTTGTCGTACATGACGCGGGCGATGCGCTGGTGCTGCTGCCAGCCCAGGTCGCTCAGTTCGCTCACGCCGGTGACGAGCTCGTCCTTGGCGGCCATGAACTTGGTGTAGAAGGCCTCGCCCACGGCGGTGAGCTGGTGTTTCTGGTGGGCTACGGTGAGCAGGGTGTCGAGGTCGCGGTAGAGGAAGCCGTTCCAGTAGTAGCGTGAGCCGTGGCGCGAATAGTGGCTGATGTAGAAGGGCTTGTAGCCGCTGGGAGCCTTGGTGAGGCGCTTGGTGGTGAACGTGTAGGGATAGTCGTTGCCGTAGGATTTTCGGGGGTCGGCCTTGACTTGCTCAAGGGGCGAGCTGGTTTGTGCCCAGGTCATGGTGGCAGCGAGCACAAGGAGTAATGTAGTCAGGATTTTTTTCATGGGTAAAAATTATAGTTTTTGTTCATGTGCAAAGATAGTGCTTTTATTTGAATAATGTGCTTTCTGTGGACAGAAAATCACTTCTGTCGGAGAAAAAATGGCTCGGGGGCGCGGTTTTCTGCCCGAGGGAGCGAAAAATACAAAATAAGGTTAAGAGTGGGTGAAAAGTGGGAGAAAAACGCTAGGCGAACAGATTGTTTTTATTACCTTTGCATCATTCAATTCAATTTTCGCATGTTAGGAGCTAGGAGTTCAAGGAGTTCAAGGAGTTCAAGGAGTTCAAGACAATAGCTAATTCATTCTTCTTTCTTCTCCAGCCACACTAAGTTAATAATGGAATATGAAAAATCTGATTGCAAAGATTGTTATAGCCTGTCTGCTGACGCTCTTTTCGGCGCAGCTCACCAGGGCCCAGAAACCTGAGGCCGACTCGGTGAAGACCGACTCGGTGGCAATGGTGGCCGACTCGACGAGTCTGGCCGAGCTGGCTGCCGCATCAACGGACAGCATCGATCTGGCCGAACTGTCGCCTGCCGAGACGGGCGGTTTTCATCATGCCCTGAAGCGGAAGTTCATTGAGGGCAACGCAGGCTTTATGTCGCTCGTAGCCCTGGCCCTGGTGCTGGGACTGGCTTTCTGCATTGAGCGAATTATTTATCTGAGCCTGTCGGAAATCAACGCCAAGAAGTTTATGGGCGACGTTGAGCAGAAGCTGATGGACGGCGACACGGAGGGTGCCAAAGCCCTCTGCCGCGACACGCGCGGACCGGTGGCGTCGGTGTGTTATCAGGGCATACTTCATGCCGACGAGAGCCTGGAGGACATTGAGCGCTCGGTGAGCAGCTATGGCAGCGTGCAGACCGCCAACCTGGAGAAGGGCTGCTCGTGGATCACGTTGTTTATTGCCCTGGCGCCCTCGCTAGGATTTCTGGGCACCGTGATAGGAATGGTGATGGCCTTCGACCGTATTCAGGACGCTGGCGACATTAGCCCCACCATTGTGGCTGCGGGCATGAAGGTGGCGCTGATAACCACCATCTTTGGTATCATCGTGGCCGTTATCCTGCAGATTTTCTACAACTACATTCTCTCGAAAATAGAGCACCTGGTGTCGCAGATGGAAGAGTCGGCCATCACCCTTATGGACATTCTGGCCAAGAGGAAAGGCGCTGCCGGCAAACAGGCGTGAGGCGAGAATAAACGCGCCTGTGTGACGAATTGAAAATGTAAGATAGTAACATGAAGTTGATGTTCAATCTTAAAGAAATAGCCCATTGGCCTGCTGCCAAGCTGTCGGCGGCATTGCTCTACACCCTGCTGGCATTGACGGCGGTGGTGTTCTGCGCTTTCTTCCTCATAGGCTTCAACCACCCCTCTGACGAAGACCCCAACTTTCTGGAGCCCCGGCTCACAGCGGTGGTGCTGGTCTTTGTGGGCGTGGTGCTGCTGGTCACCCTCGTGCTGGCCGTTGTCTCGGTGGTGAGGTCGCTACGGGTGCGCGACAAGGAGCGCAATGTGGTCAACGGCATCCCCGTGGCGCGGATAGGTCTGGCCACCAGCCTGCTCTTCGTTGCATGCATGGTGCTCACCTTTGTGCTGGGCTCCTCTAAGCCGATGCACATCAATGGTGTGCGCTATGCCGACAGCCTGTGGCTCAAAGCCGCCGACATGTTCATCTATACTGCCATCATCCTTCTTCTGGTAGCCATTATTGCTGTGATATGTTCGAACGTAAGAAACGCCAAGTCCCGTCGCTGAACACCACCTCGACAGCCGACATTTCGTTCATGCTGCTAATTCTGTTCCTCGTCACTTCGTCGATGGACATCGACAAGGGACTCACCCGCCAGCTGCCTCCGCTCACCCCTGAGGAGCAGCGCGTGGAGCAGACCAACGTGGACGAGCGCAACGTGCTGCGCCTACAAATCACGGCCGACGGACAGCTCATTTGCAACGACGAGCCTCTGCCTGTCTCTCAGCTGAGGAGCAGGGTAGAGGAGTTTGTTGGCGTTACTTCCGACCGCCTGCAGCACATCATACAGCTTGAAACCGACCGCCTAGCCAGCTACGAGGCTTACTTCGACGTGCAAAACGAGATTGTGGCCGCCTACAATGCCCTGCGCAACCAGAGGGCACGCCAGCGCTACGGACATTCGCTGGCTGAGTGTACGCCCGAGCAGAAAACACAGCTCCGCAACTACTACCCCCAGCGAATAGCCGAAGTGAACAATGCCAACGAGGAAGGAGGCCGCCCATGAGCATGAACCGACGCCGCTGCAGGCGCTCCGTGCCCACATTGAACACGGCCTCGCTGCCCGACCTGATTTTCACCGTGCTGTTTTTCTTCATGATTGTCACCCACATGCGCAAGGTGACTCCACGGGTGCAGTATCAGGTGCCAGCAGGTACCGAGCTGCAGCGGCTCACCAAGAAGTCGGCCGTGAGCTACATCTTCATTGGACGGCCTCCAGGACAAAACGAAAGCCGCATACAGCTCAACGACAAGTTTGCATCGGCCAGTCAGGTGGCCGACTATGTCACTTCTGAGCGCAGCCGCATGAGCGATGCCGACCGCGAGGCCATGACCGTATCGCTGAAAGCCGACCGCAACACTCCCATGGGCATGCTCACCGACGTGAAACAAGCCCTCAGACGTGCCAATGCGCTTACCATCAACTATTCGGCAACCAACAAAAACGGCAAAAAAGAATAAATCGGTACAAAAAACGTAAATTCTCTTCCTTTTTGTTCGTTTTTCTCGACTTTTTCTTTTAACTTTGCAAAAATAATTATCATTTCTATTAGGTATGGCACATCATCAATTAGACGCATTAGACAAAAAGATTCTGCAACTCGTCGCGCAAGACGCTAGAATTCCTTTCCTCGAAGTGGCTCGTTCGTGCAAAGTTAGCGGAGCGGCTATCCACCAGCGCATTCAGAAACTTACTAACCTGGGTGTGCTCAAAGGCTCTCACTTCACCATCGAACCCGAGAAGATAGGCTACGAAACCTGCGCCTACATCGGACTCTATCTGAAAGACCCGGGCGATTTCGACCAGGTGGTTGAGGCTCTTAAGAAAATTCCCGAGGTGGTGGAATGCCACTACACCACGGGCGGTTTTGATATGTTTATCAAAATCTATGCGCTCAACAACCACCACCTGCTCAACATCATCCACGACAAGTTGCAGCCTCTGGGCCTGCAGCGCACCGAGACGGTCATCTCCTTCCACTCGGCCTTCGAGCGCCAGCTGCCCATCATGGATATTCCTGCTACCGAGGTGATGGACGACGAAGACCTCAAGGCTTAGTCTCGGACGACGACAACTTCAAGGCTTAGACTCTTTTTGATAATGCATCGCTTCTTCTGGCGGTGGTAGTGGTTATCATCCGCACAGAGTAAGAGTCTCTGATTTAACGCACCGTTATGGCAACGCGTAAATTCAGAGACTTTTTTGTGCGTCCATATCAAGAAAAAAGGCAGGCTCGCAAGCCTGCCCTTATGGAATTCTAAATCTTTTCGTCGAAGCTAATTCTTTTCGTCGAAGCTAAATCTTTTCGTCAATGCGAAACCATTATTCTACTACCACGGGCTTGTACTTGGGCACAAGCGTCTTCATGATAATCCAGCCAATGAGGTAGGCAACAGCACAGAAGCAGAACACAATCATATAGGCTGCAGGCTTGCCCTCGTAGCCCAGGAAGGTGAAGGCTGCGCCCTGGCTCTCGGCATAGGTGAAGAGGTTACCCGAAATTTTGTTGATGAGCATCGAACCGATACCACCGGCCATGGCTCCAATGCCTGTAATGGTGGCAATGGTAGATTTGGGGAACATGTCGCCCACGGTAGAGAAGATGTTGGCACTCCAAGCCTGATGGCCGGCACCAGCCAGACCGATGATGATGGCAGGCCACCATGCAGGGTCGATGGGGCTGTTCTGCCACATGGCCAGCGGCTGGGCAAACAAGGCGAACAGGGGGAAGAAGGCGAAGATGAGCATGGCAAGCATACGGCCTGCATAGGGATTCATGCCGCGCTTCTCAACGAACAGCTTGGGCAGGTAGCCGCCAAAGATGCTCACTACGGTAACAATGAGATAAAGCACAAAAATGAGCAGCTGACCCATGCCTGAGCTCGACTTGTAGCCAAACTGGTCGGAGAAATAAGCGGGAGCCCAGAACAGATAGAACCACCACACACCGTCGGTCATGAACTTACCAACGATGAACGACCAAGTCTGCTTGAACGTGAAGCACTTGGCAAAGCCAATAGCGGGGCCCTCGTCGTTGGCGTCCTTCGGGTCTTCGTCGGTTTCAGCATCCTGGTTGATGTAGGTAAGCTCAGCGGCGTTGACGTGCTTGCTCTTGTTGGGCTTGTCGTAGATGAACACCCATAAGGCCATCCACAGGAAGCCCAGTCCACCAATGATGATGAAGGCCATCTCCCAGCCAAAGGCTTCGGCCAGAGGCGGAATGCTGATGGGGGCGGCCAGGGCTCCTACCGATGCGCCGGCATTGAAGATGGAGGTGGCAAAGGCGCGGTCTTTCTTCGGGAAATACTCAGCCGTTACCTTAATGGCGGCGGGGAAGTTGCCACTCTCACCGAGGGCCAGGATGGCACGGCAGAAGAGGAACAGATAAACGCTGACGGTGGCAATGCTCAGGGCGGTCATCGAGCCGGCTTCAACGGCACGCAGGGCAGCAATGCTGTCGATGCCCTCGTATTTCATGGTCACCCATCCGCAGGCTGCGTGCATACATGCACCGAGCGACCACACGAAGATAGCCCAGAGATAGCCTTTCTTGGTGCCCATCCAGTCGATGAATTTTCCGGCGAAGAGGCAGAAAACGGCATAGAGAATAGAAAACACAGAGGTGATGGTTCCGTAGTCGGCGTCGGTCCAGTGGAATTCAGGGGCAATGAAGTCCTTCCACGTGAGCGACAGCACTTGGCGGTCCATGTAGTTCACCGTTGTTGCGAAAAACAACATCGAGCAGATAATCCAACGGTAGTTGGTCATTTTTGAAGTTTGTACAGCACTCATTTGTATTGTTAGATTTTTTTGATGATTTAGATTAGTGACTGCAAAGATACTAAAAAGATTATAGACGTGAGTTGAATGGGCATGTTTTTTTTACGAAATCGTTATCATTGGTTCGCGTCATTCGCTCACATACACCCGCTTCACACGGTTCGACACGCCTGTGAACACCTCGTAGGGTATGGTGTCGAGCACGTCGCTGAGCACCGTCACGGGCAGGTGCTGGCCGAAGATTTCCACCACATCGCCCTCGTGGCAGGGAATGTCGGTGACGTCGATCATGGCAACGTCCATGCAGATGTTGCCCACGTAGGGGGCTTTCTGTCCGTTCACCAGACAGTAGCAGCGTCCGCGCCCCAAGTGCCGGTCGAGTCCGTCGGCATAGCCTATGGGGATGGCCGCAATGACGCTGTCGCGCTCCAGTTTGCCTTTGCGGCTGTAGCCCACGGTTTCGTCCTTGGGCACATGGCGCAGCTGCAGGATGATGGTCTTCAGGGTGGAGACGGTGTTGAGCACGCGGTTGTCGCGCGGGTCTATGCCGTAGAGTCCCAGTCCCAGACGGCACATGTCCATCTGCCGTTCGGGGAAGTGCTCTATGCCGGCCGAATTGTCGATATGTCTTATGATGTGGTGGCTGAAAGCGGCCTGCAGCTGGTCGCTGCCGTCAATGAAGAGCTGGTACTGGTGGGCAGAGAAACGGTCGAAGTCGTCGCTGTCGCTACCCACGAAGTGTGAGAACACCGAGCGCGGAATGACCGCCTGCTGATGGGTGAGCCGGCTGATGAGCTCGGGCATGTCGTGGCGCGGGTCGAAGCCCAGGCGGTGCATGCCTGTGTCGAGCTTGATGTGTACGGGCCATCCGGTGATGCCTTCCTTGCGGGCTGCCTTGATGAGCGCGTCGAGCAGACGGAAGGAATACACTTCGGGCTCCAGGTCATAGTCGAACATGGTTTTAAAGGCCGTGAGCTCGGGGTTCATTATCATGATGTTGCTCGTGATGCCGGCCTTGCTCAGGGTGACACCTTCGTCGGCCACGGCCACGGCCAGATAGTCAACGCGGTGCTCTTGCAGCGTTTTGGCAATCTCCACGGCTCCGGCTCCATAGCCGTCGGCTTTTATCATGCAGACGATTTTTGTGTCGGGATGCAGAAACGAGCGATAATAATTCAGGTTGGCCACCAGCGCATTGAGGTTGACCTCGAGAATGGTTTCGTGTACTTTCTCCTCCAACAGCTCTGCCAGCTGGTCGAACCCGAACCGGCGCGAGCCTTTGAGCAGTATGGTTTCGTTGCGCAGTTGCTGGAACACGGTGCTGCGCGTCAGCTGGTCGGTGTCGTCGAAGAAGTATTTCTCAGGTATGGCGAACAGGTGCTGCTGACTGGCAATCTGCTTTCCTATGCCGATGAGTTTTTGCACGCCGCGCTTCATGCTTAGTTCTGCCACTTCGCGATAGAGCGTCTCGGGCTGTTCGCCACTCTGGTCGATGTCGCTCAGAATAAGGGTGTTCTTGGTGTTTTCGGCTCTTCGCTGCACAAAGTCGAGGGCAATGTCGAGCGAGTTGATGTCACTGTTGTACGAGTCGTTGATCAGGGTGCATCCGTGCTGTCCCTGTTTCACCTCCAGACGCATGGCTACCGGTTCCAGGGTGGCCATTCGCTTGGCTATCTGTGCGGGAGTCATGCCAAGCCGCAAGGCAATAACGGTGGTGGTGATGGAGTTGTCGATAGAGGCCTCGTCGATGAAGGGAATGCTGTATTCATGCTGCTGGCCCTGATAGACGTAGGTAATGTGGCACACGCTGGCGCGCACTTCGCTTTTCTGCACAAAGAGGTGAGCCTCCTCGTTGTAGCGCGACCAGTTCAGACGGTCGCCTTTGTACTGCGAGCGGCGTATGCAGCGGCTCACAATGTCGTCGTCGGAGCAATAGACAACGGCCTCGGTGTCGTGGAACAGCTGCAGTTTTTCCATGCATTTCTCTTCCATCGAGCGGAAGTTCTCCTGGTGGGCCGTACCCAGCGAGGTGAGCACACCAATGGTGGGCTGGATGATGTCGCGCAGGGCAAGCATCTCGCCGGGCTGACTGATGCCCGCCTCGAAAATGCCCACCTGGGTCTGCTCGTTGAGCAGCCACACCGACAGCGGCACACCAATCTGCGAGTTGTAGCTGCGGGGCGAGCGGGTGACGCTGAAACGCTGGCCGTCGTCTTCCTCATCCCAGCAGCTCACGCCCGAGAGCACCTGGTAGAGCCACTCTTTCACCATGGTCTTGCCGTTTGAGCCGGTGATGCCCACAATGGGTATGTTGAACTCGTCGCGGTGACGCTCGGCCAGCCGCTGTAGGGCGGCTATCGAACTGGTTACCTTCAGGAAGTTGGCATCGGGATAGACTTCGGTGTGGTGTTCGGGCACCACTTCAACCACGAAGCAGCGCACTCCCCTACGATACAGGTCGCCAATGTAGCGGTGGCCGTCGTTGCGCTTGGTGTGGAGCGCAAAAAACAGGGTTTCCTCCGGAAAACACAGTGAGCGGCTGTCGGTGAGCAGCCATCCCACTTTTGCGTCGTGCTCACCGTAGCGGCGGGCACCTATCAGGGTGGTGAT
>JAEEGL014873717.1_pt1 | contig 14238 bp, 9 predicted proteins | sample 9134231 | NCBI WGS metagenome assembly JAEEGL01 (sample SAMN16246548, study PRJNA631951) | gut metagenome | biome: gut microbiome; feature: rumen; material: fiber-attached | host: Bos | place: Iran: Karaj | collected 2018-10 | reverse complement strand
TCTGGATGCAAAGAACTGCGGCATTGTAGCAGAATTAAGATGCTGTGTCATGATCCTTGTTCTTCTGCCAAGAATTGTCCATGCCATAAGTGATCCGATAAAAGCATTTCCAATTCCTACCCAGGTAGCAGCTATTCCGTATTTCCAGCCAAACTGACCTGCATAGCCAACAAAGATAACAGCAGAAAAATAACTTGTTCCATAGGCAAAAGCAGAAACCCATGGGCCAACTGATCTTCCGCCGAGGACAAATCCATTAACATCTGTCGAGTTTTTTCTGCAGGTAAAGCCAATAAAGAGCATCACTGCAAAAAACACCAAAAGCAACAACACTTTAATAATCATAGAAACCTCCCAAGCAATAGTTTTGATGTGTTCTTTTAATACTTTAACGCTTTAAATCGTACAAGTCAATAAATATAATAAAAGACCACCAATTAAATTAGTGGCCTTTAGAATAATCAAATCTTTATTGTAAGAACATTCAAACCTAAAACATTTTGATAAGTGAAATCCTTGGCTATACTATAGACCATCCTTAGTCCGATGTTCGTGGTCTTATCATCAGGATCAGCAAGGCGTTGTCTGGCAACAGGATCAAAGGGCTGACAGTCATCCTTGATACAAAGAATAACGTCTTCATTTTTTACTATAACCCTTGCTGTAAGATTATGAGCTTTACTATCCATTGAAAAACCATGTCTTACTACATTTCCGGCCATTTCTTCCAATGCAAGGCTGATAAAGTAGGCCCTTCGTTTATCAATTCCCTTACTTATGCAGAATTTCTGAGCAATATCTGAAGTTCCTACTACATCCTCCATCTTGCGGACAACAAATTCAATCCTGTGATCGTCATCAACACCAAAATCATCCGGTATTACCATAAGTTCATCCAGGTTCGAAGGTATTTTTATATTCTTATATACAGCGTAAATTATAACAACCAGCATACATGCAAAACCATTTAAAACATTGGCATAATATACTCCATTCATTCCTAAATAAGGGATTAAAAGAGCTGCAAAGGCACTGACAAGTATCCATCCATCAAGAGCTGAATAAATATGAACCAATACTTTTCGTTCAGATGCCAGTGCATAACAACTAAAATGCATAAGCCAAACTGCAAATGGCATACAAAGAGGAATTATTCTAAATCCCCACATAGTCATTGTAAAGACAGGATCTGATTGATTTTGGAAAAATATAAGAGTAAATGGTTTTGCCATAATAATGATAAAGGCTGTAACAACACACTGCAATGGTATAAACCTGTAAATTGCGGTCCTCATTACATTCTTAAGTGTTGTTCTATCCTCTTCGCCTATACTTACACTTATCATCATTCTTGAAACATTATTCATAGCTGCAGGAATCGCCCAGAAAAAGCCCATTATCGCAGTAACAGCTGCAAATGCAGAAATACCTGCATTTCCCACATATTTAATTATAAGACCATTAACAATAAATCCTCTAATAGTCTGATATCCGTTCCCTATAGCTCCAGGGAATCCGATAGTAATGATTTCTTTTGCATCATTTAAACGAAATCCCTTTAACTTAAGCCTGAGTGAAGACGCAGGTGTAAAGAAGAACTGAACCTGAACAAGCATAAACACCCACATTCCAAGTGATGAAGCAATAGCAAGTCCAAGAGCCTGCATATGGAGAACCTGAACGAAAAAATAGTTAAATGCAAGATTTGAGATGATATAAACAACACTAGCGATTGTAGTGCGCATAGACTTGTTTTCGAGTGAAAGAAATGCTGCAAGTTGATTACCTATAAATAACGGAAAAATTCCCAAAGCCTGTCCAAGTAAAAAACCGTTGAATAAAACTCTTGTACCGACATCAGGAGAAAAGATATATGTAAGATCGAGCAGAGCCATAAGTATAAGTATCAGAGACATCAAAATTGATATGATCGTACATAAAACTATATCCAATGTAAAAACATTCTGCATCTGATCAACCTGGTTCTTACCCATATATTTGCCACAAATTACAACTGAACCGGTTAAAAACATAGAACTGATCGATCCCACCAATAGATTGATAGGATTGTACAGCCCTACCGCTCCCATTGCAGCTTCACCTACATAGTTAGATGCAAAGATACCTGTGACTATCCCGTTTATAGCCCCAATAATACATAGAAGTATCTGCACCGGTAAAAGCCTGAAAAGAAGTTTTGCCGTCAATTTGAAATTAGAAGCATTTGAATTGTTATCCATATAGCCGCCTCTTTGTATCGTTATTACGTATATGTATCAATTAATTTTACCATCATTCTACTGCCCTAAACTATTAAATTTTTATTATCAAAAAAAGCTCTGGTCATCTGTTTTTAAAGACGACCAGAGCTTTTTTGAAATTCATCAATATACTCTTTCAGAAACGACTACCAATCTATGAGTTGCAATGTATATAGGTGTGCAAGTGTAAAGTGTTAAAATTTCCTTGTCAGTATTTTCAAGTATTTCAACATCCTCAGGTTTTACAGTTTTTATTTCATAAACTCTATAGCTATAAGTATCTGTAGGAGTATCAATATAGATCATATCTCCTATTTCTACCTCTTCAAGCCTGTTAAAAAACTTTCCAAAAGTATAATTCCTGTGTCCTGCTATTACACAGTTACCTGCTTCACCCGGTAAAGCAGTATCAATTTCATGACCAAGCGCTGCAGATAATGCATTTTTATCTGTGCCTTCAACAACAGGCTCCAAGGAATCTATACAGGGTATCTCTAAAATATATTCTGCCAAAACGTCAGAAGTATTACTATTATCTGATTCTTTATCTTCCTGCTCGCTTTGAACCGGGATATTTAATTCTTCTTTTATATCTTCAAACCCTGGAGTATTATCAAAAGCTGCTATTATCTCCTGCTTTTTTGAATACTGAAGAAGATTCGTTGCTACTGATGCAGATATTAGTATGACTCCAAAAACTGCCAGGGTAATCCCTGACAGTTTTCTAAAATTATTTTTTCTCATTTTTCTTACCAAATATTAAATACAAACCTCCAAGAAGGAAGGCAATACCAAATGCATAGCTAAATAAAGTACCGATAAATCCTCCGGTTTTGGCAAGTCTCCTCGCATTGATAACTTCTCCCAAAGCTTTATCCGCTTCCTCATCCGTGGTATCAACGTCCGAATCTTCTAAATTCTTCTCATCAGAACCTTTCTTTAAAGGAGAAAACGCAAATGTATCATTATTCTCAGATGAAGAAATATGCTGATCCTCGCTATCTGATTCACCTTCTGAATCTTTTAGATGATCTTTATCTATAGGTTCAAATATAGATGGCGCTTTTCCTTCCTTTCCCTGCTCATTATTCTTTACAGGTTTTTTACCATTTGCCTCTTCATTGTTTTCTTTAGCAGGTTTAGATGCTTCTCCAGCTTTATCACCTGAAATTATTGGATTCTTTACGCCACTACCCTTATCAGGTTGTTCAATGACAGGAGCTTTTGTTCCATCATCATTAACAATGATCTTATCATTTAAGATGATCACTTCAGATGAAGTATTATCTGTCTCCCTATATGCTCCATCAACAAGTGTGAGAACACTTCCGTCATTACTTATCTTAAACTTTACAGGGTCAGATGTAACATAACCATTTGGAGTAACATCCTGTTCAACTGTATAAGTAGTTTGGTAGTTAAGTAAAACTGTATCTTTTTCTTCAACATTAGGTTCAACATTAGTTGCCACAACGCACTTAAGCGCTTTAGAGGCATCGGTATCTTCGGAAACTGTAAGTGATGAACCTTCTAAAAGAGTTCCTTCATTGTCCTTATTCACAAATGTTACAGGAGTAGTATCTGAAATATCTGTTTCATTAACTACTACAATCTTTCCATCTTCCACAGGAATATCAAAGTCATCAGTTTCTTCATCCCATTTAAACACTGAAAGATTCTTACCTGTTACCACTAACTTATATTTTGCTGATGAAATAAAGCCTTCAGGGACTTTTGTCTGTACCAGATAATATGTTCCTGTTGTAAGTTCTAACTTTTTATCAACTCCTGTTGTTGACCACTCGTAAATAGGATCTGAACCATCTTCACTTTCTGAAACCACAAATTCTGCATCGGTCAGATACTCATTTTGACTGTCAGACACAAGATTGATCACCACTTCTACGTTCTCTTTTTTAGAGTTTTGTATAATAACCTTATCGTCTTCTAACTTTTTGAATTCACCGTCCTGATTAATATAAAGAACATCCTTTTCATTTTCACGCTCTACCTTGAACGAAACATCATCCGACGTATTATATCCATAAGGTGTTTTTTCTTCGTTAACTATATATTCAGTATCATAGTTAACCTCTGCTTTGCCATCAGTTAAAACAATTTTTTTATTATCTCTGGCTCTTCTTACACCAAGAACGCCGCCTTCTAATAGCTCTCCCAATGTATCTTGAAGCTCTATACCAATACTTGTAGTAATCTTTTTATTATAAATTGTTATATTTCCAACTCTGTTATTGATAGTTACGTTTTGCGGCTCACTTGAGAGTACATAGCCTTCCGGAGCCACCGTTTCAATAAGGTAATATGTCTCGCCATCAGTAAGACCACTAAGACATTTTGCAACGCCTTTACTATTTGTAGTAATAGTATCTACAAGGTTATCATCTTTATCATAGACTTCAAATGTTGCGCCCTTCAAAAGAATAGCACTATCCTCATCGTCAACTTTGGTCACAACTATTTTTACAAGGCTGGATCCATTAGCTGAAGAATAACCTGATAATGAAATTGATTTTTTGGCAACTGACTTAGTGCTCTCAGTACTTCCATAAGCACTTACAGAATTAGAAACATCATTATATTCTGGGTATTCAACTGCAGCATTGTATTTAATTACAACGGGAACATTTATCGCTTTATCAAAAGTAACTTTCAATACATCATGGCTCTTACCATCATCGGTAATCTTATCAAAGCTGATATTTACTGCATCTGCATCAATTTCCTTATCCGATTCTGCAAGTTTTCCTGAAATAGGATCAACATCAGCTTCATAAACCTTAACAGATTTTTTATCAAGTACAAAGCTTGCACCAAGGGTATCTTGAATTATAGTTCCTACAGGTATTTCCAATGATGCGCTGTTATATGAAACTTCATAACTGGCTACGCCTGTGCTCTTATCAAATGATCCGTCTTTTCCAAGAACTATATGACTTATTGCATTATCACAAGAAACATTCTGTCCTGACTTATTCCCATCAAAAGAAATATTTGCAGTGTTAGTAATAGTTAATTTCTTATTAGTTGTCCCCAGAGTTTCGTTTACACTATTTTCAATTGAATTTAGCTTCTCATCAGTTACCTTTGCTGTAAAAGTAATAACACCCCTTGCCGATGTTACCGAGCTATCAGCAGACATATCTGAAAGGTATACACACAATACCCCTTCATTATATATGTATCTGTTACCATCTGCGTTTCCGGATGAAAGAGTGGCACCATCAAGCTTAATAGTTCCATCTACAAGTTCAAGTCCAGCAGAACCAAGGTAATCTGTGATAACTGCATTATTCATATCCATGCTGTTCTGATTAACACTAATCGTATAGTCTATAGTATGGTCTTTGTAATTATAGCGACCTGATTTTTTCTCAATAACTGTACTTGTCAGTTCTTTGGCAGCAGAATCTCTGGCAATTTCTTTCTCACTTCCACTTACAAGTCCTTTAAGAACAACACTGTTAGTAAAAGATTTTTTGCTGTTATTATTCCAAAACGCATCATCAGTAATCTTAGTAACAACATCAAAAGTTACCATTCTGCCACTAAGATTTTTATCTCCACCACTAAGATATAGATCATATTCTTTTTTATTATCCTGATCTTCGAGTGAAATATCCGGAATTGTCTCAGTCTTATTTGATGAATCTGTAAATGTAATATTATTTATCGCAACAATCTCAAGGCCATCGCCAGGCGTCTCAATAATATGAGAACCATCCAATACCTGCTTATGTTTGTTTGCAGTTACAGTCCATGTAATCAGATGGTTGGCAGCATCATAACCATTAATCTTATACTCTTTATCGATGCCGGCATTTGAATTAATACCCTCAATAATTGCACTAACCTTAACTGCCATTCCGACTGTTCCGTCATCTGTATCGTAGGACAACCAAACTTTATTACCCGGAATAGTATGATTTCCCTTTTGGAAATCATCAAAATCTGCAATTTGCGTCTTATAAGTAATTACATATGTGGTTTTATCAGGAGAAGTATCTCCAATACAATAGCTAAAGTTATAGGAATCATTGCCGTTTGAGAGCTTACCCTCAGCTGCACTTATTCCATCAATTTTAAGACTATCATCAACAAGTTCCATGTTCGTGTTGGCATCTGTACTGAATTTGTCATACAGAGTCAGGTTTTTTAGAGAATAACCATTAGTATTTACAGTTACTTGCCATTCAGCAATTCCGTCTGCATTTATTGTAGTATTTAGCTTAGTAACCCATGTTTCGAAATTCTTTTTTATGGTAACTGAAGCAGGATCACAGGATACAATTTCTTTTTCCCCATCATATAACGAAGCGTTATTGGTAAATGTAATACTGTTCTCACCGCTTTTATTGTTCTTAAATGAAGTCTCCATAAAATCAAGTGAGGGTTTTGTACTGTAGGAAATTGTCATCTTCCCATTAGGAGCGCTGGCAAAAGAGCTATCAATTAAATAGCTGATTTTATTCTCTGTATCTGTTTCAACTTCACCAGAAGATACTGTTACAGCACCTTCATTTACAACAAATGAATCCTCAACATATGTTTGTTTTCCTTCAAATACGTCGACTAAGCTATAACCATTTTCATACTTTACTGGATTCGAATCATTTGTAATAGTTACCGTCCAATTTATCAGCTCATTATCCTCGTCATATTCCCCTTTCTTGACTATACTTGGCTCTTTTGGCTGATTCTCAGAAATAAGAACTGTATATTTTACGTTGCCAATACCTATTTCAAAAGACTCTATATTTTTCAACTCTTCACTTGAGGAATCAAAAGTAAACTCATATCCAAATACAGCATCTGTAACAAATCTGCTTTCAGTTTCATCTATAACAACAAGGTGGATTCCGTCATCTTCTATATCTACTGTTGCAAAATCAATTCCGTCAGCTTTAATATTAGGAATTTCTAATGTTTTTAATAAAAAATTAGAGTCCGTTTTAGGAATAACAAATTCATCACCGGTTTCAACATAAGGAATATCCTCATTTTTTTCATCGTCTTCGATATTTACGCCGATTTTGCTTTTTAGTTTATATTCAACTTTAAATGTAGTGTTTTCCAGTGAAACCACCTGATCATCAGATAGTTCCTGATCATCTACATATACTTTTATAGAATCTACAAAATCAGAAATATCTATCTTAGTCACATTCTCTTCAGAATTTCCATTATCATTTGAAGTGCTTTCAGCTTTATCTACTACAACAAGAACATATTTGGAAAAATGCTTTGGATAAAAATAAACCTCTCCATCCTCAACCTCAGACACAACTTCTTCAGCATAGCCAAAAGAATCAGAAACATAGAAAACTTTTATTTCCTTTGTATCATCTGAAAGAATCCCGGAAACGTCATAATCTATAGATACTCTGACGTCACCCTTTTCCAAATCCGGCTGATAATTACTATCTTCACCATAGCTTATACTAATATCAAATACCTTAGCAGATGATATAGTATAACCTTCTGGTAATCCGCTAAGAATAAGGGTCTGAGCAGCTTCTTCATCGCCGGAAGCTTCAACTAATAAAGAGGCGTCGCTTGGAAGAACGCCATCGTCTGCTTTGATTTTTACAGTTGATCCACCAGCAGTTACTACCGCAGAAAAACAATTATCTTCTATAGTTGTATCCTCATCAGTTGTATCCTCATCAGTTGTTTCTGATGATAATGAGATATTATCAGTTCCAATTACTTTAAGAGACTCTTCTTTATCTAAATCATCATTTAAATCATCATTTGAATCATCATTTAAATCATCATTTAAATCATCATTTGAATCATCATTTGAATCATCATTTGAATCATCATTTGAATCATCATTTGAATCTTTATCTAAATCCTTATCCAAAGATTCATCATCATCATCAATATCCTGAATATCCAAAATATCATTGGTGTCCTCAGCATATGTAACAACATTGCTTCCGAGCAGACTAAAACTTAAAAGAAGGCATAAACATGCCTTTACTATCCTACTTTTCATTAACAAATTCCCCTTTAAAAAAAGTGTATAAAATTAAAGCGAATTAAATTGCATACTATCTATTATTATGGAAACTTATGTTGAAGAATCAGTGTCTGAATTGTGTAAATTGTGTGAAACAATTCGTTGTATCGTCCACAGTTTGGCTTTCAAAGTCTTATGCAACGCTTCAAAAATGTTATTTTTAAAGCCCATATACATCCCTCAAGCACAAAATGATAGAAAATGAGCAAGAATAAGACATTTTTATAAAATAAATCGTGATAGAATAGTTTAGGTATACAAAAACTATTTTATTTATTGAAGGAGTTACAGGTATGAAATTCTTTATTGACACAGCAAACATTGAAGAAATCAAAAAAGCTAATGACATGGGGGTTATCTGCGGAGTTACAACTAACCCTTCACTTATAGCAAAAGAAGGTCGCGATGTATATGAAGTTGTAAAAGAGATTGCTTCTATCGTTGACGGACCTATTAGCGGAGAAGTTAAGGCAACAACTACAGATGCTGAAGGCATGATCGCAGAAGGCAGAGAAATTGCAAAGCTTCACAAAAACATGGTTGTTAAGATTCCTATGACTGTTGAAGGTCTTAAGGCATGCAAGGTTCTTTCAAGCGAAGGAATCAAGGTAAATATGACACTTATTTTCACAGCTAATCAGGCTCTTCTTTGCGCAAGAGCAGGCGCTGCATTCGTAAGTCCATTCCTCGGAAGACTTGATGACATCAGCGTTCGTGGAACAGACCTCATTTCAGAAGTTGCAGAGATTTTCAACATCCACAACATTCAGACAGAGATCATCGCTGCTTCTATCCGTCATCCTATGCATGTAACAGACTGCGCTCTTGCAGGTGCTGACATTGCAACAGTTCCTTACAAGGTTATCGAGCAGATGACTCATCATCCTCTTACAGATGCAGGAATTGAGAAGTTCCAGAAAGACTACCTTGCAGTATTTGGCGAGTGATCATTTAAAATAAAAATTTGCATTCAAAAAGAAAAAGTCCGCACACTGGCATTATGGTGTGTGGACTTTTTTTATTCTCCAAAGCACTAAATATAAGAATTTAAAATTCAAAATTACCATTTATATAAATTTAAAGTATACCCTGCATCATTGGAAAACATTGTATCTTTTTTGGATTGCAGGTGGCCCTCTTCATGAATTCCCTTCTCTCTTTGCGAAGATGTTATCAGCTTTGTCCAGTTATCATCATACTTTTTGGTCGCACATTTTTCAGAGTAAACAGCGCCATTGGTCAAAATCTTCTTTACTTTCACCTTTTTATAAGGCGCATCGGCCAGATATATATCATAGGGCTCATCACCGTTTACATGTATGGAACATATCTGTCCCGGATCAGTACTCGAAAAGATCACTCTGAAATCTCTATCAGCCGGATAGTAATCAGATTCCAAAAGCTCATAATCGTCAACTGATCGAACATAGGAATAATACTGAGAAAACTCATTAAAAAACTCAATTTTCACCTTATCATCGAAAACAATTGATTCCTTTTTATATATTTCCGCAGAAATATCCATGTACCCATCATCACCGAAGCCTAAAACATTCACTTCCATATATCCATCAGGACAATAGATCATCGAACTATCACTATCTTTAAAATTCGTTGCATATTCCTTAAGAGATATGATCTCCGGAAGATCTTCACAAGATTTTTCAGTAATAATGTAACATCCATCAATTTCTCCACAATAAGGATATTCTGAATAAATGTAATTATCTACATTTGCCTTTGTATATTCAGCAGGAAATGCCTTTACATGATAATCTGTACTACCTGAATTTTTCTTGGAAAAAGAGCCACTATTTCTAAGATAGCTTGTAGTCTGAATTTCATAGTACGGATCATAGTCTACGACAAGCTTTTCAGAGTCAGACAGCTCAAGACTATTTCTAAACAGATCTTCAAAACAGCTGTTTGCGTAAGGCAAGAGCTCATCTGTATATACTTTTCCATCATCATTATTTACATATAAGTTGTGAGATTTAAACTTATAAAAGTACTTCCCTCTGCAAACATTAAGCAGAGGGTTCTTTGATGTAAAACTAAAGACTGATATATGATCGATATCATAAAGAAAAGCAAAAGCCTTATGAGTAATAAGGTAGCTCGCCCCATTTACCCAGGCTTTTGCATCAACTATCAAAACATCTGTGGAATTATATCCCGGCAGACAACCTGTAAGACAACACACTATAGCAAAAGAAGCTATAATGCAGTTAAATTTGTTTCTCCCCTTTTTCATACCTGATCCATTCTGTCAAAGTTAGTGGTGTGTAATCGGATCTTTTGCAAAAACAATTGATCATGTTACAGGGAATGAACCCTTCCGTTTCACTCCCAATTGGAACATAAGATGTATTACTGATCATCTCTATGATCCTCTGCATGAGCATTTCATCTCTCGTTTCATGCACATGGCCATACAACATATACGTCTTAGGGTCCCCATTGTGACGCTTTCTGTACTGGCCTTCATAAAATGGCATTGGATAATGACAACAGATTACTTTCTTTTGAGAATCTGTAATCTCTCTGTAATTATCTATCCATTCAAATCTCCCCAAGTCAAAGTCAGGTTTTCCAATGTACTTGTCATGGTTCCCAACAATAAGGCAAAGCTTTCCTTTTAATCTGTGAATCAGCTCATTGGTCTCCTGAGTGTTTCCAAGGGATAAATCGCCTAAAATCACAACAGTGTCAGCATTTGTAACCTTGTCATTCCATTTTTTTATCATGTATTCATTCATTTCGGTTACATCTGCAAAGCCACGCTTGTCCATCTTGGTATTGAGCGCAGCGTGATAAAAATGGCAATCTGCAATATAGTAAATCATCTAAGGTCACCACCGTCGTCATGTCTCAAAAGCTCTTTGGGCTGGTCTGCAGCTGTGGTTGCAAGCTCATCACATCTCTCATTCTCAGGGTGACCATTATGCCCTTTAACCCAGTTCCAGGTTATATTGTGAGGCTTTGTTGCCTCTAGAAGTCTCTTCCATAGTTCCACATTTTTAACCGGTTTATTGCCGGAAGTTTTCCAGCCTTTTTTAATCCAGTTATCAAGCCAATGATCAGTAAATGGCTTAAGTACGTACTGTGAATCCGAAGTAACAACTACATCACAGGGTCTGTTAAGGCATTCAAGCCCTGATATTACACCCAAAAGTTCCATTCGATTATTTGTGGTCTTGTCAAATCCGGCGCTGAGCTCTTTTACATGGATAGCGCCTTTGGTATCTACGTACCTTAGTATTGTTCCAAATCCTCCGGGTCCATCCGGGTTTCCCCTGGCAGACCCATCTGAATATAATTCAACTTTCAATTTATTACCTCTATTCAAAAAATATAAAATCAGTTCCAATTTCCTGTAGCTAAAAACTTATCTGCAAGAGCCTGTGCATTATCAACGATTGCCTCATCATAGCCCAAAACTCCAAGTAGTTTAATTGCATTTCTGTTTGTGGCAGGTCCTGACTTCATCTTGTAATCAAAATGAACATCATTGTCAGTTACATCGCCCTCAAAATGATAAATACCAAGGCTGTCCTTCAATAAAGATGTAAGCTCAATATCATGAGTAGCTGCAAAACAGGTCACATTTCTTTTAACAAAAGTCTTCAGAATCTCGGTTGATGCTGCAATTCTTTCAATTGTATTAGTACCTCTAAGCACCTCATCTACAAAACAAAGAACTCTGTTGCCTGATTTTGCCGCAGCATCAAGAATTCTCTTGATCGATTTTATCTCTACGATATAGTAGCTGTCGCCTTCAAAAATATTGTCATTAAGCGCCATGGATGAATAAACCTCAAAAAGAGGAGCCTTATACTCTTTTCCGAGAACCGTATGAATGGACTGAGCCAAAACAGTGTTTATTGCGCAGGTTTTAAGAAAAGTGGACTTACCGGATGCATTTGATCCCGTAATAAGTATTCCTTCTTTTGTGCTTATATCATTGGCTACAGCATTTTGAATGAGCGGATGGATAAGCTCTTTTGCATCATAGAGATCACCTTCAAATGCAGGAATGCAAAAGCTGCCTTTAAAAGACTCTCTAAAGCAGGCAATTGATATGTATGCCTCGATCCTTCCTGTAATAGTAAGTATCGTATCAAGATCGTCTCTGTGAAGACTTATCTCTTTATACATCTGATTGAACTTAATAAGATCAATATGTGTAGCGATCCTGATATAATCAAGAATAAGCTCGGCCGGGTTGCCACCTGAATTCATCCTGCTCTGTGACATGAGGATATATGAGCCTTTCGAAAAGCCCTTTAATCCTGAAGCCGCTTTTTTGAGCGCCAAGAAGTCATCCTCAAGTTCAGGAATATTCACCTTTTCAAAAAACGAAACAGATCTGATGACCCTTAGAATATACCTGTATGAAGCAAGATATGGCTCAATATCACCCTTTACGGCAAAATATCTAATAAGATTAATAACTACAAGTACGACAAATGCTACAAATCCAATAGAAAAATTGAAAAAACAGACACATATCGAGAGCGCCATCAGAACAAGCATCAAATAGTGCTCTTTATTGCTGAATTTACCGGCATCTTTGAGATAATCAATGTAATCATAAATTGAATACCTTATGTTTCTGCCAATCTTAGAAAAAATAAGCTGAAGGCTGATCCTTGCATCTTCATTTTTCTGTAAAAAAGAAACCTTTTTTTCAAAAGAATCAAAATCATCATCAAGAAGAGGTGTCCTAAGCATATGGTAAAGGTACTCCTCTCCTGTAGCACTAAGGCAGTAATTCATCCTGGCAAATACGCCATCCATATTGAGGTCATTCCAGGTAGTATCATCAATCTGATAATCTGCTGAATGATTTTTATAATACCCTTGCAGATGATCAAGGTCATCTTGTTTGTAGTTTCGTTTTGGTGCTTCTCCAAAGTTCTTTTTTAATCTGGTTAAAAGAGCTTTTTCAGCTCTTTTACTGTCTCTAAGTCCTAGCAGATAAGCGATCAAAGATATGCCTACAAGGACAGATAAAAAAATTATGCTCTCCATAGATGTATGTTTTTCCTTTATATTACTTGAATTTCCTGATTGATTCTGTAACTAGTTTTGTAAATAAAGGAGCTGCCTTGTCAGCTGCTTCCTGAACTTCCTTGTGTGAAAGAGGATTCTCTGAAAGACCTGCAGCAAGATTGCTGATGCAGGATACACCACATACCTTAAGGCCCATATGATTAGCTGCGATTGCTTCATTGACAGTACTCATACCAACTGCTGATACTCCAAGCTTCTGAAGAAGTCTGATCTCTGCAGGAGATTCATATGAAGGACCTGTAAGCTGGCAATATACACCCTCTTTGAGCTCTATACCATTTTCTTTTGCTGTATTTCTGATGATTTCCTGAAGGTCCTTTTTGTAAACTTCAGACATATCAGGGAATCTTGCTCCGAGCTCATCAAGGTTAGGTCCGATAAGCGGATTAGGAGCAAACATAGAAACATGATCTGTAATAAGCATCAGATCACCTGCATTAAAGCCTTCTCCAAGGCCGCCTGCAGCATTTGTTAGAAACAGGATCTTGGCACCAAGAAGTCCCATAAGTCTTGCGGGAAGAACAACATCATGAACGTCATATCCCTCATAAAAATGAACACGTCCCTTCATACATACGATCTTAACATCTCCAAGATAGCCAAAAATAAACTTTCCTGCATGGCCAGGAACTGTAGAAACAGGGAATCCCGGAATATCTTTATATTCAATTTCAGTCTCAATCTTTATATTATCTGCAAATCCGCCAAGTCCAGAGCCAAGTACAAGTGCTACGTCAGGAACAAAATCTGTCATTTTTCTAACTGCTTCTTTGCAGGCAAGTAATTTTTCATAACTCATATTTTTGTCACCTCTTACTTTCTTTTTTCAAACACTAGATAAAGTATAGCATATAACGC
>JAEEGL014144245.1_pt1 | contig 14238 bp, 11 predicted proteins | sample 9134231 | NCBI WGS metagenome assembly JAEEGL01 (sample SAMN16246548, study PRJNA631951) | gut metagenome | biome: gut microbiome; feature: rumen; material: fiber-attached | host: Bos | place: Iran: Karaj | collected 2018-10 | reverse complement strand
TCTTACACAACTGCCTATTACACTTCAGGAGGATGTGTCGAAACTTGGAAAGAAATATGCTACGCTGCTCAATCCGCTCCGCCAAAAGTCGACATTATTAAAGGTGGAGGCGGAACAGATACCCTACAAACGACAGAACCTGCAGAGCCAACAACATAAACTGGAAATGGAAGAGCAGGAACTCGCCGCTAAAGAGAAAGAGACTCGCGAACATGCTTTCAGCGAAGCGCTTCTAAAAGTACAAGCGGAGAAGGATGAACGTGAGAAAATGGAGATTAAAAACAAAAAGGACCTCAAAGACCTTGATACTGCTTTCAATAAATCTGTAAAAGCGCTTGATGATGAACTACGCGCATACAAGGAGACGCAAGCATCGGAAGCTGCTGTTAGGAACAGGGAGTTTGAAGCACAGAAAACACAACTCGACGAGCAACAGAAGGCTGAACTGTCAGGGAAGGGCGTGGATGTAAAACTGCTGGAACAATACCGCAAGGCTCTTGAAGAGTTGAAAGCGATGTTGACGATAATCAATAATGAGCGCCCCGACATCATCAGATATCGCGACGCAGAGCAAAATCTGTTCGCCAAGGAACCTGAAATCAAAAAGACCATCAAGGACATAGAGCAACATCTCGCCATGGTGCGTCAGCGTTATGAAGACAAGCGGACACGAATAGAGAAGAAAAGACAGGAATTGGAAGTACACCAGAAGTCGGTTCTCAAGAATCTGGCGCATAGGCGAGAGGGACTGAACCTTTATCATCAGATGGTGGAGAACGAACATTTGGTACCAGATACCTATCTTTCTGATGATAAGGCTGAGATAACCAACCAGGATTGCCAGCAATTGTTGAGCCAGCTTCGCGGAACGGTGAATCAGAAACGCGAATCGATAGACAAACTTAAAGATACGGTTGTCAGCTTCAATCGCAATTTCAAGCCGCAGAATGCTTTCCATTTCAACACTATGCCTGTGACGGATAACGACTATTTGCAGATAGCGGTTGATCTGCAGGACTTTATGGACAACAATAAGATTGAAGAGTTCCGCAGACGTACCAGTGAACATTATAAGGACATCCTGGGACGTATTTCTACAGAGATTGGGGCTCTGATGAAACGCCGTTCCGATGTTGATGGCGTGATACTTGATATCAACCGTGACTTTGTGGAGAAGAACTTTGCCGGAGTAATCAAGAGCATTGAACTCAGGGCAAATGAGTCTTCTGACAAGCTCATGCAGTTGCTCATTTCCATTCATGATTACACTGTTGAAAATGCCCTTTCTATCGGTGAACTCAACCTCTTCTCCAGTGACAATCGTGACGAGGTAAACCGTAAAGTGGTAGACTATTTGAAGAGTCTATCCCATCAGTTACAGAATGAACCCAACCGTCCGATGGTGTCACTTGGCGATGCCTTCCGCTTGCAGTTCCGTGTGAAGGAGAATGACAACGATACCAACTGGGTGGAACGTATCAACAATGTGGGTTCCGATGGTACGGACATACTGGTGAAAGCGATGGTCAATATCATGCTCATTAATGTGTTTAAGAAGAAGGCAGCCAAGAAGAGTGGTGATTTTGTCGTACATTGCATGATGGACGAGATAGGACGATTGCACCCCAACAACATCAAGGGCATTCTGCAGTTTGCCAACTCACGTAACATTTATCTTATCAATAGTTCTCCAACGTCGTATAATCCATACGATTACAAATACACGTATCTGCTGAGTAAGCATGGTGTCAAGACGCACGTGGAGAAATTGATGAAACGAATCCAATAGGCATTATTTATGGCGATAAGTGCATCTATACAAGCTTTGATAGCTGGCGAACAAGTTGCGAGTTCTCGTTTAAGCGACAAATTGCTTAACGAACTGTTGGCAGAGGGATTGCTTTCAGTCGTGACCCATGGCTCAAGGAAATCATATAGGGCGCGTGACGTTGAAGCATTGAAGAGATTTCTCATGGACAAAGATGAAAGCTATCGCATACTGGAAGTCAATATTTCTGATTCTCGTGCTTCGATGGCTGTGGAAACGGGCAATTCCAAGCTGCTGAAAGTTCGCTCATGTACTGGATTTCCAGTGAACACCTACGAACCTATAACGTGTTTGTTGAACGATGAAGAGATTGTGGTCAATCCTCCGGCAGGCAGTTTCATGTTTATCACGGATTGGCAGGTGTTTTCAATCCCCGAGGATGTCATTGTTGTGGGTGTTGAGAATATGGAGAACTTCCGGATGATTCGCCATCAACGAGCGTTATTCGAATCGGAAATCGGCAAGCATCATTTCTTGTTTGTTTCCCGCTATCCACAATCTACCGATCTTTGTTCTTGGCTTCAGACTATTCCAAATAGCTATGTTCATTACGGAGATTTCGATTTGGCGGGTATTCACATTTTCTTGACGGAATTCCATCAAAAAATCGACCATCGTTCTTCATTTCTCATTCCAGCAGACATAGAGAAACGGTTGCAAAAGGGTTCGCAAGAAAGATACAACAATCAAATCACCCGATATGGTCATCTGAAGTGTGACGATGATAGGATTCAGGGCCTTATAAACCTGATAAACAAGTATCGTCGTTGCTATGATCAGGAAGGATACATAATTGAATAAAATACGGGATTTCTTGAAAATTATTTTATCTTTACAACCCAAAATCATAAAAAATCAATCAATGAAAAAATCCATAATATTTCCCATCTCTATTCTGCTTGCAATCGCATTGTTCTCCTGCCACAAAGAGGAGGACATCCCTCCCGCCCTTACGCTCGACAAGGAGGCGAACATGACGATAGCGGAACTGCTGTCGCTCTACACGGTGAACAACGCCTACAGCTATGTTGAGATACCCGACAGTACGGTGATCTGTGGCATCGTAACTTCCTCAGACAAAGAGCAGAACTGCTACAAGTACCTCACCATTCAGGATGAAACCGGTGCCATTATGATTGTGATGAAGAACACGGAACTCTACAGCAAATATCCTGTCGGCTCCAAACTCTTTGTGGAGTGCGGGAATATGGTCATCGGGCACAAGTACCGCAACAAGCAGATCGCCTTGCTGGACGATGGCGCGATGGTCGGGATTCCGAAAGCGGATGAAGGGTTCTATCTGTTTACAGACGGGAAGGCGGGTCCGGAGCCGACGCCGTGGACCATCACCTCACGCGACCAGATCGACTCCACCTATTTCAACCGGCTGGTGCGGGTGGAGGGCGCACGGATGCAGAACGGCGGAGTGGACACCTACTGTCCCGACTCGGTAACCACCTATTGCGCCCGCTATATGATGCTGGAAGACAGCACCTACCTCACCCTCCGCACGAGTGCCCGCGCCACCTTTGCCGGCGAGCTGCTGCCTGCGGGGCGGTGCAACCTGAAAGGCATCCTCGTCAACTCCAGCAGCGGCCCCTTGCTGTACCTCCGCTCGCTGGACGATGTGGAACAGTAGAGTCGTTTCATGAAACATCTCTACAGGAATAATTTTGCGTCTCTACGAAATTTTGCTTAAACAACTGTTCTACAACGGTTTCCCGTCCGCCAGCAGTCGCAACTGTCCTTCCCCGTCAATGTAAACGCACCGGCGCGCATCGACATCGTACAAGGAGAACTCTTTTTCAAGATTGAGCGGCCCTGACACGTTTTGAGTGTGCCCGACAATCTGAATGATGTCGGTCAGCCCCTGCTGTTGCGGAACTGACATTTCCCCGATGCCTGCCCAAACTATGCTGCCGTGCCTGCTTCCTCCGCCACGGTCCGGGCCAATCTCACCCAACGCCCTGTTCAAATCGCCATTCCGGTACAAACCGTTGATGAAATCGGCGTTCAGGGTTTCCTCGTACGAAAGAGGGAAGATGTCGCGATGCTGGCTGTACCACCCGAACGAAATGCCTGCGTGCGACAAAAAGAAACGGCGTCCGTTCACCGAATAGTCGAATGCCATTTGGAACAGCGCTTCATTCTCCTGGAACTTGCGCCGAATGACATCATAGTTTTCGTAGTCGCAGCGATTGCTGCAGATATGCCTTCCCATAGAATAGCACAGGTCATGATTGCCCAGCAGCAAATGCACGTGGGGATTGGCCTTTGCGTAGGCGATGATCTGGGTGAAATTTTCAAGCGCGTCCCACGGGTACAACCCTTCCGACATGTACGGGTCAAGATAATCGCCCAGGAAAACCGTTTCCACATCATAATCGAAGACCTCCTTCCAAAAAGGGCGGCCGTGTATGTCAGGGACAATAATCAAACTGACGTCACTCTGTTTCATAACCAGTAAAAGCGGGCGCAAAGGTAGCATTTTTTCAGAAAAAAACGGGGACGGTTATATTTAAAAAATGTCGTACTTTTGCCGCTTTGTTAGAAAACGCAATCCTGATTCCGAATGAAAATCGCCCTCTATAGCAGACCTGTCAACGGTGAAGGCAGCGACTTCATCACCGAGGTCGTCCTCTTTTTGTTGGAAAGAAATGCGGATATAGCTGTATTCCAAACCCTTACACCGATGCTTCCCGAGACGGTACAGAGCCGTCTTTCCGGCACTTTCGCCAACCAGCAGGAGCTTTCCGACCTATGTCCCGACTTCCTTTTTTCCATCGGCGGCGATGGCACCTTCATTGATGCCGCCAACCTCGTGGGTGACAGCGGCCTGCCCATCCTCGGCATCAACACCGGCCGCATCGGCTTCCTCACCAATGTGAACCGAAGCAACTTCTGCGAAGCGTTTGATTTTCTGCAAAAAACTGATTTCCAGATTGAAAAAAGAAGTCTTTTGCAAATCCGCAGCGACAATGGCGCGGAACTTCCCGCCACTTTTGCCCTGAACGACATCTCCATCCACCCGCACGGGGAGTCGATCAATTCGGTGCATGTGGAGGCCAACGGCGAGCGGCTGAACACCTACTGGGGCGACGGCCTCATCGTGGCCACCCCCACCGGTTCCACCGCCTACTCGCTCAGCTGCGGCGGCCCCATTCTCGTGCCTTCCGCCAATGTGATGGTGCTCACCCCCATCGCCTCGCACAGCCTCACCGTGCGACCCATCGTTCTTCCCACTGACAACGAACTGAAAATCAAGGTGGAGAGCCGCTCGCACCGGTTCATCCTCTCCGTAGATTCGCACAGACTTACGATGAACGACGATGTAACGCTCACCGTGAGCCGCGCCCCCTACACCATCCAGACCATCCGCCTCCCCAACGCCGGCTTCTACTCCGTAATCCGCGAAAAGCTGCTGTGGGGGCTCGACAAACGCAATTTTTCCAACAATGAATAAGAAACCCGCTCCCAAACCCCAACCGTCCGTCAAGAAGGCGCCGAAACGACAGATGAAAGTCGGCAACATGCTCAACCCCACCCCCGTGGTGATGGTGAGCTGCGGCGAGACACCCGACGAGTACAACATCATCACCGTCGCATGGTGCGGCACCGTGTGCAGCGATCCGCCGATGTGCTACATCTCCGTCCGCCCCAACCGCCACTCCTACCCTATCATCAAGAAGAACCAGGAGTTTGTCATCAACCTTGTTTCCAACGAGTTGGCGGAACGCACCGATTGGTGTGGCGTGCGCTCGGGCAGCAAGTACAACAAGTTCTTCGAGACCGACCTTACGCCCGTCCGCAGCAGCGTGGTCAAGGCCCCGATGATTTACGAATCGCCCGTCAACCTTGAATGTGTGGTGAAGCAGGTCATTCCGCTCGGCACGCACGACATGTTCCTGGCTGAAATCGTGGCCGTTCACGCTTCAGAATTACTATTCGACAAAAAAACAGGAGCCCTTCACCTGGAACGCGCCAACCTCGTGACCTACTCCAACGGTCATTACTACCAGCTTGGAAAAATCATCGGGAAATTTGGATTTTCGGTGGAGAGGAAATAAACCACAAAAACAAAATACCGTCTCATATTTCGAAAATGTGGCGCAGAAAGCCATATTTTTTATTAACTTTGCACCCCAATTCTATAAACGGACGACTTTGACGAGACACTTTCGCAATATACTGACAATCATAACGATAATGCTTCTTTGCATGGTCGGTCGCGCGCAGGTTGTACTCACTTCCGACGACACAGTTTCCCATTTTCAAATCGACTATTCCAACCCCGTCACTTTTGAGATAGGCGGCATTACCACGTCGGGTACCGGAAACCTTGACCAGCGGATGCTTCTTTTCCAAGTGGGCGACCAGATTGAAATTCCCGGAGAAAAGATCTCCAAGACCATCAAAAAACTTTGGAGCACAGGTCTTTACGAAAACATCCGTATCTCCATCACCAAGACTGTCGGCAACACCGCTTTCCTGGACATCTACCTGGAGGCGCGTTCCCGTATGCTCGCCTTCGCTTTCGTGGGCGCAAAAAAGAACGAAGAGACCGACCTGCGCGAAAAACTGAAGATCTCGCAGGGCAACATCGTCAACGACAACCTCAAGACCACTTGCATCAATCTGATCAAGGACTTCTATATCGACAAGGGTTTTTACAACTGCGAGGTAACTGTGGAGGAGAAAGCCGACGACAAGGTCAGCCGTGCCGTCAACCTCTTTTTCCACATCAACAAAGGAAAGAAAATCAAGATTGACCGCATCACGTTCTATGGTAACGACAACGTTTCCGATGCAAAGTTGCTGAAAGCGATGAAGAGCACGAAGGAGCGTTTTCATTTCACCCCGTTCTACAAGGCCGACACCGTCATCGCCTATATGTTCAAGCATCCCGAATACTACAGGTCCAAGGACATCATCGAGCACTTGGGCGACTACTTCGCCGGCCGTGTCAACCTGCGTATATTCAAGGCCTCGAAGTTCATCCAGGGCGTTTACGAGACGGACAAGAACTCCCTGATTGACAAGTTCAACGAGCTCGGCTACCGCGACGCCTACATTGAGAAGGACACCTTCTACATCGACGGCAACTACGCCTACATCGACATTCACGTCAACGAGGGACCGCGTTACTACTTCCGCAACATTGACTTCGTGGGCAACACCAAATACCCCACCGAGCTCCTTCAAAAAATACTGAACATCAACAAGGGGGATGTTTACAACCAGAAGCGGTTGATGGAAAACATCAGCATGAACCAGGAGGGCAACGACATCAGCTCGCTTTACATGAACGACGGATACCTATTCTTCTACGCCAACCCGACGGAGGTGTTGATTGAAGGGGACTCCATCGACATTGAAATCCGAATCCGTGAGGGCCAGCAGGCCACCTACAACAAGATTACGGTCAGCGGCAACACGAAGACCAACGACAACGTGATTCTGCGCGAGGTGACGACGATCCCCGGGCAGATGTTCAACCGCGCCGACATCATCCGCTCGCAGCAGGTGCTGCTCTCCACCGGCTACTTCAACCAGGAGAAGATGGACGTGCGCCCGACCCCCAACGAGGCCGAGGGTACCGTCGATATCGAATATGTGGTGGAGGAGACCTCTTCCGACCAGCTGGAACTGTCGGCAGGTTATGGCGCCACCGGATTGGTGTTGAGCGCGGGTATCTCCTTCAACAACTTCTCTTTCAAGAAGTTTTTCAAGAAAGAGGCATGGAAGCCGATTCCGTCGGGTGACGGACAGAAGCTGTCGCTGCGCGTGTCGGTGAGTTCCAAATGGTACCAGTCGTACAGTTTCACCTTTGTGGAGCCGTGGCTGGGAGGCAAGAAGCCCAACACACTGTCGGCCAATGTCTATTACCAGTTGCAGACCAACGGCTACGCCCGTGCCGACGCGCTCTACGGCGTACTTCGCGTGATCGGTGCCAACGTCACTTTCGCACGCAAGCTGAAATGGCCCGACGACTATTTCCAGGTTTCACACAGCCTGATATACCAATATTATAATGTAAAGAACTTCCAGAACATCTTTGTGTTCAGCGATGGTTACGCGAACAACATCAGCTACAAGTTCATGATCACGCGTAATTCCGTCAGCGCGCCGATTTATCCGCGCGAGGGATCCGAAATCACCTTCTCGGTGCAGCTCACGCCCCCCTACTCCGCCTTCACAAACAAGGACTACACCAACGCCACCGACCAGGAGAAGTACAGGTTCCTTGAATTCCACAAATGGAAGTTAAACGTGTCATGGTTCACGAAGATTGTGGACAACCTCGTGCTGAACGTGCGGCTGAAGACCGGTTTCATCGGCTGGTACAACAAGCAGATCGGGGCTCCGCCGTTCGAGCGGTTCTACCTCGGCGGCGACGGGCTCTCCAGTTGGGCGCTCGACGGACGTGAAATCATCGGCATGCGCGGCTACGACGACAGCGCGCTGACCCCGATGCAGGACGGTACTGAGGTGGGCGGCACCATCTTCAACAAGTTCACCGCCGAGTTGCGCTATCCCATTACCCTGAATCCGAGCGCCACCATCTATGTCCTCGCTTTCGCGGAGGCGGGCAAGGCATGGATCGACAAACGCAAATACTCCCCCTTCAACCTATACAAGTCAGCCGGCCTCGGCATCCGCATCTACCTGCCCATGTTCGGACTGCTCGGCTTCGACTGGGCCTACGGCTTCGACACACTGCCCGGCGAAAAGAACGCCAGCGGCAGCCACTTCCACATCTCCATCAACCAATCCATCGACTAAAACATAATAAAACCGACGTTTTTACGTTGTATATCGCGCAATTTCAAAAATCAAGTATTATGAAAAAAAGCATCTTAACCATCATCATCGCTGCCTTTCTGACACTCCCCGTGTTCGGGCAGAAATACGCCTACATTGATTCCGAGTATATTCTGAGCAACATGCCCGACTACACGGAGGCTCAGGCAGAACTCGACCGCCTTGCCACCGAATGGCAGAATGAAATCGAGAAGAAGTTCGCCGAAATCGATGCCATGTACAAAAAATACCAGACAGAGGCCATCACCCTTCCCGACAACATGAAGCAGAAACGCGAGGAAGCCATCATCAACGCTGAAAAAGCGGCCAAAGACCTCCAGAAGAAACGCTTCGGCACCGACGGAGACCTCTTCAAGAAAAGAGAAGAACTGGTCAAGCCCATCCAAGACCGCGTTTTCACCGCCATTGACGAATACGCCAAAGAAAAAGGCTACGCCTTCGTGTTCGACGTCGCCGGCTCCATGACCATCATCTACGCAGACCCGAAGTGGGACATCAACGACCAGATCATGCAGAAACTTGGTGTCACCGCCCGCGACAACAACAAAGACGAGGACGACGACTAATCCCTACCATAATTGATAATTTTACCGAAGATGAAAAAAGGACTTTTATTACTTGCAGCCATCGTGCTGTCTTGCACCGCCACTTTCGCCCAGAAATATGGACATGTGAATTCACAGGAGATTTTCGCTGCCATGCCCGGTGCCGACTCCCTGCAGATCAAGCTGAAAGCTTTTGAAACCGAACTTACGGAAATCTACACCGGAATGGTCACGGAATTCCAGACCAAAAAGGAAAAATTCGACCAAGAAGCCGGCACCATGTCCTCCACCGTGCGCCAGTACCGCGAGAAAGAACTGGTGGACCTCCAACAGCGCATTATGGAGTTCCAAGAGGGTGTCCAGAGCGACATGCAGGAAAAGCAGCTTGAGCTGATGCAGCCCTTCCAGGACAAGATTCTCAAAGCCATTGAAGAGGTGGCCAAGGAGAACGGCTACGCCTATATTTTCGACACGCAGGTCCTTCTCTATTCCGAAGGCGGCGACGATGTCAGCGCTCTCATCAAAAAGAAAATGGGAATCAAATAGTTAAAGACAATGAAGAAAATTATTCTTACCATAGTCGTTGTTTTGGCGGCCGGTCTGTTCTGCACCGAGTTGAATGCCCAGAAAGCGAAGTTCGGCCATGTGGACTATGCCGGCATCATTGAAATCATGCCGGAAACCGACAGTGCCCAAGTGGAGGTCAAGCAACTGAAGGCCGACCTCGAGGCTGAAGCGGGCGTGATGCAGCAGGAGTTCCAGGCCAAATACGAGGAATTCTCCCAGAAGCAGGCCACCTACAGTCCTGCCGTCGCCCAGGTGAAGCAGAAAGAGCTGGAAGACATGTACCAACGCCTGCAGGCCTTTGCCGAAGGTGCACAAAGCCAGATACAAGCCAAACAGGTGGAACTTCTCAAACCTGTCCAGGACAAAGTCCTCAATGCCATCAAGGAGGTGGCCAAAGCCGACAACTTCACCTATATTTTCGATGTCACCACCGTGGCCTACGGCTGGGATACCACCGACATCACTGACAAGGTCAAGGCGAAATTAGGACTCAAGTAATGGAATTCATCGACTCGCACGGGCATCTCTACAAGGAATACTACGAGGATTTTGACGAGGTGGTCGCCCGTGCCATCCAAGCCGGGGTCACAAAAGTAGTCCTGCCCTGCGTGACCTCCCAAAGTTTGAACGACATCTTCGATGCTGTGGAACAATACCCGCAGCATCTTTTTCCGTTAATAGGGCTTCATCCGACCGACATTCCCGAGGACTACGAGCGTGAGCTGGCGGTATTGGAGGGTTGGCTGGACGATCCGCGCGTGGTCGGCATCGGCGAGATCGGGATGGACCTGTACCACACCACCGAGACGCGGGAGGTGCAGAAAGTGGTGTTTGCCCGCCAGCTGGAGTGGGCCTGTGAACGGCACCTGCCCGTATCCATGCACGTCCGCAGCGCCTATCCCGATGCGCTGGAAATCCTCAAGCGTTTCTCCGGAAGCGGACTGAAAGGCATCCTCCACTGCTTTTCCGGCGGTATCCAAGAGGCACAATGGGCAGTGAAGGAGGGCTACCTGCTCGGCGTGGGCGGCGTTGTCACATTTAAAAACAACAAATTACAAGACATCATTAAAGAAGTAGGGTTGGAACACATCGCTTTGGAAACCGACTGCCCGTTTCTGGCGCCTGTCCCCTACCGTGGCACCCGCAACGAAAGTGCCTATATCCCCGTCATCGCCCAAAAGGTGGCCGACATCTTCGAGTGCCCCGTCGAACACGTCGCGGAAGTCACCACGGCAAACGTGCTGGGACTGCGACAATTGAGAATTGAGAATTGAGAATTGAAAACTGAAAATTGAAAACGGAAAAGGTGTACCTTTGCCGCACGGAAAAACCGTAGAAAGTAGAAAGTATAAAGTTGCCTTCGCACAAGCCCCTCTTCAAACCTCCTACCTTATACCTCATACCTTCAACTCTTCACTCTTGACTTTTAACTCTTAACTTATAACCATGAAATCCCCTACCCCTCTCCGCCCCCTGTTTTTTACGTTGCTGATGTTGTTGGCAGTCACGCTTTCCGCGCAGCGCAGCGAGAACGATTACCGCGAAGAAATCCACGGCAAGTTCCACGTGGCGCCGGACGGCACCGTATGGAGTGCGACCCAAAACAGCATAATTCACAAACTCGCTCCTGGAGATTCCCTATGGCGCAGTCATCGCTTTTATATCGACGGTTCCACTGCCATCAACTGGCCCGATGGTTGGAACGATGGCAATCAGATGTTTTTCTTTGGCGATTCCACCATCCTCCTGTTCAATACCAATGGTGATGAGACAGTGAATTACTACCGCTCCACTGACAACGGAAAAACATGGGTACAACACTCTTTCCCCAATCCCGACGAAAAATTTGTAGAATGTGTTTATGCCCGCAATGGCAGGATATGGTTGACGCAACCCTGCGGCTCCCTATTTTTTTCGGATGACAATGGATTGACATTCAGAAGTGTTCCTTCGGCTGTCGTCATTCCCCGCCACTGCTTTGACATGAATCGTATTAGCATGTTGTCCGACGGGCGGCATGGTGTAACCAGCGGGTGGCACAGCCACATCTTCCTTACGGATGACAACTGGCAGACGGCCACCAAACTGAAATCACCGTTTGACCTGGGTTTGCTGCCGAACGACCCTGATTATAGCGACACGCACATCAACGACTTGCTCTATTGGCGCAATTTCCTGTTGATCGAGCAGAACGATTGCTGCTTCTATACGGAAATTGGGGATACGGCACGGTGGCGGCAGTTTCCTGTGGCTACAGAAAGCTTTATGGAGGACACCACCCGCAATCTGTTGGCAATCACAACAAAAGACGGCTATCTTCTCCTGACTGCCGACCTTCGCCAATTCGACACCATAGGACGGTTTTCCGATACGGACGGAGGCACTCTCATTGCCGTAAGGGACAACCAATACTATGTAACGAATAAAAGCCATCTGTTCATCGTGTCCCGAGACAGGGTGTGCACGCACGATTTTTACACGGACCAGCCCATCCATATTTCCGAGTATAGAAGCAAGGATAAAGTGGGCAGCAATCTTTTTTACATAGAAGGTCGTAGCCGTCGTAGCCTCTACCACTTTGACAAAAAACGCAATCAATGGTATCGGATAAAAACACCCTTGAAAACCATTGCTGACATTCTTCCCTACCAAAAAAGCCGCGATGTTGTCATGCTGTCTGACGGTTACCACAACTATCTGTTTGACATCAACAAGCAGACATACACTCCGTTCCGTTACGAGCACCCACTACAGGATTTCTTAAAGCACCCCATAAAATCCATCCTCATAACCGCCTCTTCTTTTGGCTGTTTTCACAGCATCATTGAAGGCATTGAATACAGCAGAAACGGTGATTTTTTTGTATCACAAGACAATAAATTACGAGAAGAGTGGAATGCCGAGGATTCCATTGCGGACAAGTGTTTCAAAGAGTTCTCGAAAACATTTCCCGCGGCAAAGCTGGACTCCCTGTTGAACAATCTTGACGAACATTATGACATGGGACTGTCCTGGAAAATGTTTGACATCACCCCCGCCGACATTGACTCGATGCGGGCTACAATCAAGCTAATGGACAACCGCATACGTAACGACAAGGCCTCTCTGCAATGGGCTGGCGACACTATGCTGCAATTGAGTGACAGTCTGCTCACCGCCATTGTCTTGCCGGACTATAGCGGCGGCTGCACCACCTCCAACAAACTGGCCATTTGCTTCACCAACAGCCAGAACAAAAAATTGGTAATCAGGTGTGAAGATTCCAATTGCCAAATAGGCTCCGTTCCCTACATGCTGCCGGGGAGAATTGTTTATGACGGCAAAACATTCTATGTCAGCCATATACCATTTATGCAGTTTGTCTCAACGCTGATGCCCGAAAAAATGATCACCCGGAATAAATTCACCGTTCACGAACTGCTGTGCAAAGTGGCGAGATACCTGTTGAAATGGTAATTTTTTCCTTCGGTTTCTTCGATTTGACTTTTTCAATATTTATACAACTACCCTGCGCTACGCGCACCCCTTCTTCAAAAAGAAGGGGAATTTATGCCGCCCCTTCTACCTTCTACCTTCTACCTTCAGACGCCACAATGTGACGTCTATACAAATCATACAGGCAAATAATTATTCTCCCCTTCCATTGACAAATTCCAAAAAATATCGTACTTTTGCACTCGCTTTCAAAAAAGGCAGAAATTATTTATAACCATTTTAAAATAAACAAATTATGCAGAAAAAAGGTAACAAATACGGTACCCACCGTGTCATTGAGCCGAAGGGAGTTCTTCCGCAGCCGGCCAACAAGTTGGACAACAACATGGACGAGATTTACGACAACGAAATCCTCATTGATGTCCAGACCCTGAATATCGACTCCGCTTCTTTCACTGACATCCACAACTACGCCAAGCAGCAGGCTGGCGAAGGCGCTTCCGTCGAGAAGATCATGGAAGAGGTCAAGAAAGAGATGCTCCTCAATGTGGAACTGCAGGGCAAGCACCGCAACCGTCGTACCGGTTCCGGCGGTATGCTCCTCGGCAAGGTGGAGAAAATCGGTGACGCTCTGAAAGGCAAAATCGACCTCAAAGAAGGCGACCGTATTGCTACCCTCGTTTCCCTCTCCCTCACCCCGCTCCGCATCGACGAGATTCTCGAAATCCGTCCCGATGTCGACCAGGTGGATATCAAGGGTAAGGCCATTCTCTTCGAGAGCGGCATCTATGCCAAGATCCCCAACGATATGCCCGAAAAACTGGCTCTCTCTGCCCTCGACGTGGCCGGTGCCCCCGCACAGACCGCCAAGCTCTGCCAGTATGGCCAGACCGTTGTCATCCTCGGCGCAGGTGGCAAGAGCGGCATGCTCTGCTGCTATGAGGCCAAGAAGCGCGTAGGCGTCACCGGTAAGGTTATCGGCATTGCCAACAGCCCCAAGAGCACTCAGCGCATCAAGGACCTCGGTTTCTGCGACATCGT
>JAEEGL011065176.1_pt1 | contig 14238 bp, 14 predicted proteins | sample 9134231 | NCBI WGS metagenome assembly JAEEGL01 (sample SAMN16246548, study PRJNA631951) | gut metagenome | biome: gut microbiome; feature: rumen; material: fiber-attached | host: Bos | place: Iran: Karaj | collected 2018-10 | reverse complement strand
TGAACTCAGATTTGCGAGTACGTCCTGAATTTCTAGGATTACAATCGCTACTTTCAGCGTTCCTGCAGCACAGTTCTGCTCAGCGATCCATGATGGCCAGCTCTCACTTCGCTCAGTCTCTAGTGATCGAGGGATCCGAAACCCCACGAGTCATGACAGGCTACGAAGAACAAGTAGGCAAACATGAGTTCACTAAGTGTGAGGTTGATCAGGATATCGTTGTTCAACGAGTCATCCCGAAGTTCAACCCATCTGCATTCAAAGACAACGCATTCGAATCCATCCCAAGTTGGACAGTGATCTATACTGGAGAGGATGGGATGGTTCACTGCATGGATGTATCCACGTATACCTATCTTCACGACGGGTTCGGATATTTCAACAAGATGCTCTGCCTGGATGAAGAGCGTCTACATCCTGGCAACATGATCCCTAAGGGAACGAAGCTCACAACAAGTCCGTCTCACGAGGATTCTCGTTGGAAGATGGGCACTAATGGTAATGTCATCTACATGGGAGAGTGGGGCTCCACTGAGGATGCCTGTGTCATCAGTCGATCGCTGGCCGAACGTGGCACGAATCTTGCGATCCTGCAGACCAAACTCACCATCGGTGTTGATGACATACCTCTGGATCTTTATGGTGATGGAATGAACTATAAGTGCTTCCCTGACATCGGTGAGCAAGTTCGTTCTGATGGCGTGCTTATCGGACTCAGAAGGAACAACGAGAGCACGTTCGTATCTGACATGATCCCGTCTCGATTGAGAGAAGCTGAACTGGTTCACGATGAGCTACACAAAGCTCCTCCTGGATCTACAGTGATCGATGTTGATGTTTACATCAACAGAGACGCTCTCAAGAAGATGAAGGATCGCGATGACTCGATCTATCGTCAGTTCCTTGATATCCACAGAGCACAGGAGTACTATTACAACAGTGTTCTCGATGCCTATCAGAAACTCTGCACTAAGGACGGTGAGAACCTTCCGTGGTCTCCAGAGTTTAACACACTCGTTGTTAAGTGTGCTTGCTTGAGCAACAACAAGAAGTTCGTAAGCAAGAACATCAAGCTGTATGATGCACGTGACCCAGTCGAGTTCATCACTGTGGTCATCACCTATGCCTACAAACGCAAGATCACTCTGGGTTCCAAGATCAGTGATCGCTGCGGAGGCAAAGGTGTAGTCAGTGCTATCTGGGAAGACGAGAACATGCCTGTCGATGACAACGGTATCCGTGCAGACATCATCATGACGCCTGCGTCCATGGTCAACCGCATGAACCCAGCTCAGGCTTACGAACAGTTCTGGAACAGAGTCGGGTTGCAAGTCATCCGCAACGTTAAGACTCAGTGGCTGAATGCAGGTTATGACGAACAGAGGGATTGGGTTAAGGATCCATTGTTCCAGGAACACTGGCGGCAGATCTACGATTACATCCTCGGGTTCTTTAATGATTTCAGACCTGCTTATGCCAAGTTCATCAACGAGATCCATCCAACTGACAAGTTGAAGATAGAGTTCGTTGCTGGATGTCTAACTGAGGGACTCTATCTGATCAATGCGTTCAGAACTCCTAACACCATGGAAGAGATCCTCGACGTCACGAAGAAATATGGAGTTGTCAAGACTCCTGTGACGTATCGTGTACAGAACAAGGACACAGGTGAGTGGAGGACTATAAGGACCAACAACAGCATGTTGATCGGCAGCAAGTATCTTATCGTTCTTGGTAAGATCCCTGCCAGTGCGATCAGTGCAGTTGCGCTTGGCCACGTGTCTCAGCATGAGATCCCTATCAAGCCCAAGTCCAAACACATCAAGAGTCAGAACGTTTTGGGTCAAACTCCCCAAAAATTTGGCCGCGCTCATCGCGCTTAACCACATTTCCGGGTAACCGGGAATTGCAAACCTCGTGAATTGCAGGAAACTCTCTAAAGAGACAATCTGCAGCCAAGCCTTGATCACAGCAAGGAAGGTTCAACGACTATCGAAAGGATACCAACAAAACCGTTTTGTTTCATGTGTCGGGTTGTTGGGAATAACCGAGTAGAGTACGTCCAAGCGGACGGAAGTGCGAGGCATCCAGCTATCGACTGGATGAAGAAATAGTCTGATCCCTACAGTAATGTGGGGCTGGTTACGTACCGGACTAAGAACTAGCAATCTTAGTTGAACACAAATGGAAGACGAGACCTGTATCTTGAACATGTCCATCGGACCTGGAGCACTAGCTCGGTTGTATGGATCTTACGCGACTTCTCCAGAAATGACTAAGGAACTGGCAGAGATGCTTCTCAAAGAGCCATCCCCAACTGCTATACCTTGTCTCGAGAGGACAACGCAGGATATCATCAACCACTCCAGCAACATCAGTCTACTGAAGCACATGGGAGCAGTTATCGGCTACGACATGAGCAGTACGTCTCACAAGTAGTTGTACCCTAAGCTGGGAGCGCACCATCACAGTGCCTCCCAGCTATTATATCTTTTTCAACAACCGTCTATCTTCTAAGGAACGTCAAGTAGAGCCCGCAACGGACTCATCATGTCTGTAGTGATATATTACTTACATGACCTAAAACGAAGACAAGACCACATCAACAGAAGAAAGGACAATGATGCGAACAACAAGAAGATCCTTGGGAGTATTCACTCCAGAGCAATTAGGCAAGTGGGATCTCATCAACCAGATCGCGCATGAAGACGCAGATCTCGAGGTACGACTCGATGACGGTAATGAGATAACCCTCCCTGTACAGCTAGGCATTTACAATGGATTGTTGTGGGGAGTTTGGAAGACATTCGACCAACCCATCACAGTCGATCGAGTTTATTGGCCCGACAGAACTGTGGACAAGGAGTCCGGAGCTATCACGTATAGCTTGACATCTGACACGATCCACGAACGTTTGTGTGACATCTATAACGAACTGATCTTGAAGTACAACATCGAGCCTTACATGAACGTTGTGGCCGCAGTGTTCAAGTGCAAGCAAAGGTTCGCTATCTTCGCCGACGTGCATACTCGTGAGTTCCAGTCCACACTTGACATGATCAGCATGGCAGAACTCTGTGTTCAGAAACCAGTCAAAGACATCATCAGTCGCAAACTCGATGAGTCTCATGGAACCAAGTATGCGGAGAAGCAGTTCGAGAAGATGACTGACGACTTGATGAAAGTCTTGGCTTCGCCCACGGCACTGAAGGTCAATCCACTGCTTCCGTTCATGCAGACTAAACTCTTGAAGCGCAACCAGGTGCCACAGATGTTCGGTGCTTATGGTACTCGTTCTGATATCACTGACGAAATGAAGAAGCATGCAATCAGTGAATCTGCAGTTAGTGGTCTGCTTAGCGTGGACGACTATGCGATCGAGTCTCTGTCTGCACGCAAAGCTGCATTCTTCAACAACGCTGTTATTCAACGCGCTCAGTACTTCGCTCGCCGAGTCAGGCTAGGTGCATCTAAGCAATCGCGGCTGTATCGTGGATGGTGTGGTTCCGAAGTAACTATACCGTTCGTGATCAAGAGCAAGTTCAAGAAGAACTTCATCGGCAAGTTCGTCAAGGTCGACGATAAGACGCGTCATCTCCTTAAAGAGAGAGTCTGGCCGCAGTATCCAAACGATGACAGTATTGAACTTACCAAAGCCAACATTGATCTGTTCGTTGATCGCGAGATCCAGATGTGGAGTCCATTCGGCTGCAGGTATACTGACGGGGTGTGTGAACACTGTGCAGGTTGCATGCATCAGAAACTTCACGCCTACATCCCAGAAGACATCTGGCTTAACGTGTTCTTGTCAACATTCGTGGTGTCTTCTGTGACTCAGAAGATCTTGTCGGCTAAACACCTGATCAAGACCTCCTCTAAGGAGTATGTCATCCCTCAGGAGGCACTCAAGTACATCGAGAAAAGTGGCGATGCTCTATTGTTCAACAAGAACGCCGCTAAGGCTATCAAAGGCAAGAAGGTGTTCCTAAGACTAGAGCAGACTTCGTTCCTCGGTCCACTCAACGATCTATCCAGAGAAACACTCCCACGTGGAGCAGCGTTCTCCAGTGTTCAACGCATCGGTCTAACCGACGAGAGTGGACACATGTACGATGTCGTGGAACTGTCTGATGGAACGACCATGCTGTATTTCTCCGAGTACATGATGTACTACATGCACAAGCAGTTCAAGAAGCTACGTATAGATAAAGACTATGTCGATATACCTATGGAAAACTTCGATTTCACGAAGGCTCTCCTGAAGTACACGGCAGTCAATGATGATATGGTCAGCTTCGTGAACCGCGTCGATACATTCGTCATGAAAGACGTCCGTGACTACACGAACATCTCCGTATGCCTGGACAAGTTCTCCAGTCTCATCTACGACAAGACAGATGTTCACATCTTCCCAGTAGAGATGATGCTACGTGGCTATCTGGCATCTGAGAACAACATGGACATCCCCGTCATCACTGACCCACGAGCTCGTGTAAGGTTCGTCGGACTAGGCGAGGTCATCTCCAACACTGCACTGAGTACCAAGCTGTCCTTCCAAGGACTGAACGCGTTGTTCGAGGATCCTCGTCCAACGTTGAAGAACATCGGTAACGGTGAAGGCTATTACGACCCGCTGTACTCGTTTTGCGAACTAGAATAGGGGATCCTATATCCTCACATTGTTCACGTCGGTTGGGTGTGGGTCCTTGCCCACACCCAACCAGCATTTAATCAAGGAAGATACAACCCCTCATAATGAGAAAGGAGGTTAATCAATGGATGCAACTGTTACGATCTTTCGTGGTCACACGTTCGCAGCTATTACTCTATTGAGAAGTTCCCCTCTCGCTCATCTGGTGGGGAGATTCCTTAATGATGCACTCATCGAGATGGAGTATGTTCCTGAACATAGGGAATGTATCAATGGTCGATGGGTTAAAGTCTGGCCTAAGCGCGTACCCAAATACAAGTACTTCTTGTACGAAGAGAAGTCACAAAAGATGAGGATCCCCATCTCTTACTGTGAACAACTCATCCACTGGATCAAGAGTGCTGGGTACAAGATCGAGGAGAAGTTCGTCAATGGTTACGAACTTCGTAAGTCTGGGATCAGTATGAAACCTGGAGTTGAGGATATGCCTCACCAAGTTGAACTGATCGCTAAATGCTCTGAGAAGACACCTGGTATGAAGGGACTCGCTATGCAGACAGGAAAAGGAAAAACGTACTCTGCTATCAAGTCCATGGTCAATCTAGGTTATTGTGGCATCGTCATCGTTAAAGGTCTAATGAACCAATGGATGGATTCCATATGGGAATTCACGGACTGTTCTAGAGATGATGTGTATAAAATCCAGGAGTTCAACTCCCTTGCACTGTTGGCACAGAATCCGAATTTCAAGCCGAAGATCTTTGTAAGTTCATTGAGGACTATACAGCTGTTCGCTAACGGTGGTGGAGACTATGACGTTCTTCCATGGAACTACGATGAGTTCCTGAGGACGTATGGTATCGGTGTCAAGATCATCGATGAAGCGCATCAAGCTTTTCACGCCACGACTATGATGGATCTTAGGACTAACGTCCCTTACAACCTCTACTGTACTGCAACCTTCACGCAGTCCAGTAAGAAAGCCAGAGAAATCTTCAATCACATCTTTCCACGTGAGATCCAGTATGGAAGAGCTAACTACGATAAGTATCTTTCTATCATCTGGATCAATTTCTACGGTACAGTTGATGAACGTAAATGTGTTAAGCGACACGGCTACATGCATGCTAGGTATGAGAAGGAACTGATGGTGAGCGAGAAGAAATTCAATGATCATCTCAATGAAGTTATCCTTCCTTATCTTGACATGTACTACATCAACAGGTACAAGCCTGGCTACAAGGCTCTGATCTTCTGTGCTAGCATCAATTTCGTAGAACACCTCACTGCTAAGCTCAAAAAGATCTACCCCGACAAGAAGATCGTCAGTTACTTAGGGGGAGATGAGTCAACTGTCCTTCTCGGTGCGGACATAGTCGTTTCGACGACTGGTAAATCTGGGACTGGCTTGGATCTTAAAGGTTTGATCTTCGCCATGAACACTACGTCTGGCACCTCTGAGGTGCTGGCTCTCCAGATGGCGGGACGCATCAGAAAGAAGGACGATGTTGAACTCATTTACATGGACAGATGTGACATGAACATAAGTGCTCAAGTAAGGCATGGTGAAACTCGCAAGGAAATCTTGCGAGATATATCCAACAAGTTCTTCGAGTACAATGGTCTCACAGATCTGTCAGTGCAGACTGGCGAAGTCCGCACAGTACCATCCATCTAAAGAGGAAAGAGATGAAAAAGACTCTATTCATACTGCTGTCACCGCTGGCATACATGGTCTACCTTGGGATTTACATCTACAAGGCATTCTTCAAAGCAGGACATGCTCTACGGCATGATTGGAAGCACGAGTTCTGTGAGGGAGACAGACATCCTTCCAACAGAGGACCAGTGTTCATCGGTCCTAACGGTGATGCCAATCAGAAGAAGCGCCACCGTCGTGGACATCGTGGTGGTAAGAAGCATAGGAAATACTACCATCACGGCTCTTGAGAAGTTGGAACAACATCCAGGTAGGGAGGTTCGTCCTCTCTACCTGGGATGTATTTCTTTTTTTTTGTGGATATATTACAAACATGAAGTTAGCAAGGTGCAACTTCATTAACAACACTAACCGAAAGGAAAGTAACATGAACAAGTCCACCCCCAACAACAACTCCGAGATCATCCGTAAGATCAAGAGCAACTTCGATGCGATGGTCATGTGCATCAAGCATGTGCACGACCTCAAGCACGAGCGTCGCCTGGTCATAGGTGAACTCATCCCTCTGACGCCTGCCTACCTCGCCGAGAACTGGTTCAAGGAAGAGGAGAAGAAGCGTGAGGCCGAGTGCAAGGAGAAGAAAGAGGAGTTCGTCGCTAAGACGTTCTCTGACGCCATCATTCCCGAGTACGAGAAGGCTTGCTGGACTCCAAGCGAGGAGGACGAAAAGAACCTCTCTGCCAAGGAACTCGCCGCGAAGGCCGAGGCACTGAAGAAGGAATACTCCGAGCTTCAGTACAAGACCGCGATGTCCAACTTCATGGACACTGTGATCGGCAACTGGGTCGCACGCGATGCGATCGCTCAGTTCGACGACAAGCGCAAGAACACCATCGCCATCGAGGAGGATCTGCGCAAGAGCACTGAGAAGTTCGTTAACATCCTGTGTTCCAGCCCGTACCGTCTCACAGACGAGGATTACGCTGAGGTGAGCAAGATCTGTCAGTTCATGAGCATCTCTGGACGCAGGCTGCGCAAGCATCAGCGTCAGGCGAAGCACTAGGAACATCGATGCCTCCGTACCTACGTGGGTGGCCTTACGGCTGCCCACGTAGGTGTTCTTCTTTTTTGCCTATTGGTTTCAAACATTGAACAGTAAGATGTGAGCATGTCTAACACGATTAGCAGAGACAAATTGCAAGTTCACACCAGATTTAATTGGTATAATCTGATTGCATGAAGCATACAGATTAGCATGCGAAACTTCACCCGAAACCTTATACCCGAAGTTAAATGCGTGTTGTTTAAGAATATTAACACGCGCAGATCCACTCACAAGCCACACGCGCATATCTTCAAGTGATTCAGTTCCTCCTTGACAACAAAAGTCAATGGAAAGCATCTTCGTTTTTCCGCCTGTCCAAGTCGGTATAGAAACTGTGTATTCGTATACTGGATCGGTTTCATCCGTGCGGTGACAACTAATAGCATTATACGGAGATGGAGCAGTTACTGTTTCTCCTTTTGCAGGAGAAACTAGATCACCAGCAAGAGTATAACCCCAATATGGAACAACCTCAGTATAGTTACTCAGACTAGATGGTCCAATACCGTGATCAGTGTCTGGAGGAGTCGCAGCAACTAAATCTCCATTTGCATCAGTGCCAACGAAACTTGCATTGGTGACTGTTTTAAGTACACCAGCAGCGGCTGCAGTAGCATGAGTTGGCGTGTAGCTGTACATTGGTGCATTGCCAGCTACCAACTGTCCAGATCCATTCACGTAAATAGGCAGGGTGGCCCCACCAATCGCTCCAGCGATTGGGGTTATGGTTCCATCTGCGGCGATATAAACCGGTCGATTTGACGCACCGATTGCTCCTTGGATTGGCTTGGCGGCGCTTAAGTTGAGCCAATTCTATGTTCAACGATTTTTAAGACAAGGAGGTCTATCATGGACGCAGTTGGCTCAACTACGAAGCCTATTTACATCGACACTGATGGCGCCGCCAAGCCAATCCAACGCGAGATTTTGACGATCCTGGACATCTATCCAGTCGGGTCAGTCTATCTTTCTCTTAATGCAAGTTTCGATCCAAATACCTCCTTCGGAGGTACGTGGGAGAGATTCGGAGCAGGTAGATGTTTGTGGGGCGTTGGTGAAGATAATTCTGGTTTAGGCGAAAAATTAGCTGCCTCTCTTCCAAATATTAAAGGTGGTTTCCGATTTGATGTTTCTGATAACAACCTAGGAACTGAGGTAGATCAGAAATTTGAAGGTGTTGTCTGGGGAGAATACGGTTCTTTTGGAGGAAAGACTAATCCTTCTAAGCTTGAAGGATTCTCAGACGGTCGTATTCAATTTGACAATTCCAGAATCCTTCGAAGTGAGACGATCCAAGTTAAAGATGAAGCTTACTTTGATGCAAGTGCATCCAGTAGTATCTATCAGGATGGTGGACAGGTGAGACCTAAATCTATCGGTGTTATCTTCTGGAAACGGACCGCTTAGTCATCTGGGCTCACAAATGGCGTCTTAACCTCAGTGGAGAGAATTGCACTTTCGCTATGACTTCTAATGATCCTAAGTTCACTAGGAGCGGTAACGTCGGAAGATGCAAGGATGCTAAGACAATCACAGTAACGGTTACTCCATCCTCTGGATACGAGTTTGAAAAGTGGAGCGATGGATCTACTGCCAACCCACGCACGTTCACTATGACTTCGCACATCAGCTATTCTGTCAGTTGTGTTGCGAACATAACCATCAGCTTCTATCCTTACGAATCTGCAACTTCACCCATCAAGACAGTAAAGGTTGCAAGAGGCACCAAAGCATCAGATGTTCTTCCTACTACATCCGAAACAGGGATCATTGGGTGGACTTTCGATGGGTGGCATTCGCGTGGTGATACTACAGCAAGCATCCATGATGCACTTACGAGTGATGCCAGCTTCTATGCTTACTGGTATAAGGAGTTCAACAACATCATTGCTAGAACCTCTAAATTGCCAGGCAACAACAGTAGTAGCAATCCAGATGAACCAAACAACAAGTCTTGGATCTGGATGGTACATCTCGCTTGGGCATCGGAATTGTCTCTACCTGCTGGTGCTACAGTAAGTATTGCTTACTTGATGTCACTTCTCAACCACGATGGTAATGCAACGAACCATTATCTTACCATTGCGCCGTGTATGCTAACATCTGGATTCGAATACGATCCAAGAACAAGAATTACTTCAAGTTATGATGGAACTTCTTATTCCACCGTGCCGGATGACAGAATCAATGAAACCTGGTCGTCTATTTATCACGGAGAACGTTCTTGGAACGACAGGAAACAAAAGTGGGAATACTCCAATGTTAAGGATGAGGGTGTTACATTGAAGATGGACACTAATGCGTCTCCAACCCTCAAAAACGATTGGGGCAAGTATGTTCCATTACAGTGGTACAATCAATTCCACTGGTATGATTCTAGTTCTCTTATAGATGAAAATACTGGTGTGGCCATACCAACATCTGATTGGACAGTACTCGAATCTAAGTTCGTTGGACATTGGTCAAGACCAACTGACACCAACCCGAACCAGTATGATCCAATGAAACACTCTCATCTTTCATCAACACTGAATACCAACAGGTCCGTTGATAATGGACTTATTCAGGTTGATTTCGATGACTACTGTGTTGAAGATCGTACTGCTTACCCAATACCGGCTGTCATGGAAGACGGATTGCCAGCTAACGAACTGGCACTGTTCCTATCGAAGCAGTCTACTGGGTGTACGGTTCAATGGCGAATGCTTATCCATCAGATCAAATTCGATCTTCGTTAACTGTTCAAGTCTACCTGTCCTTCCTTGTGGAGGGGCAGGTAGATGCATCTCTTTTGTTTTTGAATATAAATTACTTAAGTGAAATAGCCACAAACAATTCAACCATAAGGAGGTACATCATGGCTTCTATTTCATTTCCTGACGTTTCCGAGAGCATGCTGGACAAGAACGGCTACGACTCCTGGGTGTTGTACCACCCTGGGAAGAAGCAGTTCTACGGCTTCGTTAGTCGGACAGTCAACTACGGCTACACTGATGAGCCTGTAGTTACCTGCACTGGGTCGTTCTCCGTAACTCCTATCAACAAGAGTTACGCTGAGGCGCTCTTGCGGCTTGCCCAGGCATCTCGTTACTTCGATGACGAGATGAGGAATCTCGTGATCCGCAAGGTTCACATGACTCCGTACCCCACGGACCGTAACAGGTACACGTGGGTGTTCGTGGATGCAGCCTAGTGCTGCATCCTTTTCTTTTTGACTTTTTACGACAAATATCTACATTATGAGTTCGAAAGGAGACCGAATATGCACGGTATATTCAGTGGAATCCCAACTGAAATGACGGAGAGATTCTTCTCGAACCTAGTTGCATTCGATGCCTCTCTCCCTCACACGACAACTAGGATAAGTCCTGCTACTTTCCAAACATTCTTGACCAGGAACGGTATCGTCTGTCTCAACATGTTGGAGGTGTACAACACAGCTAACAACTTTTGGCGGAAGTATCTCGAGATAACTCCTGGTATATTGGAAAGAGTTCAAGGCAAATACAACATTTCCAAATGTGAAGAAACACACGATGGATGGAACGCACTGATCGATCTCCTCAACCGAGTTAAAGATGTTCAGGATTTTGACGGTCATCCGTATTATCAGATGCACTATTTGTCGCACGTGTGTTTTCTTGCATCACAGATGGATCTCGGTGATAAAGAAGGACTTTACTACAAGGCGATCTTCCAGGATTGTGTAAGTCCGGTACTCTACGATCACTTGGTTCCAACACCATTCGCAGTGTTCGCTCCCATCATGAACTATACAGACATCAGGTTCAATGAAGGAGTGACACTTGCAGTTGCCAAGTCTTCCATGTTCATCCACTGTCACTCAGGTGGAACTGTAGATCCAGATGAGTTCGACAAGTCAAGACTTAAAGCACTCAAAGATCTTGTTGAAGGAGCTCTTAAAGCTATAGCTGAGAACAGGGACAACAAGATGTGGACGACACCATTCCAACAGTGTCTTGCATCTTCAGGGTTACTGAATGCAGATTACAATTGTCTTGAATTGAGGCCGGCTTTTGAAGCGAATAACACTTGCTGTGGCAAGACATTCAAGTGGCTTAACAAGATGCGCGTTCGTAATGAGAAGGGGTTTTACAACAATGATCCTGAAGCTGCGATAGATGATCTTCTTGACATCTACTCCAGTATTAAGGAAGGTTATGAACACTACAACATGAATATCAAGAAGAAGGAGGAAGTATGAGAACGATAACTCAACTCGAACGCATACATCTTTCTCAGTTCCTGATAGATGTTGTTGAAGGCATAGATGCGGCATTGACTAATACTCATCCAGAAGCTATAGCCAAGATCCAGACGTTCATACCTAAGTTCGTTGCTTCCATCACTTATTCGGCAGAAGGAACATCTGAGAAGACTGTGTCCGATCGCTACTTCACGTACATGGATCATCGTCTTAAAGGCAAGAAGCGCGTCTATGTTAGCATGGATAGGTTCAAGAACGATCTGTACATGTTCTACATGTCCAAGGAACGTCTCGCTAAACTTTGCAACAATCCTCACAGTTTCAAGTGGTTGTCTGAATTAATAGGCAACCGATGGATCATCACCATCGGTGCTTATAGATTCAAGGATGAGTTCCAACTTCTACCTCATCTTGTTGCAGCTGAACTTGCTGTCTCCAGAGCCAACAAACCACCGTCTAATGAAACTGATCGTATGGGTTGGAGAGCCATGGAGGCTATTTCACAGTTCGCCAGTAAATACCGCGATATAGGCAACCCCTATCACGTAGTCAGGTGCACTGTGCAGGAGTTCGATTTTAACAAGAAAATTGAGCGACTTATCATGTGATTTCTCGTACACTTTCGTGCGTTGTTCTCACATATCGCTAGGTGAGGCGTATCAAGCGCCTCACCTAGCAACATTCTTTATTTTTTACTTGTCCATGCTATGAATTTTTAAGTAGGAGGGTAACCTATGCTTCACGAGTTCGATGGACTGACTTGGCTCAACTGCTTGGAAACACAGAACACCAACTACAATTGTTTCCGATTCGAGGAAATGAAAGATAAGCCCAAGAAGTGGCTTGCATCTCTTCCCATGTTCGAATATGCTCACATCTGCACTGTGATCACAGCGATGCGGTGTGGTGGTGATCCCGAGCAATATGTTGAGGATCTTTACAAGATAAGGATGAATCCTATCCTGAAAGAGTACTACGACAGACTGGCACATTATCGTCTGATGCGCTCACTTTACATGCGTAAATACAACACTGATATCGAGGCATTGAAGGAGTCTTGCCTCACTGAAGAGGTCAATAAAATGCGGTGTTTTGCTCGTTGCACAAGAGCTGCTCTTCGCAAGGTTTGTAAGGATTACGAAGAGGAAATTTACGGAGCACACTCAACCGAGAACGGCATATGAAAGTCATCTTCCTTGATGTTGATGGAGTGCTCAATGATTGGGATACTCCGGCACTTTCTAAGTACCTTTGGTACAAGGAAAGTTGCATGAAACAGCTTCAACTTTTGGTGAAGAATACAGGAGCAAAAATAGTCGTAAGTTCGACCTGGAAATACTCAGAAGAGTTGATGACAAAACTCAAAAATGTCCTGGAAAAATACGGGTTGTCTGTGTATGATGTAACTCCAGATTTGAGTGACAAACCACCAGAGATAAGAGCCTACTTGGAGGTACATCCTGAGGTCGAAAATTATGTCATTCTAGACGACGATGATTTCTTCCACGAATTCTACACCAAACAAGTCCGAACACTTGGTTATTTAAGGATGGGTTTGGACGAGCAATACCGGCTTGCTGCTGAGTCTATTCTGAACGATTCTGAACACTGAAAACAAAGGTTCACCAGGTAGTTATATATAACTACCTGGTGGGCTGGGCTATTTTATGCAGTTTTTATAAAAAGGTTTATACTCATCATGGACACTCAACAAGAAATCAGAAATCTTTGCGATGACATGGCTAAGGATCTTGACAAAGCATTCCTGAAGCAGAAAGAACATGTCTACATCGATTCCGACCTTCTGTACGACTATCGGTTGGGTGCCGTGCTGGGCCTGACCCGAAGTGAACAGCAGTTCGCTTATGTCGTTGACCACATGCAGGACTATCTGGATGCCCCTACTCTTGCATGTGCCAAGTTCTTCCCTGAACTTGGACTGACTGATGAACAACTGGACAAGTTCATAACTAATCCAGAGTTCTACCAGTTCATCTGTGCAGCTGCACCAGCTTCAGAGTTCATCGATAACCTAGACAAGGTGATCAAGATCATGAACACGTTGAACGAACACGCTGAAGTCAAGAGACCTCTGCATGTTACGATCAACCAGAGAAGGATCCCGATCCACCCTGTCTACAAACACGGCATCGCTCATCGCATACACGAGATCGATCCACGAGTGATCGTCGAGTTCGTCACGTACAAGTCTTGGTACGAGGTGCCTGAAACTCTGCTGGCTATCCAGGACTTCATCTGTGTGTACGATCTCATCGAGTTCCTCAAAGAAGGAACCATCTCACAGAAGATGATCTCTGGCTATCCGTCCAAACTCAGGGATTGCAGTATCGCTGCACTCCTTCAGTCGGATCAAGCGCATCCGACCATCGAGCACTTCTCGAACACGAAGACCATCATGGAGCTTATGTGCGACAAGTTCTCGTTTTTCCCAAAAACAATACTCAATGGGGAGTTAATCAACCATGGCTGACGAAATTGATAGAGAGCGAGCTTCTGATAGTCAGATCAACACTGACGATCTTGATCTTGGTTCTATTGACGATATCGAGCTTGACCTCCCCGATGTAAATGGG